>Ga0209628_10000077_pt1 | contig 49254 bp, 43 predicted proteins | sample TergutCu122P4_FD_187285 | JGI IMG/M metagenome (GOLD analysis project Ga0209628, IMG submission 187285) | Cubitermes ugandensis P4 segment gut microbial communities from Kakamega Forest, Kenya - Cu122 P4 (SPAdes) (version 2) | ecosystem: Host-associated > Arthropoda: Insects > Digestive system... | reverse complement strand
CGTGCTGGTCGGCATGGCGGCGGGCATGACGGGGGAGATGCCCGAGGGCGGGGCGAGACAATATGAGACGCCTGCCGTTCCGGGGCACATTCCGACCCTCATCATTCACGGCGAGGCAGATGACACCGTTCCCCTGGGCAATGTGTTCGACTGGGCGCGTCCGCAGAAACTCCCGGTGATCGTCGTGCCGGGGGCCGATCACTTTTTTCACGGCAGACTTTCCCTGATCCGCGATCTGGTCGGGCGCAATGTAACCTGAGCCGGATGCCGCGAGAGGAGCCGGGCGTGAAATGCAGGCAAGGGTGTCAGGAATTTTTACACGCTTTGCCCTGGGCGCTGTGACAAAAATGCGCTTTACGCGCCGAATCATGCGTCATCGGATGCTTTGCCGTGATGCTTGTCCTTGGGCGTCCTGCGTCAACGCTTCGCTATCGAAGCAGGGCGGTCGAATGTGTCGGAATTCTTTACATGCGCTTGATGAAAAATGCATGTAGAAGAAAAAAAATCATGAAAATCAAGTGAATAAGTTTTTTGGCATCAAACTTGCTTACCTTCCTGACAGCAAGTGTCACTAAACCGATCAGGGGGTTGTAATGAAAATGAAGCTTCTTTCCTCAGCAATTTTGGCCGCTGGCCTTTTTTCTGCCACGGCTGCCGTTCAGGCGGCGACCATTGAGTTTTTTGGTACGTTGAGTAACGGGACGGATGTCTCGATTTATTCGGAAGGGATGTTCGTGGTGGATAGCGCCATTGATAACAGTGGCGTGACGCTGACTACGGATTCCTACAAGGGCGATGGTTTCCATACTAACTTCGATCCCTTCCTGGCTGTGTGGAATTCGCAGGGCTTCCTCGTTGGGTACGGTGATGACATTTACTATGGCCCTCCTGGTGTGGACGACCTTGATGCGCGTGTCGAGTTTGCTCCGGGGGACCTGGCTAACGGCACGTATTACTTTACCGTCAGTAATTCCCCGTATATGCCTTCGTGCATCGCTGCTTTTGTTGCGGGCGGCACCTGCAATATCAGCCAGTCGTATGTGATGAATGGCCCCGTTGTAGATCCGAACGATCTCCGTCCAAGCACAGCCTATGCAGCTTCTGGCGCCAACTGGCATGTGACCGTCACCGGTGTCGTCCCCGAACCCGAAACTTGGGCGATGCTGTTGGCCGGTCTGGGCATGGTGGGCGCGGTTGCCCGCCGCCGCAGGAAGTAAATAGAGATAGCAGTTCAAGTCAGCAACCGGAAAAGCGCGCCTTCAGGCGCGCTTTTCGCGTTTCTGCGGCATCTTCACCCGGAAGCTCAGTTGTCGAATTCCAGGCCGGTGAAGTGTTCCATCGGCGTTTCAGCCACGGCTTTCAACGTCTCGATGAAATGCGCGGCCGCCGGGGACAGGCTGCGGTTGCGTTTGCGAATGATGCTGATCGTGCGGACGAGTTCGGGTGAATGGATGGGCCGCATGCGGATGCCCTTGTTGACTGAGCGTACCGCTGAGCAAGGCAGGATGGAAACGCCCAGCCCGGCGCGTACCATGGCGATCGCCGTAGAAACGTGAGTCGCCTCGCAGGACAGGCTGATGTCGAGTTCCTGCTTTTCGACGGCGCGGTCGACGAGCGTGCGGACGCAGGTTCCGCGTGGCGTCAGGATCAGCGGCCAGATTGCGACATCCCGGAGCGCCGGTTCCAGGACATCGACCAGAGAGTGTTCCTCCGGGAAGAGCACGCAAAGCTGGTCGCTCAACAAGTCTTCGATCTCCAGCTCCTTGTCGGATCCAAGGTTGCTGCTGATGCCGAAATTGACGGTTTCCTGTTTGACGAGTTCAGTGATCTGTTCGGCGGTCACGTCGCTGACGCGCACGTTGATGCCGGAATGCTTTTCACGGAAACGCAGGATTGTGCTTGGCAGGAGATTTGCTGCCACGGAGGGGAGCGCTGCGATGGCAACCGTTCCGCGCTTGATCCCGGCCAGTTCCTGACCCGCGTTCATCACCGCTTCCAGGTCGGTGAGCACCCGTTCGAGAAGGGGCAACAGATCCCGTCCGACGGATGTGAGCGCCACATGGCGCTTGTTGCGATCGAACAGACGCACGCCGAGCCATTCCTCCAGTTGACGGATTTGAACCGTCAGCGCCGGTTGCGAGATGTGCAGTTCCAATGCCGATTTGGTGAAACTGCCCAAACGCGCAACGTTGAGAAATGCGCGGATATGTCTGATGCCTTGATACATAATATTCACCCGAATAAGGTTAATAAAAGTTTCTTGCCATTATTGGCGTGGCTCTCAATATATAAATGAATTTAATTGTTGTTGTTAGATGTATTCAATTCATTAATATATTACGGCTTTGATGATATAAATCGTAACATTGTTGAGGCGAAAATGAGTCGTTTAAGATCATTGTCAAAAAAACGAATCATTTGTTCCTGAAAATTAAAAATTAAAAACGCCGTTGCCAAATATTTACGGAAGAACTCCCCGCGCAACCCTGCATTCGCCGCTTGTCATCCTGCGCGAAGTCGCAGGATCCAGGCAGCGTCTGGGTTGCAGCGACTTTGCGTCGCGTTGCAATGACAGGAGGGGCTTTGCAGGGGGGAGGCCCCCGCGTCTCACGGATGCGTGAAGAGCGGGGGCGGCAGCCTATCGGGCTGGAACAGCCTTGTAGGCGTCCAGCCGACGCATGATGTTCTTTTCGCCCTCAACGATGAAGAAGACGGCCATGCCGAGCAGAACGGGCGCAATCCACCCTTTCAGTCCCAGCGGCACGGTGCCGAATACGGAATTCATGAACGGCAGGTACACGACCGCGAGCTGGAGAAATAACATCAGGCCGCACACCGCGAAAACCGCCCTGTTTCCCATGAAATTGAGCGCGTGCGCCGGTTGGCGGATGCTGCGGCTGTTGAAGAGGTGGAATGCCTGACACAGCACGATGGTTTGCAGGGTCACGGTGCGCACTTCAGCTTCGGAATAGCCCGAATGGAGCAGCCAGACGCTCAGAATCAGGGTCAAGCCGCCAATCAGCACCGAAACGAACAGAATGCGCCAGAGGAAATAGCGGCTCAGAAGAGGCTCGGCGGGGTCGCGTGGAGGCCGGGCCATCACGCCGGGTTCCGCTGGCTCGAACGCCAGGGCCAGAGAGATCGTGACGGAGGTGACCATGTTCACCCACAGAATCTGTACCGGCGTGAGCGGAATCATCGTGCCGAACAGAATGCTGGCGATGATCAGAAAACTTTCCGCCCCGTTGGTCGGCAGGATGAAGAGGATGGTTTTTTTCAGGTTGTCGTACACCCTGCGGCCTTCTTCCACCGCCGCCGCGATGGTGCTGAAGTTGTCATCCGCCAGCACGACTTCCGCCGCGTCCTTGGTCACTTCCGTTCCCTTGATGCCCATCGCTACGCCCACGTCGGCCCGGCGCAGGGCGGGCGCGTCGTTCACGCCATCGCCGGTCATCGCGCAAATGGCGCCGTGCGCCTGCAAGGCTTTGACCAGCTTCAGCTTGTGCTCCGGGCTGGTGCGGGCAAAGATGTCGTATTTGCAGGCGGCAGCGTAGAACTGCTCATCGGTCATGTCGTCGAGATCGTTGCCGGTCAGCGCCCTTTCCGCGTTGCCAATGCCCAGTTCCTTGCCGATGGCTCTGGCCGTGTCCGCGTGATCGCCCGTGATCATCTTGACCCGTATGCCGGCTGTGCGGCATACGGCAATGGCTTCCACCACCTCTTCGCGGGGCGGGTCCACGATGCCGGCAAGCCCGAGGAAGATCACGCCCTCTTGCAGGTCTTCATGCGTGATGTCCGTTTTGCCCTTGGGGACGAACTTTATCGCAGCGCCCAGCACGCGCTTGCCCCTGGCCGCAAGCTCGGCCACAGATTTTTCCCAGTGTTCCCTTGTCAGCGGCGCGGGGCCGTCGGCTGCCATCTCCTGACCGGCCATGGCCAGAAGCCTGTCCGGCGCGCCTTTGATATACAGGATGTTTCCATCCTCTCCGGCGGCCAGGGTGGCCATGTACTTGTATTCCGAGTCGAAAGGCAACGTGGCGAGGCGGGGCGGCAATTGCACGCCGAGTTTCGCTTTCTCGAAGACTGTGAGCAGCGCGCCTTCGGTCGGATCGCCCTGCACGGTCCAGGCGTTTCCCGCCTCCTGCGACAGGGATGCGTCGTTGCAGTGCTTGAAGCAGGCCAGGAGCAGGCGCAGCAGGGAAGCTTCGCCGATGGGGGCGGGGGCGTTTCCCTGCCGGATTTCCCCCGCTGGCGCGTAGCCGGAGCCTGTGACGGCAAAATCGGCATCATGCACGATGAGGTTTTTGACGGTCATCTCGTTTTTGGTCAGCGTGCCGGTCTTGTCCGAGCAGATCACGGAAACGGAGCCGAGCGTCTCGACCGAAGGCAGGTTGCGCACGATGGCGTTGCGCCGCGCCATGTTCTGCACGCCGATGGCGAGAATGATGGAAAGAATGGCGGGCAGTCCTTCGGGAATGGCCGCAATCGCCAGACCGATGGTCGAGAGCAGCAACTCGGATTTCTCGTAGTCTCGGAAGAAATTTCCGAACAGGTAGACCAGGGCGGCGATGCCGATGATCACGATGGAGACGGTTTTGCCGAAAGCCGACATCTGGCGGATGAGCGGCGTGGTCGTGATGCCCACCTCGTTGATGAGCTGGCTGATGCGTCCTATTTCCGTATCCGTGCCGATGTCCACCACCACGCCATAGCCTGTGCCCGCGCTGACCGTGGTGCTGCAATAGGCCATGTTCGAGCGGTCGCCGAGCACCGTATCCGCTGCCAGCGCCCGGGTCTCTTTCTCGGAAGGCACGGCTTCGCCGGTTAGCGCCGATTCCTCCACGCGCAGGTTTTCCGCCCGGAAAAGGCGCAGATCGGCAGGAACCTTGTCGCCGGGGGAAAGGTACACGATGTCGCCGAGGGTCAGCTCTGCGGCGTCCACATCGGTGCGTGCGCCGTCCCGGATGACCGAAGCCCGTGGGGACAGCAGATTACGGATGTCGTTGAGGGCTTTTTCCGCCTTGTTTTCCTGGAAATACCCGATAGCGGCGTTCACCACAGCCACGACGAGGATAACGGCGGTATCTGCGTAATGCCCGAGAGCCAGGGTGACGAAAGCGCAGACGAAAAGGATATAGATCAGAACATCGTGAAAATGCCTGAGAAACCGGATCAGGGGATGAACCGGCTTGACGGCGGGAAGTTCATTGGGGCCGAATTCTGCGAGCCGCTCAGTGGCCTGTGCGGCGGTCAACCCTTTATCCGGGGAAGTTTTCAGCTTTTCCAGAACGGCTGTTGCTTCCTTGGCAAACCATCTGGCATGGCTATGGGCGTAGTTCTCTTCCATGTGGGCGTCCTTCCTGGTCTCGTTACCGTGACACTCGGCGGATATTGACGGCGAAGCCGATCCCTCAGCATAGACCTTAAATCTGGCTATGCTCGTTAAATTCTACGCCCCACAGGAAAGAAGCGGATTTTTACTTTTTCCCGGCCGCCTTGCCGAGTTCGAACGCCTTTGCGTTCAGTTCCGCCAGCGCCGGTTTTTTTGCGGCAAAGCGCGTCACGATGCATTCCTTCAGGGTGGCGGCGGGGAAGGGCAGGTTGTCGGAAATCGCCCCGAGCATGATCGTGTTGACCAGCCGCAAATCCCCCAGTTCACGCGCGATTTCTCCCGCATCGAAATCGTGCACCTCCAGCCCCCGGGTGCGCACTGCCGCGACGGGATCGTCCGGGTACGGGAAAAGCCCGAGCGAGACGATCGGCGGTTCGAGTCTGAGCCGGTTGATCATTGCCACCCCGCCATGCGCGCCGTTTCTCGGGCGCAGGTAATGGCTCCAGCGCATCGCTTCAGCGGCCTCGAACCCGACGAGAATATCCGCCTCGCCCGGCGGAATTTCCGGAGACAGCACCGTGGAGCCGAAACGCACGTGCGAGGACACCACTCCGCCGCGCTGGCTCATGCCCGCGACTTCGGTCTTTTTGACTTTGTATCCCTGCGAAATCGCGGCTTCCGAGAGAATTTCCGAAGCCGTCATCACGCCCTGTCCGCCGACGCCGACGACGAGGATATTGGTGGTCTGAATCTGGTTCATGGTGGTTCCAGTGTGGTGTATGGGAAGAGGTTGGAAAATTTTTTGAGGGGCAGGAGTCTATTCGTCGGGAGGCGGATGCTTTTCCGGATCGAAGACGCCGAAATAAGTGCCGCCCCGGTCGTCTCCGAAAATTTTCACGGAGAAATCGCGGCGGGTATTGCAACCGCTGATCTGCCAGATTTCATCGTTTTCCTGCACGTAACCGTCCGGGGGGATTTCCTGTTCATCCAGCAGAAATCCACCGGACGGCAGAGAACGGAGGGTTTTCCCGTTCAGGATTTTTCCCGAAAACATCATCCTGATGTTTTTGACGGAAACGTCTATCCGCTCGATGCGGCTGCAGCCGGTTGCGGTTTTGAAAAGCGCACTGGCCGTTTTCAGAATGTCCTGCCGCATGGCAGGAGTGATATGGGTATAGGAAAGCGACTCTCCGTTCACGACCGGATCGGCCGCCGCACAGGCTGTAAACGTCATGAACATGAAACAGGAAGCCGCCGCAAGTGACAGGGAATGCCGTTTTCCGAACATTCCCCCGGAGCCCTTGCTGCGCGGAACGCCTGAGTTCAGGTGTTTCACACAAACTCCACCTTCACAGGCTTCGGCGCTGCCGGTTTGATGGCGTCCGGCGCGCAGGGTTGCAGGCACAGGCCGCAGCCGGTGCAGGCCGCCGTTTCGATCTTGACGAAAGCCAGTTCCACTTCCTTGCCCGAGGGTTTGACGGCTTTTTCGCGGCGGGTGACGTGAATGGCCGGGCAGCCGATTTCCACGCAGTTGCCGCAGCCGGTACAGGCGGAGTCGATGACTTCATAGGCAGGCTGTGCCTTGTAGTCGTCGATCAGCACGCAGGGACGGTTGGTGATGATGACCGAAGGGCCGTTGTATTTGATTTCTTCGCGCAGGGTCTTGAAGAGAACGGGGAGCAGGTAAGGATCGACCACGTGGATGTGTTCGGGAGCGATGCCGAGGGATTCGGACATCCTGGCGAAGTCGACCCGTAGCGCCTCTTGCCCGTGAATGTCGCGCCCGCTGGCGGGGTTGTCCTGCCCGCCGGTCATGCCGACGGTGCTGTTGTCGAGCAACAGAACGGTGACGTTACCCCGGTTATAGGCGATGTCGAGCAGACCCTGCATGCCCATGTGCATGAAGGTGGAGTCGCCGATGACGGCGATGATGTTCTTCTTTTCGTCATCCGGGCCGCGTCCCTTGTCCATGCCAAGCGCCATGCCCATCGAGGCGCCCATGCAGATGGTGGTGTCGAGCGCGTTCCAGGGGTGGCCTGCGCCAAGGGTGTAGCAACCGATGTCGCCCGTGATGATGACGTTGCGCAACTGGGAGAGGGTGTAATACACGCCCAGATGCGGACAGGCCACGCACATCGTGGGCGGGCGCGGAAAGACCGGCAGCGGGGCGGCCAGGGGCGCGGCGCTCTCCGCAGCATCCCGCAGTTCCGGAAAGAGAGCGGCAAGGTGTTTTTTCAGAATGATCGGGGGCATTTCCCCGGCGGAGGGGAGAAGATCCTTGCCGCGCGTCGGGATGCCTGCGGCGAGGATTTCGGTTTCGAGCAGTTGTTCGGTTTCTTCGACGACGACGAGAGTGTCCACCTGGGCGGCGAATGCACGCACCTTGTTCATCGGAACGGGGTAAGAAATGCCGAGTTTGAGAACGGGCGCGTCGGGGAAGGCTTCACGCACGTGCATGTAGGCGGGGCCGGAAGTGACGAAGCCCACACGTTTGTCGCTGCCGGCCTCCACCCGGTTGAGGGCGCTCGCCTCGGATTCCTCATGGAGCGCCTTTTCCCGCGCGAAGAGACCGGGGACGCGATTTCTCGCGTTGGCGGGCACCATCACCCAGCGCGTGGGGTCTTTGGTGAAGCCATTGGCAGCGCGTTTGACTTCGCGCGCGCCGACCTCGACCAGACATTTCACGTGACAGATACGGGTGGTGAGCCGAAGAATGACCGGGGCATTGAATTTTTCCGAGAGCGCGAAAGCCTCCCGCGTCATCTCGTAGGCTTCCTGCGAGTCGGAAGGCTCCAGGATGGGCAGATGCGCGAAGCGTCCCCAGAAGCGCGAATCCTGTTCGTTTTGCGAGGAAGAAAAACCCACATCGTCGGCCACGGCAATCACGAGTCCGCCGACGATGCCGGTGAGCGTGAGCGTCATCAGCGCGTCGGAAGCGACGTTCAGGCCCACATGTTTCATTGCGCAGAAGCTGCGCGCCCCGGCGATGGACGCGCCGATGGCGACTTCGAGCGAAACCTTTTCGTTGATCGACCATTCGGAGTAGAGGTCCGGGTAACGCGCAATGTTTTCCAGGATTTCCGTGGAAGGCGTGCCCGGATAAGCGGCGGCGACGCGCACGCCGGCATCCCACACGGCGCGGGCAATGGCTTCGTTGCCGGACATCAGGAGGCGGGAACCGGCGGGGGGCGGGGTGAGGTGCTTGGCGCTCAAGGTGTGTTCCTTCGTGTTGTCGGATAAACGTCTGAAAATCAGGCCGGATTGTATATTGTTCCCTTCCGGGGGAGGGCCTCCAGCGGTTGCAAACAAAAAAATGGGGACTCACGTCCCCATTTTTACGCCCCACTCGAAATGTGGGAAGAACCCCAACTTACTTCAGACGACGGCGGTTCTTCGTAGTCGCCCCTACGATGCCGAGACCCGCCAGCAGCATGGCCCAGGTTTCGGGTTCGGGGACGGCGGGGATCGTGGGGGTCACGGCATTGCTGTTGAAGGCAGCAACCGGGCCAAAGAAAACGGTGCTGAGACCACCTGTGTTCGTTGCATCGGCAATGGCGATGGTGATGGTATGCGTTGTACGGTTAGGATCGAGTAGAGCAGTGATCGAAATTTCGTCGGTTCTGCCGTAGTATCCATAATCCTTGCCATCAAGGTAGTTACTACCAACGTTGCGGACACTGACGACCGACCCGTCCGGGAGCAGGGCGTAGTTCACGCCATCGACCCAAAAGGCGAAAACATCATTGTAATTGGTTTTACCAAACTCATCGGAAGCGAAGATGAAACTCGTCGAGATGGTATCAAGCGAGGGGTCGTTGACCGTGAACTGGAAGGTCAGCACATTCTGGTCGAAGGTTTGGGTGTTGCCGATAAGCGCTGACAGGGCGGCGTTGCCGCCGGTGTTTGCTGGGGTATTAACACCGTTAAAGGTGCCATAGTAGCCAGGTATTTTCTCAAGAAACCGCCCATTGCTCAGAACAAGTCCGCCATCCGAGGTAGATCCACCCTGGTATAAGTAATTGCCGATGTACTTGGCGCTTCCGGGAACAAGGGTTATGTCGCTGTTGTCTCCGAGAAACACGCTGGCCATCCATTGCGCCTCCGTCAGCCCCAGCGTTGGGTTGAATTTTTCGAGGGTGAAAGCCTGTGCCGAAGAAACAGCCAGCATGGCGACTGATCCAAGAATCAGCGATGAGATTATTCGAGATTTCATGAAATATTTCCTTTCATGGTATTGTGGGGTTGAGGTACGCAGTTTTGACACTGCTTTGTGAATCTATTTAAGACTCATCGAACAATTAGCAAAAAGCATGCCTAAACTGTAACTAATTAATTTTTCAGATATTTGTAAGAATTTACAAAATAGGATCGTAAATAAAGTCGACTCAGTAATATCCACAGGTAAACAATTCATTTTGGGAAAATATGGAAATAAGTCACAAAATAAGTGTGACTTATTTCTTCTATATCTCGAATTTCGGTGTTTTTAGCGAGTAGAAAGCAGGAATGGCTAAAAATAGAAATGTAAAAAAAGGCGACTCAGTAATATCCACTATACTGGCAAGTTATTTCGGAAAGTACTTACATAAATCTCGAAATGTTTGTGATTTTTTTCACAAAAATATATGGGGACGAAGCGTTTTTTGCTGAATTGCCAGAATTTGGGAGTTTATGAGTAGAAATGTAAAAAACGGCGACTCAGTACTATCCGCAAATGAACCTCTGCATCCACCGCTCGTCATGCTGCGCGAAGTCGCGGCATCCATGCAGCGTCTGGATTCTGCGACTTCGCTTCGCTACGCGCAGAATGACAAGAGGGGTTTTGCAGGTTTTCCTTACAAAATAGAAACGTAAAACAGTGCGACACGGGAATATTCACAATTGAACAATTCATTTTGGAAAAAATGTAATAAGTCACGAAACGTATAACGAATTTATAGTGGAAAATACGTATATAAGCAGAAACAGAAAAGTGGTAAATGGGTATTGCCATGCGAGGAGGGGAATGACCACCCCGCCCTTTGGGCACTCCTCGACGTGGAGGGGTGGCGCGAAGCGCCGGGGTGGTCAAAAGCGGGGCAGTCGCATGAATGCCATTACCGTCGACTCTTTGAACATGTGTCGAACGCAATCCTCGCCATTCATGACGAGGTCAGTGAGACAAAGTCTTTATGGAGCCGAAGGCTCCCCTGAACCGTATCGAGGAGTTCCCGCCATTCATGGCGGTGACCAAAATATTCATTTGAGATCAATGCGTTACGAAGAGAACCTTTCGCAAGTACTCAAAAGAATCGGGGGCACAATTATTCTCGGTGACGCAAGGTTTGGATGATTTCGCAGGACAGTTCCGTGATCTGCGCAACGTTCTCGGCAGGCATCCCGGTATCGAGCAGCTTGCGCGCTATTTCTTTCCGACCTTTTTCCAGGCCTTCCTTCTCAGCCGAACGCAACTGCGAAGCGGTATCCCTGCGCAGCTTCTCGCGAGAATCCGCAATCAGACGCGCGCGTTCGTCCGCGTTGAGTTCCACCAGCTTGGCAACTGCCTTGCCCACTTGCGGGTTTTTTTCGGCCAGCATATCCAGTTCCTCCTTCCTCCTGGCACCCACGAACCTCAACCAGTCCCAGAGCGGCGTCCCGTCCTCGTCTTGCGGCAATTTGGGCAGCTCCAGGGTGTTGACTTCGAACAGGTCGCTGAATTGCGAGCCTGTTCGGGGATCATAGAGCCTGTAACGGTTATGGTAACTCCTGTTTTCCTGAATCAGCACGAAATCTGCAATCAGAATGCAGATCGACCGGGTGATGTCCTGGTAGTCGTCCCCGCTGCCGATCTGATCCGTCACCATTCTGGCTAAATAGTAGATGATGCGCTCGCGGATTTCCGTGACGCTGTTGAGTTGGATCTCGATGTCGATGTTTTTCCCGCTGGCGGTTTTGAGCCTGACATCGAGGATGCCAAGTTTGTCTTCGGGGTTGTCGCGGGCAAGAAACGGATTGACGAGGCTCAGTTCGGCGTAGTCTTCAGGAGGCAGATCGAGCGCGGCCTGGAGGAAGGCGACGAGCGGCCCGACGTCCCGCTCGTCGCCAAAGATTCTTTTGAACATCGCATCATTGCTTGCGTAATAGAAAGTGTCGTTCATCACTCGGTTCACGTATATGGAATATCCACAACGTATTTTACAGAAATTCTGAACAAGTAAAACCCATCTAAAAACCGTAGACAAGCAATTGCCGCGAAGACGTTCAGGTTGAATCACTGTTGCCGAGAGTCGGCGACAGCGGCATTCATGCGATTGCTCTGTGCTCAAAAGCGGGGTGATCATCCCGAGCCAAAAACGCTCTAAAATCCACTCTTTCCGTCCGCGTCCGCGCGGTTTTTCTCTCATTGATCACATCATCATGATTCTTCCTCCCGCCACGCTCGCCATGTTGGGCGGCGGCCAGTTGGGCCGTTTTTTCGTTGCTGCCGCGCATGAGATGGGGTATGCCGTCTGGGTGCTCGATCCTGACGCAGACAGTCCCGCCGGGCGTATCGCCGACCGGCATTTGTGCGCGGCTTACGATGATGCGCAGGCTCTCGCGGAAATTTCCGCCCATTGCGCGGCGGTGACGACGGAGTTCGAGAACGTGCCTGCGGCAACGCTGGCCTGTCTGGCGGGAAAAATTCCGGCGCGTCCTTCGGCGGACGCAGTGGGGGTTTGCCAGAACCGCATCCTTGAAAAAACTTTCCTGCGCGATAACGGCTTTCCTCACGGCGATTTCGCCGTCGTCCTGAATGAGACGGACATCGAGTCCGCGCGCGACGATCTTTTCCCCGGCATCCTGAAAGTTGCCCGCTTCGGTTACGACGGCAAGGGGCAGGCGGTGGTGGAAAACCGTGAGGCCGCGCTGGCAGCGGTTCGGGCTTTTCGGGGCGAGGCGGCGGTGCTGGAAAAAAGGCTTGCGCTCGATTGCGAGGTGTCGGTGGTGCTTGCGCGTGATGCACGAGGGCGGGTGCAGTGTTTCCCTGTGGCCGAAAACCAGCATACGCGCGGCATTCTGGATGTCTCCATCGTTCCGGCCAGGGTGACGGCGGCGTTGGCCGATGAGGCGCGGGACATCGCCGGGCGGATTGCGGCGCGGCTCGATTTTGTGGGCGTGCTGGCGGTGGAATTCTTTGTGAGCGGCGGCCGGATTTTCGTCAATGAAATGGCTCCGCGTCCGCACAACAGCGGCCATTACACGCTGGACGCCTGCACGGTGAGCCAGTATGAACAGCAGGTGCGCGCGCTCTGCGGTCTGCCGTTGCACGACCCGCGCACGCATTCGGCCTCGGTGATGGTCAACCTGCTCGGTGATTGCTGGTTCGACGCGGAGGGTAAGGCCCGTGAGCCGGACTGGAACAGGCTTTATGGCGTTCCGAATCTGAAATTGCACCTCTACGGAAAACGCGAAGCGCGCCCCGGCCGCAAGATGGGGCATTTCACCGTCGTCGACGACAGGCTGGACGAGGCGCTGGACGTGGCGCTGGCGATGCGGCAGGCAATGGGGTTCGGTTGATGTCCGCTGCGATCATCAAACAAGCCGTTCATGCTCTGCAAGCCGGTGAACTGGTGGCATTGCCGACCGAAACCGTCTACGGCCTTGGAGCGGATGCCGCCAATCCGGAAGCCGTCGCCAGAATTTTCGCTGCCAAGGGCCGTCCTGCCGATCATCCGCTGATCGTGCATCTTGCCGATGCGGCCTCTCTCGCGCACTGGGGAGAAGACATTCCGCAGCCCGCGTGGGCGTTGGCCACTGCATTCTGGCCCGGCCCGCTGACCCTGATTCTGAAAAAACAGCCCTGGGTTCCTCTGGCTGTGACCGGCGGGCAGGAGACGGTAGGCTTACGCGTGCCCGCGCATCCGCTCACGCTGGAACTGCTCGCCGCTTTTGCAGCCGCCCGTGCGCCCGGCGCTGCCGGAATTGCCGCGCCGTCCGCCAATCGTTTCGGGCGTGTCAGTCCCACGACGGCGGCGCATGTGCGGGAAGAACTGGGGAATGTGGTTTCCCTGGTGCTCGATGGCGGCCCTTGCACGGTGGGCATTGAATCCACGATTGTCGATTTTTCGCGCGGCGCGCCCGAAATTCTGCGTCCCGGCGCGATCAGCCCCGAAGACATCGCCCGTGTGACCGGCGTTTTGCCGCGCGTGCGCGGTAGAACGGTGGAAGAGGCGGGGGAGCGCGCCACGCTCGTGCCGCGCGTCTCCGGCTCGCTGACCGCGCATTACGCGCCGCTCACACCGTTGCGGCAGGTGAAATCCGGTGAACTGGCCGGGGAAGTCAGGCGTCTCGTTCAGACCGGGCAGCGGGTCGCGGTGCTTGCGCATGGCGCTTGTGCGCCGGGCGATAACGGTTTCCACTGGCAGGCCGTTGCGTCTGAACCCGCCGCCTACGCGCGCGCGCTTTACGCCAATCTGCGCATGCTGGACGCCCTGGGCGCGGAGATCATTCTTGTCGAGGAAGTTCCCTCCGGCCCGGCCTGGCAAGCCATTGCCGACCGTCTCAACCGCGCCGCGGCCGGTTCGGGGGCGGGCGAAGCAGCTTTGCCTGAATAAACGGTGGTAGCTCCTGCGTGATCTACCCGTTTTCGCTTTCCTCGTCGTCCTCAAGGACTTGTCCTTCCTCCCAGGCGGCGGCAGCGGTTTCATAGATTCCGCCGTCACGTCGCCCAACAGCTAAAACGACTATATCGGGCGGTGCATTGCGATCTCGCACCAGATAGATCAGCCGGTAACCGATCCCTCTGAGCTTGATTTTGTAGCAGTCAACGAGCGGAGGCCGTAGCTCCGAGCCAGGAGTGCGGGGGGGCTTGAGCCGCTTTGCCAGCGCACTCTTGAATAACTTCCTGATTGACCCGTCGAGGCCCGCCCAGTCCTCGAGCGCCTCGGGCACAAACCGTAGTTCGTAAGTCATTACAGGTCTTCGAGATTGACTTTGACAGCCCGATTGAGCGACTTGAGGCGTTGCTGCACCAGATTGTGAAGCTTGAATTCATCGTACAACTCAGCCATCTGGGCCATAAGCTCGGGCGAGACAGTATAGAAGGCGGGGCGATTATGGTTCAGGATAGCGACAGGTTGACCATGTGCCTCTTCAATGATTTTTCCTGGGTTCTGCTTGAATTCGGAGATGCTGACGGTCAATGTGCTGTGAATGACATCCATGGCCAATCCAGATAGGTCAAAAATCAGACCTATTTTACGACCAATTTGAAAATCATCAACTCTTTGTTGCCTACAGTGGGGAATGTGTTCTCGTGCCGCCTAACGCCTGCGGTAAGCGGCGTACGGTTGGCGGAGAGGGCGGGATTCGAACCCGCGTTAGGGGATTACCCTAAACACGCTTTCCAGGCGTGCGACTTAAACCACTCATCCACCTCTCCGTGGAAGGGGAAGCATTCTAACGGCTTCGGACGAAGAGAGGAAGCTCTATACGTGAGTGGAGGTCGTTTTATGGGGGACAGGATGTGAAATAGTGAAAAAAAACTGCTTCCAGCTTGTTGATTTTGTTACATGATTGACGGAGAGAGCGGGATTCGAACCCGCGTCAGTGAGTCAGGCTGAGCATCCGTGGAAGGGAATCGGCTATCATTACGATTTCCAGCTACACGAATCCCATGACAAAGTACGTCTTCGTTACAGGCGGTGTCGTTTCCTCATTGGGCAAGGGCATCGCGGCGGCTTCACTTGGAGCCATCCTGGAGTCGCGCGGAATCCGCGTAACTCATCTCAAGCTCGATCCCTACATCAATGTCGATCCGGGCACGATGTCCCCGCTCCAGCACGGAGAGGTGTTCGTGACCGAGGATGGGGCGGAGACGGATCTCGATCTGGGGCATTACGAGCGCTTTTCCAGCGCCAGAATGTCCAAGCGCAACAATTTCACTACCGGCCAGGTGTACGACGCCGTGCTCAGAAAGGAGCGCCGCGGCGAGTATCTGGGCAAGACCGTGCAGGTGATTCCGCATATCACCGACGAGATCAAGATGAAGATCAAGGCCGGGGCTGATGGGGCCGAGGTGGCGATCGTCGAGGTCGGCGGAACGGTGGGTGACATCGAATCCCTGCCTTTCCTTGAGGCCATCCGCCAGATGGGCATCCAGGAAGGGCGGAACAACACGTGTTATATCCATCTCACGCTGCTGCCGTATATCTCGACGGCGGGGGAGTTGAAGACCAAGCCGACCCAGCATTCGGTGAAGGAACTGCGCGAGATCGGCATTCAGCCGGACATTCTGCTGTGCCGCGCCGACCGCGCGATACCCGCCGAGGAACGGCGCAAGATCGCGCTGTTCTGCAACGTGATGCCGGAGGCGGTGATCGAGTGCCTGGATTCGGACTCGATCTACAAGATTCCGGGCATGCTGCATGAGCAGATGCTCGATGAAATCGTCTGTCACAAGCTTGCCATTCTGGCCCGCGCGGCGGATCTGTCGATCTGGAACAGAATGACCGACGCGCTGGAGCATCCGAAAACGGCGGTGAATATTGGATTCGTAGGCAAATATGTCGACCTCGTCGAGTCCTACAAGTCGCTGATCGAGGCGTTCGTTCATGCCGGGATGCATACCGGGACGAAGGTGAATATTCACTATTTCAACGGCGAGGACATCGAGCGGGACGGCTGCGGAGTGCTCGAAGGGATGGATGCCATCCTGGTTCCGGGCGGTTTCGACAAGCGCGGCACGGAGGGGATGATTGCCGCGATTCGCCATGCGCGCATGCGCGGGGTGCCGTATCTCGGTATTTGCCTGGGGATGCAACTCGCGGTGATCGAGTTCGCGCGTAACGAGGCCGGTCTGACCGATGCGAACAGCACGGAACTCGATCCCGCGACGCCTCATCCGGTGGTGGCGCTGATTACCGAATGGCTCGACCGCGAGGGCAGGGTGGAACAGCGCGATGAACAGTCCGGGCTTGGCGGCACGATGCGGCTGGGTGCGCAATCCTGTCCGACCTTGCCGGGTTCGATGGCGCACAGCATTTATGGGCAGGAAGTCAACGAGCGGCATCGCCACCGTTACGAAGTCAATAATTTCTACGCGTCCAGACTGGAGGCTGCCGGTCTGGTGATTTCGGCGCGCACGCCCAATGAAAACCTGACCGAGATCATGGAACTGCCGCGAGATCGGCATCCGTGGTTTTTCGCCGTGCAGTTCCACCCCGAATTCACGTCCAACCCGCGCACCGGGCATCCGCTGTTCATCGCTTACGTGCAGGCTGCGCTGGCGCACCGGATAGCGAAGGGAGCGTGACGGCGATGAATCTTTGTGGTTTTGAGGCCGGCGCCGACCGTCCGTTGTTCGTGATCGCGGGGCCATGCGTGGCCGAGTCCGCCCAGTTGTGCCTGGATGTGGCCGGACAGATGAAGGAAATCTGCGCATCGCTCGGTATCCCGTATATCTTCAAGGCTTCCTACGACAAGGCAAATCGCAGTTCGGGCAAGAGTTTTCGTGGTCACGGCATCGAGGCGGGGCTCAAAATTCTTGCTGAAGTGCGGGAGAAAATCGGGGTGTCGGTGCTCACGGATGTGCATGCCGAGGCCGAAGTGTCCGAGGTGGCGGCGGTGGTTGATGTGCTGCAAACCCCGGCATTTCTTTGCAGGCAGACAGATTTCATCCATGCGGTGGCCGCCTGTGGCAAGCCGGTCAACATCAAGAAAGGGCAATTTCTTGCGCCCGGCGACATGAAAAACGTCGTCGCCAAGGCGCGCGAGGCCAACGGCGGCGCGGACAACATCATGGTGTGCGAACGCGGCGCGTCATTCGGTTACAACAATCTCGTCTCCGATATGCGTTCGCTGATGATCCTGCGCGAAACCGGCTGTCCGGTGGTGTTCGACGCCACGCATTCGGTGCAGTTGCCCGGCGGGCAGGGGACGTCTTCAGGAGGGCAGCGCGAATTCGTGCCGGTGCTGGCGCGCGCGGCCGTGGCGGTGGGCATCGCGGGGATTTTCCTGGAAACGCATCCGAACCCCGAAAAGGCGCTCTCCGACGGGCCGAACAGTTGGCCGCTCGACCAGATGGGGGCGTTGCTGGCAACATTGAAAGAATTCGACCGGGTGGCAAAATCCGCTGTGTTAAAACCATAATCCGACAGGAACCGACATGAGTGCAATCGTTGATGTAATCGCGCGTGAAATTCTCGACTCACGCGGCAACCCCACCGTTGAGGCCGATGTGCTGCTCGAATCCGGCGTCATGGGCCGCGCCGCCGTACCCTCCGGGGCGTCGACCGGCTCACGCGAGGCCATGGAACTGCGTGATGGCGATGCCGGGCGTTTTCTCGGCAGGGGAGTCTTGCAGGCGGTCGAGAACGTGAACACCGAAATTTCGGAGGCGATCATCGGGCTGGATGCCGAGGAACAGACGTTCATCGACCGCACGATGATCGAGTTGGACGGCACGGAAAACAAGTCGCGCATCGGCGCGAACGCCATTCTCGCGGTGTCGATGGCCGTGGCGAAAGCGGCCGCCGAGGAAGCCGGGCTGCCGCTTTACCGCTATTTCGGCGGCTCCAGCCCGATGCTCATGCCGGTTCCGATGATGAACGTCATCAACGGCGGCGAACACGCCAACAACAGCCTCGATATTCAGGAGTGCATGATCATGCCGGTGGGGGCGAAGAGCTTCCGCGAGGCGTTGCGTTGCGGCGCGGAGATTTTTCAGCACCTGAAAAGGATTACCGACAAAAAAGGGTTTCCGACCACCGTGGGGGATGAAGGCGGCTTCGCCCCGAATGTTTCCGGCACCGAAGAGGCGCTGAGACTGATCCTCGAAGCGGTGACGGCTGCGGGCTACGAGCCGGGCCGGGATGTGCTGCTGGCGCTCGATTGCGCGGCTTCCGAGTTCTACAAGAATGGCAAGTACGAGTTGAAGGGGGAAAGGTTAAGTCTCGATGCGAAGGGATTCATTGATTACCTCGCCGATCTGGTCGAAAAATTTCCGATTGTTTCAATCGAAGACGGCATGGCTGAGGGCGACTGGGAAGGTTGGAAATTGCTCACCAAGCGTCTGGGCGGAAAAGTCCAGTTGGTCGGCGATGATCTGTTCGTGACCAACACCCGGATTCTTGAGCAGGGCATTGCCAGGGGGGTGGCCAATTCGATTCTGATCAAAATCAATCAGATCGGCACTCTGACCGAAACCTTCGCAGCGGTGGAGATGGCCAAGCTCGCCGGTTATACGGCGGTGATTTCACACCGTTCGGGCGAGACGGAAGACAGCACGATCGCAGACATCGCCGTGGGGTTGCGCACCATGCAGATCAAGACCGGCTCGCTGTCGCGTTCCGATCGCATTGCCAAGTACAACCAGTTGTTGCGTATCGAAGAAGAACTCGGTGATTCGACGAATTATCCGGGACGGCGCGCGTTTTACAATCTGCGCTGAAAGCAGGCAACGTCGGACGGCGGCAAGTCCGCCGTTGGTGTTGTCTTGATTTGTTACCCGGATGTTTTCAGATGCGTTGGCCCGTTTTTCTTCTCTTTGCGCTGGTGGTTGCACTGCAATACCCTCTGTGGTTGGGCCGTGGCGGCTGGCTGCGCGTGTGGGAAATCGACAAGAGCCTGCAAGAGCAGCGCGCGCACAACCAGAGCCTCGAACAGCGCAATGCCCGGCTCGATGCCGAGGTGAGCGACCTGAAATCCGGCACCGACGCCATCGAGGAACGGGCGCGCTACGACCTGGGGCTGGTGCGCCATGGAGAGATTTTCGTGCAGGTTCCGTTGAAACCGGAGACGCCGCAAAAACCGGAGACGCCGAAAAACCCGGAGACGCCCAAGGACTCCGCTTCGACCTCGGGCGGGCGTGGCGAGGCAGAGTGAATGTCTCGCAGGAAGCCCGGCGCATGCGTGCATTCCCGTGCGGGTTAAAATACCGCCCCATTTCCACAAGGCTCAATCCGTGACCAGCATTACCCTGGCCCTTTCCAAAGGGCGCATTTTCGAGGAAACCCTGCCGCTGCTCGCGGCTGCGGGCATCATTCCCGCAGATGATCCCGAACGTTCGCGCAAGCTCATCATCGGCACTAACCGGCCCGATGTGCGGCTGGTGATCGTGCGCGCGACCGATACGCCGACCTACGTGCAATATGGCGCAGCCGATCTCGGCATCGCCGGCAAGGATGTTCTGCTGGAGCATGGCGGCGCGGGACTGTATCAGCCGCTCGATCTCAATATCGCGCGCTGCCGTTTGTGCGTGGCAACCCGCAAAGGTTTCGATTACGCGGAGGCAGTGCGGCCCGGCGGGCGTATTCGCGTGGCAACCAAGTACATCAATGCGGCCAAGGCGCACTTTGCCGACAAGGGCATGCACGTCGATCTCATCAAGCTGTATGGCTCGATGGAGCTTGCGCCGCTCGTGGGGCTGGCCGATGCGATCGTCGATCTGGTGTCTTCAGGCGGCACGTTACGCGCCAACGATCTCGTGGAAGTCGAAGAAATCATGCCGATCAGCTCAAGGCTGATCATCAATCAGGCGTCGCTCAAACTCAAGCGCGACCTCATTCAGCCCCTGCTCGATACTTTTCAGCGTTCCGTTACCGGAGTCCGTATATGAGCCAGACACCTATCCGCCGGCTCGATGCCCGCGCCCCTGATTTTTCCGCCACGCTCGATGCGCTGCTCGCTTTCGAGTCCTCCGCCGACGCGCGCATCAATCAGGCGGTGACTGAAATCCTGAGCGCGGTGCGCGAGAGGGGGGATGCGGCAGTGCTCGAATACACGCGCCGTTTCGACGGACTCGACGCGCGATCGGTTCAGGCGCTGGAAGTGCCTCAAAGCGAACTGAAAGCGGCGCTCGACTCTCTGGGCAAGCCGCAACGCGAGGCGCTGGAACTGGCCGCCGAGCGGGTGCGCCTCTACCACGCGCACCAGAGAGAAGAATCCTGGACGTATACCGAAGCCGACGGCACGGTATTGGGGCAGAAGGTGACCCCGCTCGACCGCGTGGGGCTTTACGTGCCGGGCGGGCGGGCGGCCTATCCGAGTTCGGTGCTGATGAACGCAATTCCCGCCAGGGTTGCGGGCGTGGGTGAACTCATCATGACCGCGCCGACCCCGATGGGCGAAAAGAATGCGCTCGTGCTGGCGGCAGCGGCCATTACGGGCGTGGATCGCGTCTTTACCGTAGGCGGCGCGCAGGCCATTGCGGCGCTGGCCTATGGCACGCAGAGCATTCCTTGCGTCGACAAGATCGTCGGCCCCGGCAACGCCTACGTGGCGGAAGCCAAACGGCGGGTGTTCGGGACGGTGGGAATCGACATGGTGGCAGGTCCCTCCGAAGTATTGATCATCTCCGACGGCAGCGGACATGCCGACTGGGTGGCAATGGATTTATTCGCTCAGGCCGAACACGACGATCTGGCGCAATCCATCCTGCTCTGCACGGATGCCGCCTTCATTGATGCCGTGCACGCGGCCATCGACCGGCTGTTGCCCGAGATGCCGCGCGTCGAGACCATTACCCGCTCGCTCACGGGCCGGGGCGCGCTGATTCACGTCGAGAGCCTCGAACAAGCCTGCGAGATTGCCAACCGCATCGCCCCCGAGCACCTCGAACTCTCGCTCGATCGGGCGGGGGATTGGATTGAAAAAATCCATCACGCCGGGGCCATTTTCGTGGGGCATTGGGCGGTCGAAGCGTTGGGCGACTACTGCGCAGGCCCGAATCATGTTCTGCCGACGATGCGCAGCGCTCGTTTTTCATCGCCGCTGGGCGTCTATGACTTCCAGAAACGATCCAGCATCGTGCAGATTTCGCGGGAAGGCGCGCAAAAACTCGCCCCTGTCGCGGCCACCCTGGCGGATGGCGAGGGCTTGCAGGCACACGCCAGAAGCGCGCGAATGCGCCTCCAAGGAACCTCTGCATAACTCTGCATTCACCGCTTGTCATCCTGCGCGAAGTCGCAGGATCCATGCGGTGCTTGGATTCTGCGACTTCGCTTCGCTACGCGCAGAATGACTGGAGGAGTTTTGCAGAGGTTTCTGATAGCGTGATCATTGCCTGACCTTTCGTGCGAAACGCTGAATAAGCCCCACGAACGGGCGTTTTTTCGCGGCTGGCATGGAGATGCCTGGAGCACAATGGGCGGACTGCGGCTTCTCCCGCACATTTCCAGGATCGAATCATGGCAAGGATCATCTGTGTGATCGGCAACAAGGGCGGCACAGGCAAGACCACGCTCTCCCACATGCTGTGCGAAGGGTTGGGTTTGCTTGGATACCGTGCCGCCTGCGTGTTGACCGATGTTTCCCGCGAGCCGCTGTCTCCCAATGGGCGGCGCTACATCACGGCGGACGCCCGCAACGGAGAAGCTCTGGCCAAGGTCATCGACAAACTGCGCACGCTCGATGAATGGGTCGGCGTGGTCGACGGCGCGGGAAACCGTACCGACATGGATCACAAGCTCTACAGTCTGGCCGACATCGTGTTGTTGCCGTTTCGTGATTCGCACGAAGACATTCGTGCCGTCATCCGTGATCTCAATCTTTTTCCTCGCGCTTATGGCGTGCCTGCACAATGGCCGAGCAATCTCTGGCAGCGTGAGGCGGCGGATCGCAATGTGGCGGTGCTGATGGGGGAATTTCGTGACCGTCTCCTCAAGCCGGTGGCCGCGTTGTCCTCATCCAAGCTATTGCTGCAAAAACGGATGCCGGAAAACCTGCCCAGCCCGCTCATTCGGGCTTGCCGCGCCCTTGGGCGCGAAGTGCTGGACATTCTGGAAATCGACGGCGACGAAGAGGTGCATGTGGGGAATTGCCGTATCGAACGACTGCCAGCTTCCGAGACGCCGATGCGCCTGCGCCATGCGTAAGCATGAAGAGGATTTTTCCGCGCATGTAATGCGCGCATGTCGGGCGCTTCGGTTAAGATAGCAGAACATGTAAACCATGGGAGGAGGGAGATGATGACAACAGATAATATGGCTCATGATCCACTGGAGTTTGTGCGCAACATGTGGAGCCGGATGGGGTTTACGCTTCCGGGCATGGTGACGCCGACGCTCGATGTCGGTGAACTCGAAAAACGCATCGGCGACATGAAGGCGGTGGAAGGCTGGCTGAAGATGAATCTCAGCATGCTGCAAATGGCCATTCAGGGACTCGATATGCAGCGCGCCGCCATTGCGGCGGTGCATGCAATGAGCCAGCCGATACAGGACGGCGTTCAGACTGCGGCAGGGGAGAGTGGCGCGGGGAACAACCCGTTCCTGTGGCCGTGGAACATGATGAGCGGCATGCAGGAAGAAGAAAAAAAGGCAACGCCCGCTGCTGATGCGCCGGTTGTGGCCGGCGACGCGAAATCCCACGCAAAGCGTAAGGTTGCCGGCGACGGCAAGTGAGATTGCCAGCATGAAGCAATACGTTCCTTCTTCCGGATAAATACCGGGAGAAGGAGCGTTTTTAGCTTTTTATAGCTTTACATCAAACCAGACTTTCCAGTCCAATCCTGGAGAGTCTGCTGGCGTGTGCCGTCTATTCGGGTAGACCGCAGCGACATGGCGACGATAACCTGTTAAAATATACCGTTTTACGATAATTTTCAGGAGTCAGCCGACATGCCTCATCGTCCATTCAAGGTGCTTGGCATTCAGCAAATCGCTATCGGTGGCGTAAGCAAACAAAAACTGCGTACTCTGTGGGTCGATATGCTCGGACTCAATGTGACGGGCAATTTTGTATCCGAGCGCGAAAATGTGGATGAAGACATCTGCACGATGGGCAGCGGCCCGTTCAAGGTCGAAGTCGATCTGATGCAGCCGGTTGACCCGGAGAAAAAACCCGCCGTCCATACCACGCCGCTGAATCATGTCGGTCTGTGGGTTGACGATTTGCCGTGCGCGGTCGAATGGCTGACCGCCCAGGGCGTGCGTTTTGCGCCCGGCGGCATTCGCAAGGGCGCAGCAGGCTACGACATCACCTTTTTGCATCCAAAGGGCAACGATGAATTTCCAATTGGAACAGAAGGCGTCCTGATAGAACTCGTCCAGGCGCCGCCTGAAGTCATTGAAGCCTTTTCCCGCCTCGATGCCTGAGTCCATCGAGGTAGGGCATATAAACAAGGACTTATGTCTTCATCATTTTTCAAAAAATCATCAGGAGTTGACTCGCTATGAGTATTCCCTTAGAAAAAAACGTTACTGAGTGTCCCGGTCCCGAAGAAATCGCCAGCACTTACGCCGAAGTTGCCCGCCGGGCTTCGCACCTGATTGGCGAACACATTCAGCGTCGGCTCCAGAAGGGCATTCAACCCCCGACAGACGAACTGGGCATCGCCCAGGCATTCATGGACATGATGGCCCGCCTGCTGTCCAACCCCTACAAACTTGCGCAAGCGCAGATGGGGCTGGTGTGGGACTACTTCACCCTGTGGCAAAAGTCCATGTTGCGTTTTGCTGGCATGCAGACTGCGCCGGTAGCCTCTCCCGAGAACAGCGACAAACGTTTCCGTGATGAAGGATGGCAAGAACACTTCATGTTCGACTTCATCAAGCAGTCCTACCTGATCACTGCGCGCCACGTCCATGAGACCGTCAACGGCATCGAAGGGCTGGAGGAGCAGACGGCCAGGAAAGTCGATTTCTATACCCGGCAATACATTGACGCGCTTTCTCCCTCCAATTTTGCGCTGACCAACCCGGAAGTCTTTCGGGAAACCGTGCGTTGCAACGGCCAGAACCTCATCAAGGGGCTGAACAACCTTCTGCGTGACATCGAGGAAGGTAACGGCAGCCTGCGGGTTCGCATGACGGACACCATGGCCTTTGAATTGGGCAAGAACGTGGCGACCACCCCGGGCAAGGTCGTTTTCCAGACCGACATGATGCAGTTGATTCAGTACCAACCCAGTACACAGAAGGTGCTCAAGCGCCCGGTACTCATCGTGCCTCCCTGGATCAACAAGTTCTACATCCTCGATCTGCGCGAAAAGAATTCCTTCATCAAGTGGCTCGTCGATCAGGGTCAGACCGTCTATGTCATTTCCTGGGTCAACCCGGATGAACGGCTGGCGGAAAAAACGTTCGACTCCTACATGAAGGAGGGCGTGTTTGCCGCAATCGACGCCATCGAGAAGCAGACCGGAGAAAAGGCAGTCAACGCCATTGGCTACTGCCTTGGCGGCACGCTGCTTGCCGTTACGCTGGCATACCTCGCGGCCAAAAAGCAGAAGCGCATCGCTTCGGCGACCTTCCTCACCACGCTGACCGATTTTTCCGAGCCGGGCGAATTGGGCGTTTTCATCGACGAACAACAAGTCAGCAATCTCGAAAAGAAAATGTTCAAGCGCGGCTTCCTCGAAGGTTCCGAGATGGCGGGAACCTTCAACATGTTGCGCGCCAACGATCTCATCTGGTCATTCGTCGTCAACAACTACCTGATGGGCAGAAACCCGTTCCCGTTCGATCTGCTGTACTGGAACTCCGATTCCACCCGTCTGCCCGCGAAGATGCACAGCTTCTACCTGCGCAAGATGTACATGGAAAACAAGCTCATCGAACCGGGCGGCATCGAGATTGACGGCGTGCCGCTCGATCTGGGCAAGATCAATGTGCCGTGCTTCTTCATCTCCACCATCGAAGATCACATTGCCCCGTGGAAGAGCACCTACATGGGCGCGCTCCGCTTTACTGCGCCCGTGCGTTTCGTGTTGGGCGGTTCCGGGCACATTGCCGGGGTGGTCAATCCGCCTTCTGCCAACAAGTACGGCTACTGGGTCAATCCTGCCGCCAAACTTGCTCCCACTGCGGACGAATGGTTTGCCGGAGCGATGCAACACGAGGGATCGTGGTGGGTCAATTGGCAGGAATGGATCAGAGAGCGCGACAACGCGGAAGTCGACGCGCGCGACCCGGCCAATGGGGCGCTGAAGGCACTGGAAGACGCGCCCGGCTCTTACGTCAAGTTCAGGATTTGACTATAGCGTAGGGGCGTAGAGCTGTTCTGGTTGCCCCCATCCCAACTCGTCCAGGGCTGGCTTTGCACAGCCAGCCCGCTCGGGCAGCGCAGAGCAGTGCTCTGCGAAACCCTGCCCTCGCCCCCCGCAGGCGGGGGAAGGAGTCTGGTCTAATTGCGGAGCGCGCCAAACACCTTCTGCGCCAGACTACCGGCTGCGCTCACCGGATCCTTGCGGATAGCCTTCTCCTCTTCCGCGATCATTTTGTAGAGACCATCGAGCGCCTTGTTCGTGACATAGCCATCCAGGTTGGCGTCTTCCTTGCCGATCAGTCCGAATCTGGCGGCGCTACCCGCAAATTTGTTGTACTGCTCGGCCAGCTTCACCTTGGTAATCGCTTGCTGCACGATAGGGCGGAATTTGTCGCCGAGCGGAGCCGATGTGGTTCGACGGAAATATTGGGTAGCGGAGTCCTCGCCGCCGGTCAGAATGCCTTTGGCGTCCTGCACGGACATGCTCTTGATCGAGTCCACCAGCAGTTTCTTCGCTTCGGGCACGGCGGCTTCGGCGGCGCGGTTGAGGGTGGTTTCCAACTCGTCGACCTGCTTGCCCATGCCGACGGAGCGCATCATTTTCCCCGCCTTGTCCAGCTTATCGGGCAGGGGAATCCGCACCTTGGGATTGCCGAGAAACCCGTTTTCCCTGCCGAGCAGATCGACGGCTTTGCTTGCCCCCTGGGTGAGCGCCTCCTTGAGACCGGCGGTTGCATCACTGCTGGTGAGTTGACCAAGCGAGAGCGCCGCATAAGCCGCCCCCGACAGCAACAGGGCAGCGAGAAGAATGAATTTGCGCATGACAGGCTCCAGAAATGCGATAAGCGTTAATTTTACAGTATCTACGCGCGCTACAGTTCGCACGCCACCACGCCCACGCCTGCAATGCGCGCGGCTTCGGCAAGCGCCGTATCCTGCGTGGCAATGGGCAGTTGCATGCGCAATGCCAGTTCGAGGTAGGCAGCGTCGTAACTTGTCAGTTCAAAGCGTAGCGCCAGCGCCAGCAACAGGCCGGGTTCGGGGGAACTGGGATTGATTTCGATGGGTAGCCGGGACAACTGCGTCAGCAATTCCTGCGCCTGACTGGCGATCATGACCTGGCGTTTGCATGCGGTACGCAATACGTTGGCGGTTTCCAGCCAAATCAATGGCGGCGCAACTGCGCGTTCCTGCTCCAGCCGTCTGGCGATGGCGGCGCTGTAGTTTGTAGCCTGATTCTCCAAAATCCAGCCGCAAACCACGGAGTTATCGAGCACGAAGGCCATCAATCCAACCCTTCGCGCGCAATGGTTTTCAGATCGCCTTCCAGCCGCATTCCGCGCGACAACAGACGCAGGCGCTGGAAAATTTCGGCGATTTCGGTTCGCCGGTCCTGAACGGTTTCCGTTATGGGAACCAATCGCACCATGGGTTTGCCGCGTTTGGTGATCGCTACGTCCTCACCGCCTTCGGCTCGAAGGATGAGTTCTGACAAGCGATTTTTGGCTTCGGCGAGTGGGATGTTCAACATGGCTAGGCTCTTGATATAAGTGTCTAGCTTGATTTTAGGATGAGGATCGTCAGAAGTCCAGTTGCGATTCGTGGATGCCGAGCGCCTTGGCGATCTTCTCGCGGCTGGACTTGCGGATGGTTTTTTTGCTCTCAAGTTGCGCATAGGCTCCCTGGGTGATGCCCATGCGTTGTGCGACTTCGGTTTGAGTCAGTTCCTTGTGTTCGCGCCATGCGCGGGCAGCAGACCATTCGTTGTCCATTGCCAGGTCCACCACGGCTGCGGGGATGCCTGGTTCCACTTTGCCCTTGACCATCACGTTTTTTACCTCTTCAATCGAGACGATGCGGGTTACCTGCTATGTGCGCCCGCGCTCCATATTGCCATTTTGCTTGCGAATGTGTCTGTAGTCCTAATCACGACTTCCCCTCCGTGTCATTCTGCGCGAAGCGAAGCGTAGTCGCAGAATCCACCCAGCCTGCCGCAAGATCGTTCCAGTCCGGGTTATTCCTTTCGATCAGGTCTATTTTCCACTGCCTGTTGCGGTTTTTAATTTTCTTTTCAAGCTCGATTGCCGAGGCAATATCCTCGCCCTGCTCATACCAGACAAGGCGGGTTACATCGTATTTGCAGGTGAAACCTTCCAGTAGATGGTGTTTGTGCTGGTACATGCGCTGTTCCAGGTTGCTGGTTACGCCGGTGTATAAAGTACCGCGCTTTTTGCTGGCAAGAATGTAAACATAGGCTGTCTTGGTCATTACTTGTCCTCAAAAATGGATTCTGCTCCGCGTCATTCCGCGCGCAGCCGCGGCATCCACACGACCTATGGATTCTGCGACTACGCTTCGCTCCGCGCAGAATGACGCGGAGCGAAGATTGAAATGAGACTGAGAATTCACCTACAGTAACTATCCGAAATGCACCTCTCGATGACAGTTAGGACAGAGAGCAATCGCGTTTTCGACTGTATCTGCACCACCATCTTTAAGCTGTTGAATATGATGAACCTCAAGATAAGGTGTCCCATCTTTTCGCCGGAGAAATGGTGCTGGCTGCTCGCATCGCCCACATCGGCCTTGTGCTTGATGTAGAATCTCAGCAACTACGTCCGGGTTCCGGGCATAGACTTCTGTAACGACCTTGATCTTTTCTGAATTTTCCCCGGTTTTTAACAGACGGGCCTGCCTGCTCGCTGGTGAATCTGATAACGCTTTCTCGACCTTCTGTTCAAACACTGCATTGAGTTCATCCAGATTACGCGGTGCAATCAGCCGTTCAGACCACTCTTCAATCAATTTACGCTTGGTCGGCTGACGTCCACCAGTCGGTAGTCTTTCGTAATAGTCCAAATGTTTTTTAGTCGCAGCAACTGCATTAGCCAGATCAGCGGGGTTTCTTTGACTGGATATCTGCGTCAGATAATAGTCTGTGGCCTCAATGGGTATAGTTCGATGAAACTCTTTTCCGAGGATCATTGATTTGAAAACTACAATGAAATCCTGCGCCGAACCCGGATTCATGCCGTGTTTTGCGCTGAGGTACTGCACTCCGTCTTGCAGTGACCGTACTCCATCAAAAACTGCGCTCGCAACGTCGTATGCGGCAATAATTTGTTCTGTTGATATTTTTCCCATTTGATTCACCCCACCCACTTCTGCGCATTCCCAAACATCCGCACCCACGGTGAAGCGTTCAAAATCAGTTCAGCGCAGCAGCGAGCATGCCCCGAACACACGCTTCCAACGGATCAAGATGCCGCTCAATCACACCGGCTCATAGCTCCTCGGATTCCTGAAAAACATTTTCGCGCAGATGCTCATTCAGCTCATGTTCAGGGATCAAATCGACGCGCCGCCCCAGTAGTTCAGACAACTGTCTCGCGAGCGGCAGACGTTGGCGGAAAAGATCGTAGCCGCGATCAAAATCGACCAGAAAATCCACGTCGCTATCGGGGCGCTCTTCGCCCCGTGCTACCGATCCGAATACACGAATTCGCCGCGCGCCGTATTGCTCGCCCAGCGCGGCAATCTGGTTTCTTTGAATGTGAAGCTGATCCAGCAACATGCCTTTCAACGGTGGAGTGATGAGGCTTCCATCTTACCCCATCACCCCATCCACTTCCGCACATTCCAAAACGTCCACATCCACCGCTTGTCATCCTGCGCGTAGTCGCAGGATCCATGCAGCGTCTGGATTCTGCGACTACGCTTCGCTACGCGCAGAATGACAGGGGTGATTTTGCAGATATTTCTTTACATCACGAACATATGCACTACGCACTGAGGCTACCCCACCCACTTCCGCGCATTCCCAAACATCCGCACCCACGGTGAAGCATCCGAACTCTGCTCACGCAGCCACTGAGGCGACCAAGACATCTGAAGCAGGCGAACAGTACGCTCAGGATGGGGCATCATGATGGTGAAGCGCCCGTCTGGGGTGGTGAAGCCGGTAACGCCTTCGGGGGAGCCGTTGGGGTTTGCGGGGTAGGTACGCGCCGCCTCGCCGCGATTGTCGATGTAGCGCAACGCTGCGGCGCTTTGCGCGGCCTCATCCCGGAAAACGGCCCGCCCTTCGCCGTGACTCACGACAACGGGCAGTCGGCTGCCCGCCATGCCAGCAAGGAAGATGGAAGGCGTCTCAAGCACTTCCACCATCGAGAAACGCGCCTCGAACTGTTCACTACGGTTGCGGTGAAAACGCGGCCAGTTATCTGCGCCGGGAATGATGGAGGCGAGATGCGCCATCATCTGGCATCCGTTGCTGACGCCCAATGCAAAGGTATCAGGTCGGGCGAAGAAGGCTTCGAGCTGCGCGCGCAACGCCGGATTGAAGAGGATGGCTTTCGCCCAGCTCCGCCCCGCGCCAAGCACGTCGCCGTAAGAAGAACCGCCGCTGGCGGCAAGGCCCTTGAACTGCGCGAGATCGTTCCGCCCCGATTGCAGATCGGTCATGTGCACGTCGACGACATCAAACCCCGCCTGTGTAAAGGCCAACGCCATTTCAGCCTGCGCGCCGAGACCCTGTTCGCGCAGAATCGCTACCTTCGGACGCGCGCCGGTGGCGATGAAGGGGGCGGCGACGTCTTCCTTGACGTCGAACGTGAGATTCACGGAAAGACCCGGATCAGCGGCGTCGGCAAGCGAGTCGAATTCTTCCTGTACGCATTCGGCGTCGTCACGCAGGCGAGCAACCTGGTAGCCGACTTCCGACCAGGTTCGCAGCCAATCCGCGCGCGGCGCGGAAAGCACCAGACGGGCATTGCGGCGGAAACGAATTTCGTCCGAGTTGTTGGGCTCTCCGATGAAGTGGAAATCGAGTCCGGCTTCGTTCAGAAGGGCGCTGACGGCAGAGCGGTCGCGACGGCGAATCTGCACCACGGCGCCGAGTTCTTCGGCAAAGAGCGCCCCGAACAGGCGATCGTCGAAACGGCCCTTGAGCAGTTCCGGGTTTTTGTCGAGACCGTCGGCGTCGTTCATCTGATTGTCGTAACACACGGTATCGAGCACCAGCGACAGGCCGCACCGGCTGGCAAAGGCCATTTCACAGACGGTAGCGAACAGCCCCCCGTCGCTACGGTCGTGGTAGGCGAGGATCAGATCTTCACGGCTCAACCGGCGAATCGCATTGAAGAACGCGGTGAGATCTTCCGGGGCAATGTCCGGCGCGTGTTCGCCGATGGAATCAAAGACCTGCGCCAGGATGGAACCGCCCAAACGATGCGCGCCCCGGCCCAGGTCGATGAGAATGAGTTCGGTCTCTTCCCCTTCCGGGAACTGGAGTTGCGCAGTCAGGGTGCGACGAACGTCCGCCACGGGCGCAAAGGCCGTGACGATGAGCGAGAGTGGCGCGACGACCTGCTTGTCTTCTTCGCCGTCTTTCCAGGCCATGCGCATCGAGAGCGAATCCTTGCCGACGGGAATCGAAAGCCCCGTGGCAATGCAGAATTCGGAGACGGCCTGCACGGTATCAAAAAGTTTGGCGTCTTCGCCCCGATGACCGGCTGCCGCCATCCAGTTGGCCGAGAGTTTGATCTTGCCAAGCGAGTCGATGTCGGCCGCGGCAATGTTGGTGATGGCTTCGCCCACCGCCATGCGCCCGGAGGCAACCGCATCCACGCAGGCCAGCGGCGTGCGCTCGCCCATCGCGAAGGCTTCGCCCAATGTGCCGGAAAACGCCATTGCAGTGACCGCCACATCGGACACCGGCATTTGCCACGGCCCGATCAGTTGATCTCGCACGGTCAACCCGCCCACCGTGCGGTCGGCAGGCGTAATCAGAAAGCGCTTGCTTGCAACCGCCGGATTGCGCAGCACCCGCTGCGCGGCTTCATTCAGATCGAGTCCGGTGACTTCGAAGGGCGGCAGATGCACCGCGCGGCGCGACACGTTGCGGGTCATCTTCGGGGGTTTGCCGAGCAGAACCTTCATTTCCATGTCGACCGGCGTGTTGCCGAAATGCCGGTCATTGACCACCAGATGTCCGTCGTCGCTTGCCGTACCGAGCACGAAAAACGGGCAGCGCTCGCGCGCGCAGATCGCGGAAAACACGTCGAGATCGTCAGGAGAAACTGCCAGCGCATAACGTTCCTGCGCTTCATTGCTCCAGATTTCACGCGGACTCATCCCGGACTCATCGACCTCCACTTCGCGCAGTTCGATACGCGCGCCTAGCCCGGCGTTGTCGACGAGTTCGGGGAAGGCGTTGGAAAGTCCGCCCGCGCCAACGTCGTGAATGGCAATGATGGGATTGGCCTCTCCCCGCTGCCAACAGGCGTCGATCACTTCCTGACAGCGGCGCTGGATTTCGGGGTTGCCGCGCTGCACGGAGGCAAAATCGAGATCATCGGCGCCCGCAGCGGCAGCCATGCTCGATGCCGCGCCGCCGCCCATACCGATCAGCATGCCGGGGCCGCCCAACTGGATCATCAGCGTTCCCGGCGGGAACGAAGGCTTCTTGGCCTGTTGCGCTTGAATGTTGCCGATGCCGCCCGCAATCAACAGCGGCTTGTGATAGCCGCGCACTTCACCTGCAACAGTCTGCTCGAAGGCGCGAAAATAACCGGCGAGGTTGGGCCGTCCAAATTCGTTGTTGAACGCCCCTGCGCCCAGCGGCCCCTCAATCGCAATGCCGAGCGCCGAGACGATGCGTCCCGGCTTGCCGTAGGGTTTTTCCCACGGTTGGATGAAACCGGGAATAGCAAGGTTGGAAACCGTGAGTCCGGCCAACCCCGCCTTGGAGCGCGCGCCGCGCCCGGTTGCGCTCTCGTCGCGAATCTCTCCGCCCGCGCCGGTGCTTCCGCCGGGGAACGGCGAAATCGCGGTCGGATGGTTGTGCGTCTCCGCCTTGGCAACAATGTGCGCCGTCTCGCGATGGAAACGGAAAACGCCATCGGTGTCCGGGTACAGCCACTCGATCTCCCCGCCCTCGATCACCGAAGCATTGTCCGTGTAAGCCACCACCGTGCCTTCGGGATGCGCCTTGTGGGTGTCGCGGATCATGCCGAAGAGCGATTTTTCCATCGGTCGGGCGTCGATCACCCAACTGGCGTTGAAAATCTTGTGGCGGCAATGCTCGGAATTGGCCTGCGCGAACATCGTCAGTTCCACGTCCGTGGGATTGCGGCCCACGCGGACGAAGTTCTCGACGAGGTAATCAATCTCGTCGTCGGAGAGCGCCAGCCCCAGTTCCGCGTTGGCCGCTTCCAGCGCCGCGCGGCCGCCCTGAAGGATGTCGACCGTGGCAAGCGGCCTGGGCGCGTAGCGATTGAAGAGCGCCTGCGCCTCGTCGAACGATGCCAGCACCGATTCGGTCATGCGGTCAAACAACGCGGCGGGCGCAGCCGTCGGCGCGCTGGCGGAGTCGATGAAATACGCGATGCCGCGCTCGATGCGCGTCACCTTGTCGAGACCGCACCGCCGCGCGACTTCCGTGGCTTTCGACGACCACGGCGAAATCGTGCCGAGCCGGGGGGTGACCAGCCGCAAGACGCCGGGAGGAAGCGCACCGTCCGGCGCGCGGGCATCCAGCAGTTCGCAAAGCCGCGCCTGTTCCTCTCGGGTAAGCGCGTCATTGATTTCGATGAAATACCAGGCTTCTGCCACCAAGCCGTTGAGTCCTCGTGCATCCGGGGCGAGGCCGTGGGCGATGCGTTCAAGACGGGGACGGGAAAACGCGGGCGCGCCGCGAAGCTGGAGGATCGTGATGGACATGGCGGTCTGGAAATGAGCGAGGCGGTGACAAAGAACGGCGGAAAAGCTCCCGCCAGAAACCCTAAATTATACATGGCCCTTTGTTCCGCTTTGATGCTTCATTGTTCCGCTTCGCCCCTCGATTCTGACCACAGGACTCTTTGCGCAATCCTCAAGAAGCGCCATTTGCCTGCGAACCCCTCTTTTTTTACCCTTGTTTTCGGTTTGATCTGAAGAACCAGCCGGATAATATCCGTATTAAACTTATATGCATGCCTTAACAGGGCGTCGCGCATATTCTGAGCGGCTCGACGCCCATCACATGATGCTGCCCCATGCCAAAGGCAGCCGAAGCCCGAAAGGAGGAAGGGATGGAACGCGAATCAATGGAATTTGATGTCCTGATCGTTGGTGGCGGTCCGGCGGGTCTGGCAGCGGCGATCAAGCTCAAGCAACTGGCCGCCGAGCGTAGTCACGATATTTCGGTATGCCTGATCGAAAAGGGCGCGGAAATCGGCGCGCATACCTTGGCGGGTACGGTGCTTGACAACAAAGCCATTGAAGAACTTTTCCCGGACTGGAAAGAACGTGGCGCGCCGATCAAGACCCAGGCAGTAGAGGATCGCGTCCTGTATCTCACCGCAACCAAGGCTTATGCCTTCCCGCTTGCCATCATGCCCGATTGTTTCAACAACCACGGCAACTACATCGTCCGCATGGGCGAAGTCGTCAAATGGATGGGCGAACAGGCCGAGGCGCTGGGCGTCGAAGTCTATGCGGGTTTCGCGGGCGCGGATGTGCTCTATGACGAAAGCGGCGCGGTCAAGGGCGTTGTCACCGGCGACATGGGCTTGCAGCACGACGGCGCGCCCGGCCCGAACTATCAGCCCGGCATGGAACTGCTCGCCAAATACACCCTTTTCGCGGAAGGCTGTCGCGGCCACCTCGGCAAGCGTCTCGAAGCCAAATACAACCTGCGCGAAGGCGCCGACCCGCAGGTCTTCGGCATCGGCATCAAGGAACTCTGGGAAGTGCCCGGCAATCCCCATCACAGCCCCGGCGCCATCATCCACACCGCAGGCTGGCCGCTCACCAGCGATACCTACGGCGGTTCGTTCATGTATCACATGGATGACAATATCATCCAGACGGGACTTGTCGTCGGCCTGAATTACAGCAATCCTTTCCTGTCGCCGTTCGAGGAAATGCAGCGTTACAAGACTCACCCCGAGATTCGCAAATTCTTTGAGGGAGGCAAGCGTCTGGCCTACGGCGCGCGGGCCATTGCCACCGGCAACATCCAGAGCCTGCCGCGTCTGGTCTTCCCGGGCGGCGCGCTCATCGGCGACAACGCGGGTTTTCTCAACGCCGCGCGCATCAAGGGCAACCACACGGCCATCAAATCCGGCGCGCTCGCTGCCGAAGCCGTGTTCGATGCCGTCGTTGCTGGTCGCCAGCACGACACGCTCACCGCCTTTCCTATTGCCTTCCGCGAATCGTGGCTCTACGCCGAGCTATACAAGACGCGCAACTTCAAGCCGATGATGAAGCGATCCTTCTGGGTCGGTTCCACGCTTTTCGGCATGGATCAGAAGCTCTTCTTCGGCAAGGCGCCCTGGACGTTGCGCAACCACAGCGACCACGACAAGCTCAAGCCCGCCGCCGAATGCAGGAAGATCGACTATCCCAAACCCGATGGCGTGCTGACGTTCGACCGTCTGTCCTCGGTCTTCCTCTCCAACGCCAACCACGAAGAAGATCAACCCTGCCACCTGCGGCTCAAGAAGCCCGAAGTGGCGATTTCCGTCAACCTGGAAGTCTACGATTCGCCCGAACAGCGTTACTGTCCGGCCGGGGTCTACGAGATTGTCAATGACGGCGAAGGCGGCAAGCCACGGCTCCAGATCAACTTCTCGAACTGCCTGCACTGCAAGACCTGCGATATCAAGGACCCGACGCAGAACATCGAGTGGGTGACGCCGCAGGGCGGGGAAGGGCCGATTTATCAGGGGATGTGAGCGTCCATCCGGTAGACGACGCGATGCTGACCTGCCCTCTGAAGAGGCCCGCCCCTTCCCTGACGGGCTGGGGCGGGGTGCTACATGGGACGGTTACAAGCACTTGTTAGGCCAGAGAACGATCACTATACTGATAAATGCTCTGACCAAGAGCTTGAAACAACCCGCCGATAACGGAAGTTTCACACGATTCACCTCCTTTGGGGGGATGACTCGGCGAAAACGCCCCGATCCGAACGGGGCGTTTTCGCTTCCGCCCCGCGTGGATTTTCTCGCAGTTTTGCATTTTTCATATTCGTTTGCGCTTTGGCTTTGGATACGTCCACGCCGTTCGCACTGCCTCAAATGCCGAGGATCGCGATCAGGCTTTCCTCGAACTCGTCTCGAAATTTCTCGACCTCAAAAACAAACGTGGGGCGCTATTTCTCCGTCGCGCAACTCGTCAAACCCCTTGATGGCGAGCAGTAGTCGCTCAGGCAACCATCAGTTAGGCGTGAAATACAACATTGCTATTCCAGGTAGGGATGCCCTCTAATTCCAGTTAGGGGGCGCAGGCGTTGCGCTCATGACCAAGCACATGGGCTTAATAATGCTGCCTCGTTCCTGCTCAAGCAGAGGAGAAATAACATGCGGTTCATGCTGAAACTTGCTTTGATAATCGTATGCTTTGTTCTCGGTTCAGACTTTTCCTACGCAGCCTTGCCACCCGTTGCCATTGAATTCGTCAAATGCAACTGGGTGAATTCCACTCAGTTGGTTGCCGTGCCGCTTGATTCTGGACCATTGCTGCTGAAGAGCGTTCATTGTTTGGAACCATCTACTTCACGAGGATTGGGGTCTCCGCAATTATCTCCCGACGGAAATTGGCTGCTTCTCCATGGCAATTATGACGAAATGTGGTTGACCAACATTCATAAAGCCAACGCCCGTTCTTTTCGTGATGGCGCTCTCGCGCGTCTCCCGGAAGTCGGTGCCACATCGCTTGTTTGGGCACCAGATTCACGTTCCGTGCTGGGAGTTAAGCGAGAAACGCAGCGAAACGGTTTCTCAACTGGTCCGCTGAAACCAACCTTGTTTTCAGTAGATGGCTCGACGCAGCCGCTGCCTGAATTCACGAATCTGGCGGGACCGCTGGATGAGTTGTACTGGGTGGGAAACACAGGCCTTGCCGTTGCTGCATTCGGCACGCGGGGAGATTATTACAAGCAGGAGCACGTTGACGAGAATCCGACCATCGCCATCGTGGATGCTCGTAATGGTAAAGTCATACAGGCTGTGGCATTGGCATCTTTGCCTGATTTTCCATCAAAACGGATTTTTGTAGTCAATGGAAGACTCGACTCGCGAGGGCGAGTGCATGCCTTGATCGTATTTCCCCGCCGATGGGTCGAATGGAATCAGGGTGAGGCTCCTCGCATGGTGCCACTTGGGGAAGAAACAAGTGTTAGAACACAGTTTGCACTGGCACCAGATGGAAAACATGTGTTGATGATGCAGGGTCTGAGCGCATCGGGGCCAATCTGTGAGATTGGGAGCCGGGGGAAGTGTCCTCCACCCACGCCACGCTCAGGTCCCATCGCGGAACTGCGTGAAATATCCACTGGCAAAATCATCTGGTCGATTGACGGAACCGCAAGGGAATTCCGCAATAATAATGACCCTGCCATCAGCCCTGATGGTCGCTATGCCCTCATATTGATTCCTGCGGAGCCTGGTGCGATTTCCACTTCCATGATCGCGCTGATTTCGATGGCTAACGGCAAAGTTCTACAGAAAATAAATCATTATTCAAAGGCGTTTGGGTTTTCAAGTGACGGCAAGGTGGCTTGGATTGCCGATGACGCATTCGTTGCAAAATACGTTATCCGTAATTGAGCAAACACTCCCTATTAGTGTTGGTAACAGTTCAACCAAACAGGGACTTAATTGCACCGAGGAAATTTTTATGAATAAACTCTTTACCGCGATCCTGGTTTCGGCTACGTCCGCAGCATATATTGGATGCATTGACGCGGCGAGAGCAGCGCAAACGGTAAAGCCCTGTGACCTCGTGAAGAGACATGACTATTTTACTTACCAAAATGCCGCCGCTGTCGCCTCCATGCAAAAAGACGGCCTGGAGAAACTGCGCAATTTGACAGATGCCGTCTCTCAATGCCGAAAAGCCGCCGAGCTGTTGGTAAAGCATGAAGGTTTTGACTTTATCTGACTGTCCCCGTGCTGGCGCATGAAACTGGCATGCTTTACGAGTCGCACGCTGAACACCCAAGGCTACGCCTTGGGTGTCAGTCAGCATAAACGCTAGGAGGCCCAAACTCTATGGAACGCATATTTGTCATCATCGGACGGATCAATAGTGTCCTGCTGTTGGTTGCCTTGCTGGGCGCCAGTGCCCTCATTTTCATTGGATGGATGTCCTGGTCTGGTTCCCCGTGGCAGCGACGCGGAGCAATTGAGGTTCCCGCTGCTCAGGACGAGAAAGCATCTCCTGTCTTTCTGCAGTTCGGGCGAGTTAAAAACATCCCCGGCGCAAATACTCAGATGATGGAGCTAACAACCGAGGACAAGTCCGGGAAATTCTCTTCTGGTGGTTACGCAAACGAAATTCGCAACGTCCTCTTCCTCACTGGAAACGAAAAGAAGGCGAGATGGCTGTTTCCGACGCATAGCAACCTGATCCTTGCAGCGGCTCAACTGCGTGAGGATTCCGGCGATTCAAGAATAAGAGAGAGGCCGATTAGCGCACTCTATTTCGAGTACGTCACAAGTGATACCAATGGAGACAAAAAGCTATCCCCGCAAGATCTTTCAAAAGTCGCCCTGGCAAAGCCCGACGGAACTGACTTTGTAGAGGTTCTGGATGGTGTTGCCCGTGTGCTCTCATACGAGATGTTGGACAGCCACCGCCTTACCGTCATCTACCAGAAAGGGAAATCTGTTCATCATGCCAGATTCTCCGTCATCACGATGACGAAAGAACTTGATCATGAAATCGTGAGTGTCCCGGATCGGTTCTGATGCAGAAGGACAGCAGGTCGGCGCTTGTTCCGCTGGTTGCATCCTGCTCTGGCGGGCGGTAGTGGTATTCTTGGTCAAGAGCTTGAAACAACCCGCCGATAACGGAAGTTTCACACGATTCACCTCCTTTGGGGGGATGACTCGGCGAAAACGCCCCGATCCGAACGGGGCGTTTTCGCTTCTGCCCCGCGTGGATTCTCTCACAGTTTTGCATTTTTCATACTTGCTGTTCCGGGTAGAGATGCCCTGTAGTCAGGCTCCTCAAAGCGCAGGGCGCAGACCGAGGTAGGTAACAAACGGGTCGAAGTCTCGGTCGCTGTACAGCAGAGCGAAACCACCTTCAATGCACCGCGTCGCAATCACTGTGTCGATCGTTTTGCGCACGGTAATCCCCAGAGCCCTCAATGCGCGGTAATTCTTTGCGGCCTGAATCGCAATGTCTCGACCGCCCAGTTCCACAACGACCAGCGTGGTCAGAAGCATCGACGCTTCGTTGAAATCCTTGTCGCTACAAAACCCTTGCAACACCTCAGTCAGAATGAGATCGCCGATGGCAAGCGGCTCAGCGCCAAGCAGGCTATCGAGTTTGTCGGTTTCAGCAGTGGCATTGCCTCTGAAGTAGTCGATCCACACGCTGGAATCGACCAGAATCACTTGTCTGTCCTCATGACCTCAAGGTCGCCTTGCCAATTCAGCTTACCGCGCAAGCTCCGCAGTTCTTCTTGCTGGCGCAGCCGTAACAGCGTACGCAGCCCCAGCTCTACAGCCTCGCGTTTGGTCTTCAGGCCCGTAGCGCGTAGCGTGTCCCTGATCAGCGTGTCGTCGATCACAATGTTGGTTCTCATCGTGTGTATTCCTGTGCTATTTTATACACATTGTAGGTTACTGAGGCGCATGTGCCAAGCGATGCTTAACCTCGCGGTTGCATGCCGCTCAACTCATCCCGTGATTATTGGTAATTCAAGTTTACAGGCGCATTGCCGTTTACGACCGCATAGGTCGTGAGTATGCTCAGTGTATTCCATGAGCATAGCGAATCCCAGCATTGCTGCTAATCAGTACCCAAACTGTCATGTCAGGTTGAGATTTTTACATCTTATTTCTGAGCAGCATATTTACGTGCAAGACGATCTAACTCCTTGCTGTGGAAAAAATCAATGCATTTCATGATGGTTAAATTCTCGCCGCTTTGGCTCATATAGTTCTTGGAAAGGAACATCTGACTTAAGGTAGCTACTTCGTTGTAGGCATCAATATCGAGGCTGCCCAGCTCCTTGTAACCATTCGCAGCTGCCACAGCATCATTGACGACCTCTTTGGATTGATAGCCATTTGCAATGCAGGAGCTTAGGGCGTAGTTCTTTAGATATTGAACCGGGGTGTAGTATTTTCTTTTAGTTGTGTCCCCGTAACAGCTTGTTGCAATCAGTGCTAGAGAGAAGCACATGGCGGAGATCAATTTAGCAGCCATATTGATGCCTCCTCAGCAACAGGAAAGTAACAATGATCCGAGCAAGAATTCCCATCCCATAGCGTAGCGTGCCCCGTGGCATCACTCCATTTCACACTGAAGACAAGTATGCCTTTCAGTCCAGCAAAATCGCTAGGCTTGGGATTTCTGACAATCTTATCAGGCTTACCGAATGTGTGGGTTAGATATTTGATCAGATCAGAAACTCGGTATATGTACTGTTTTTTGTCGCCGCCAGAGACGGTTTTCCAAGCACCTCTTGGAATAGTAATACCCGAATTATTCAAACTATAGCTCATGCGAATTGCGCATGCGTTTGTAAAGCCAGCCTTTGGATCCTTCACGCCTAACTCGATATTCTCTTGAACTTTTCCTCCTACTTTCTCTCCTACGCTCGGAACACTTCCATCACCATAAACAGTGACAAAGTGATGCCACATGATTTGAAATTTAGGTCTTGGCGGCGCCATTTCAGTCTCCTGTGTGAATGCCTAACGTTTATGCTAACCGGCACCCAAGGCGTAGCCTTGGGTGTCCAGGGTGCCATCCGCAGAGCATACCACTTGCGCCCGCCTGCGCGTGGTGTAACTGCGAAGCAGAATATTGAGCAGATGTAGGGCTGGGGACTGAAAGCGGCGAATTGTCAAGGCTCAGGCGTATAGCTCTCAATCAACGCCTTGAATGCTTCCGAGGACGATTCTAAGCCATGCCGCGAGTGTGAACTCACGCCAAAGATGAGGAAGTACTCTCCGTCATCGGCGTAAGCTATGCGCTCCCAAGCTGCGATGCCGCTCTTCGGTTCAAAGCGCATTACCTTGAATACCAGACCGTCCTTACCCTGCATGTCAGGTTCCGGGGTGATGATGATCTCCGGCTCCTCGGCTCTTAGCCGCGCAACGTCGCCCTCAATGAACGCCTTGAGCGTCTTGATCTCCGGCGAGCGTGGTTTGAAGTTTGCCTGAGCGTAGAGAACAGTTTCCGCCTTGGAGAAAGTAGAACCATCCGGCGCTATGGCGTTGAAGGAGAAATGCCGCGAGGAACCTTCGTCGTGGTGCCACCCTTTAGGTGGAGTCACCTTCGGCCACCACTGAAATGTAATACCGCTATCGGATGGCGTAGCGAACTTCTCGATTTCAGCGAAAGCCGTGGAGGAGAGCGCTAACAGGGCAAGAATGACGAGACGCTTCATGTGATCCTAACCTCCGATAGACGCCGCATTACTGCCCTTGTGGCAGCAACGTTTTTTACGACTTACCCGCAAAACTCCTTCATAAACCCCGCCAGCGCCTCAACTGCCTCCAGAGATACCGCGTTGTAAATCGAGGCGCGCATCCCCCCCACAGACTTGTGGCCTTTCAAACCGATGAAACCCGCCGCTTCAGACTCCTTGACGAACTGCGCTTCCAGTTCCGGCGTAGGCAGGCTGAAAGGGATGTTCATGACGGAGCGACAGACGATGTCGACCGGATTGCGGTAGAAGCCGCCGCTGTTATCAATGGCTTCATAGAGCTGCCGGGCTTTTTCCCGGTTGACGGCGGCAATGGCATCCAGCCCGCCCTGCGCTTTCAGCCACTTGAATACCAGCCCGGCCACATGAATCGCAAAGGTCGGCGGCGTATTGAGCATGGAGCCGTTGTCGGCCTGCTCGCGGTAGCTGAGTTGCGCGGAGATGTTTTCTCCGGCGCGATCCAGCAGATCGTTGCGCACGATGACGAGCGTGACGCCCGACGGGCCAATGTTTTTCTGTGCGCCCGCGTAGATCAGGCCGTAGCGGCGAACGTCCAGCGGGCGGGAAAGGATGTTCGAGCTCATGTCGGCAACGAGGGGTACATCCGGCGCTACGCTTGAGATTGCTTCAAAAAGACGCGCTTCGCTCTCCTCATGCACTTCGACGCCGTGAATGGTCTCGTTGGTACACAGATGCACATAGGCAGCGTTCTCGTCGAACGCGAGGCGCTCGAAGTCGGGCAGGCGCGTGAATTTGCTGCCTTCGGTGGTGGCGACGATTCTTGCCGCGCCGATCCGGGCGGCTTCCTTGTGCGCCTTTTTCGACCAGGAGCCGGTGACGAGGTAATCGGCGCTTTTGCCAACCGAAAGATTCATCGGCACTTGCGCAAATTGCAGGGATGCGCCGCCTTGCAGGAAAAGTACCCGGTAGTTGTCGGGAATCGCCAGCAATTCGCGCAGGTCGGCTTCGGCAGCTTCGATGACGGACACGAAGGCTTTGCCGCGATGACTCACCTCCATGATGCTCGCGCCAATGCCGTGCCAGTCGAAGAGTTCTTTTTCGACCTGTTGCAGCACTTCGAGCGGAATCGCGGCCGGGCCGGCGCTGAAGTTCCAGGCGCGTGTCATTCTTCGGTTCCTTCGTCGCCCGCCGCCGGGGAAGCGTCGGCTGTGCTATCGCTGACGTTGTCGACGTCGATGTCGTCGACATCCGATTCGGCCACGATTTCGATGCTGGCAAGCGCGGAGCCTTCGTCGATGTTGATGAGGGTTACGCCCTGCGTGGAGCGGCCCATTTCGCGAATGTTCTCGACAGGGGTGCGGATCAGCACGCCGGTGGTGGAGATGAGCATGACCTCGTTTTTCGGTTCGACCAGCGCCGCGCCGACGAGCGGGCCGTTACGCTCGGAGGTCTGAATCGCGATCATGCCCTTGGTTCCGCGTCCGTGGCGGGTGTATTCGGAGACCGGGGTGCGCTTGCCGTAGCCGTTTTCGGTGGCGGTGAGGACGGAATGGATTTCGTCGCGCGCCACGAGCATGGCAATCACGCGCTGATTGTCTTCCAGCGCCATGCCGCGCACGCCACGCGCGTCGCGCCCCATCGGGCGCACGTCGGTTTCGGCAAAACGCACGGCCTTGCCTGCGTCGGAGAAAAGCATCACGTCACAACTGCCGTCGGTGATCGCTACGCCGATCAGGTAGTCGCCTTCATCGAGGCTGACGGCGATGATTCCGGCCTTGCGCGGGTTGGCGAAGGCCGCCAGCGCGGTTTTCTTGACCGTGCCTCCGCTGGTGGCCATGAAGACGAAGTGTTCTTCATCGAAGGTCTTGACCGGCAGCACGGCGGTGATCTTCTCGCCTTCGAGCAGCGGGAAGAGATTGACGATGGGTTTCCCGCGCGCGTTGCGCGTGCCCTCTGGCACATCGAACACCCGCAGCCAGTAGCAGCGACCCCGGTTGGAGAAGCAGAGCATCGTGTCGTGGGTGTTGGCGACGAACAACTGGTCGATGAAATCCTCTTCCTTCATCGCGGTGGCCTGCTTGCCGCGTCCGCCGCGCCGCTGGGCGCGATAGTCGGCAAGCGGCTGGCGTTTGAAGTAGCCCGCGTGCGAGAGCGTCACCACCATGTCTTCGGGGGCGATGAGGTCTTCGAGGTTGATCTCGGAGGTGTTGAGTACGACTTCGGAGCGGCGCGGATCGTCGTACTGGTTTCTGATCGCGGTCAGTTCATTGACGATGATCTCGGTGATGCGCTCCGGACGGGCGAGAATGTCGAGCAGGTCGATGATGAGGTCGATCACTTCACGGTATTCGCCGACGATCTTGTCCTGCTCCAGCCCGGTGAGCCGTTGCAGCCGCAATTCGAGAATCGCTTGCGCCTGCGCTTCCGAGAGACGGTAGCCCTGCGCGGAAAGACCAAATTCGGCGGGCAGATTTTCGGGGCGGAAGCTGTCGGCCATTGCGCGGGCAAGCATTTCCTCGACGAGCGTCGAGCGCCAGGTGCGCGCCATCAGTCCGCGTTTGGCCTCCGCCGGCGTCGGGGCGGCCTTGATGAGCGCGATGATTTCATCGACGTTGGAAAGCGCCACGGCCAGGCCTTCGAGCACATGGCCGCGTTCGCGCGCCTTGCGCAACTCGAACACGGTGCGCCGGGTAACGACCTCGCGCCGGTGTTCGAGAAAGCACACCAGAAGTTCCTTGAGATTGAGGAGCTTCGGTTTGCCGTCGACCAGGGCCACCATGTTCATGCCGAAGGTGTCCTGCAACTGCGTGTGCTTGAAGAGTTTGTTCAGCACTACCTCGGGCATTTCGCCGCGTTTGAGTTCGATCACCAGACGCATGCCGGATTTGTCGGACTCGTCCTGGATGTGGGAGATGCCTTCGATGCGCTTGTCGTTGACCAGTTCGGCGATTTTTTCCTGCAAGGTCTTTTTATTGACCTGATAGGGCAGCTCATCGACGATGATCGCCTGCCGGTCGGTGTTGCCGATCGGCTCGAAATGCGTGCGCGCGCGCATCGTCACCTTGCCGCGTCCGGTGCGATAGCCTTCGTGCGCGCCCGCCAGCCCGTAGATCAGGCCGCCGGTGGGGAAATCGGGGGATTTGATGATGCCGATGAGGGCGTCGATGCCGGTATCCGGCTCGGCGAGCAGCTTGAGGCAGGCGTCGATGACTTCACCAAGGTTGTGCGGCGGAATGTTGGTCGCCATGCCCACCGCAATGCCAGCGGAACCGTTGATGAGCAGGTTGGGAATGCGCGCGGGAAGCACCAGTGGTTCTTTTTCCGAACCATCGTAGTTGGGGCCGAAATCTACCGTTTCCCTGTCGATGTCGGTGAGCATCTCGTGACCGATGCGGGCCATGCGGATTTCGGTGTAGCGCATCGCCGCCGGGCTGTCGCCGTCGACCGAACCGAAGTTGCCCTGTCCGTCGACGAGCATGTAGCGCAGGGAAAAACTCTGCGCCATGCGCACGATGGTGTCGTAGACGGCGGTGTCGCCATGCGGATGGTATTTACCGATCACGTCGCCGACGATGCGCGCGGATTTCTTGTAGGCGCGGTTCCAGTCGTTCGAGAGTTCGTGCATCGCGAACAGCACGCGACGATGCACGGGTTTGAGGCCATCGCGCGCATCCGGTAGCGCTCGCCCGACGATTACGCTCATCGCATAATCGAGATAGGCGTGGCGCATCTCTTCTTCAAGACTGATCGGGAGCGTTTCCTTGGCGAACTGTGTCATGCGCGGCGGCAGCGGCTTGAGCCGCTGATGGTTGGATGAAACAGATCATTATACCACGCAGGGCAGGCCGCCGCAGAGCCGATACGCCCGAACCGTCAGTTACTCTTTCTTCAACCCGAACCGGCTCATGAGGTCATAGAGCGATGGGCGGCTGACGCCGAGCACTTCCGCCGCACGGGCGATGTTGCCGTTGGTGCGCGCCAGTACCCGTACCACGGCCTGGCGTTCGGCGACTTCCCGCACCCGGCGCAGGTTGAGATATTCCAGGGCCTCATCGTCGTCGCTGCCCGCATCCAGACCGAGATCCGCCGCCGTGATGCGGTTGCCGTCGGCCATGATGACGGCGCGTTTGAGGCAATTTTCCAGTTCACGCACGTTGCCCGGCCAGGAATAGAGTTCGATCGCGGCGATGGCGTCTTCGCCGAGCTGGATTGCGCCGCGCCCGTTTTCCTGCGCGAATTGCCGCACGAAGTGGTGGGCAAGCAACACGGCATCGCCCTCGCGTTCGCGTAGCGGCGGAATCTGGACGACGATCTCCGCCAGACGGTAGTAGAGGTCTTCGCGAAACAGCCCGGTCTGGATCTGTGCCTTGAGGTCGCGGTGAGTCGCGCAGACGACGCGGACATCCACCGGGATTTCCTGGCGGCCGCCGAGCCGTTCGATCACCCTTTCCTGGAGGAAACGCAACAATTTGGCCTGAAGGGCCATTGGCAGATCGCCGATTTCATCCAGGAAAAGCGTGCCCTTGTGCGCGATTTCGATCTTGCCGGGCGTCTGGCGGGCCGCGCCGGTGAAAGCGCCTTTCTCGTAGCCGAACAGTTCGCTTTCGAGCAGGTTTTCGGGAATCGCCGCGCAGTTGATGGCAACGAACCGCTCCGTTGCGCGCGGCGACAATTGATGCAGACCACGCGCCAACACTTCCTTGCCGGTGCCGCTGTCGCCGATCAGGGCTACGGTCACGGAGGTCAGGGCCACCCGCTCGATGGTATGGCATATTTTCTGCATGCCCGCATCGCGCGTGAGCAGGCCCGTCATCAATCCTGCCCGCGCCTGCTGTAACCGCCGGTTTTCGGCCTGTAAATCATGGAGACGGAAAGCGCGCTCGATGGTCAGCGTCAGCAATTCCGGCTCAAAGGGTTTGCTGAAAAAGTCGTAAGCCCCCATGCCGACGGCGCGCACCGCATTTTCGCGGTCGTGCTGTCCGGTGAGGACGATGATCTTGGTGTCGGGCGCCAGCGCCAGGATTTCGCTCAGAAGGGCAAAACCTTCGCTCACATCGTCGGGATGCGGCGGTAGTCCCAGGTCCATCGTCACAACCGCAGGTTCAAAGCGGCGCATTTGCACGATCGCGCTTTCGCGGTCATCCGCCACCACGGTCTCGAAACCATCGAATGCCCAGCGCATCTGTTTTTGCAGGGCCGGATCGTCCTCGATGATCAACAGGGTTCTTTGCTTGTCAGTCATAGTTGCCGCCAGCGTTTTCCTCATGTTCCGAATTCAGTCTCGTGTGCAGGGGTAGCTCGATGGTCACCCGCGTGCCGACGCCTTCCTTGCTTTCATAAGACACTTCCCCGCCCAATTCACGGATGTATTGGCGGGTTTCATAGACTCCGATGCCCATTCCGCTCGACTTGGTCGTTTGAAATGGGCGTGAGAGATGTTCACGGATGAAGTTCTCCGACATGCCACAGCCGGTGTCCGTGACCACGACACGCGCCCGTTCCGGACCGGAAGGCTCCAGCGTAACGCGCACCTTACCATTCTCGGGGGTAGCCTCGATGGCATTTTGTACAATATGGCCGATGACACGCTCCAGCCGTTCAGCATGCCCCAGCACCAGGAGCGCATCACAATCCGGAGGGATATCCAGTTCCACGCCGGGATGTTGTTCCTGCTTGATACGGTGGATGTTTTTGAGCTTTTTGACCAGATTGAGCACGCGAGGCGGGTCGATCGAACGTTTTTCCTGCAACTGGATCATCAATCCGCGCATTTTCGTTTCGACGTGCGCCACGGTTTCGAGCATATCGGCCTGAAATTCGGGATTGTCCTTGTGGCGCTCGGCGTTGCGCAGCATCAGCGACAACTGGGCCACGAGGTTTTTCAGATCATGGACGACGAAAGCCGTCATGCGGTTGAAGGACTCGAATTTGCGCGCTTCCAGCAAATCCTCGGCGGCCAGCATTCTTTCCAGGTCGCTGGCGGCCTGATGTTGAGCGATCTTGAGCAGATCGAGCACTTCCCAGTCAATATCGAACCGTGTTCGGGGCGTCGTCAGCAGGACGAACCCGATCAGTCCTGTCCCGCCGATGAGCGGGATGATCAACCAAGCATCCGGAAAGCGTGACGCCAGCCAATCCGGCAGGATCAGATCCGGATAGTTCGCCGGACTCCGGCGGTATTCCTCCAGATTGATGATCCATCCCTGTTTGCGCATGAAACTCACCAGCGAACCTTCTGCCGGTTCCGGTATTTTCGTTTGCTGCTCGGGCAGGTTGACTCTTGCATAGATCGTGTAATCGGTGTCTTCTCCGACATTGCTCCGCAGCCATAAAGCGCCGCCGGGACTTTCCACCAGATTGGCCAGCGCGGTGATGACCGATTGGCCAAGATTCGACTGACCATCGGCCGAAGACAGCGAACGGGTGAAACGCAGCCATTCGGTACGATAGTCGTAGCGGTACGGGAACAGATGCTTGTTGATGAGCACCCGCAATCTGGCCCGTTGCGCCGAGGACGACATGAGCGCTCCCAGCAACAACAGCGCCGCGAACAGCACCACCGTTTGCAGGGCTTGTCCCCACTCCCCGCCGAAACTGCGCACATAAAATCCGATGCCGGAGACCGCGAGCAGGTAAAGCCCGGACAGGCCCAGCGCCGTGGAATGAAAAACCGCCTCGCGCGACAGGGACATCCGCAGGGACCAGGATGGGTTGCGCGCGCCCGAAATCGCTACCAGCGGAATGATCAGAACATAGACTGGGCCGCGCACGGCCCAGATGATGGAGGTGGGGCTCCCAAAGAGGAACGCATCGGAAAACAGGTAAAGCTCGAACATGTACGCCGCGCCCAGCCCCATGCACAAGGGCTTGAACGTCCGGCGCACATCCGGGGGAATGCCGAGGTAGAGTTGTTCGATCAGCACCAGCCCCAGTATCGCGGCGGCCAGCGAGCCGGCGATGATCAGCTTGAACGCCCACTCATCCGACAGCAGGATCAGGCCGAAGGACAATACCCCGATCGCCTGTACCCCAAACACTGCGATGGCGATGATCAGAAACCGCTTCCAGACATTGCCAAGCAGAGGACGTAACAAAATCAGCAGAAACGCGAACCAACCCCCGCCGCGCAGCATGTCCAGGACGGAAGACCACAGAAAAGTCATCGGAGAAGGGCGCTTGGCAAACCAGAGGCAGCCTGCTGCCCAGACGCCGGACAAGAACACAGCCAGCAACAGCCCGCCGCCGACCGCGCCCCCCCGCCAGGCCGCGTACAGATACAGGGCAAACCCTGCATAAACGAGCGCCGTCAGCCCGTAACCCCAAACCGCGAAATCGGTCAGACTCATCGAGTACGCTTGCCCATGAGCACTACGTGCACGGTCTCGAGCAATACGAGCATATCGAGCACCAGCGAGTGATTCTTGACGTAATAAAGTTCGTATTGCAATTTCTGGATCGCGCCGGATATCGAATCGTCATCATCCCGGTTTTGTACCCTGGCCCAGCCGGTCATGCCCGGCTTGACACAGTGACGTATACCGTAAAACGGAATTTCGATCGCCAGACGATCCACGAAAGAGGGCCGTTCCGGGCGCGGACCAACCAGACTCATGTCGCCAATCAGCACATTGAACAATTGCGGCAACCGGTCGATTCGCAGTTTGTGGATGATTCGTCCGACTCTTGTAAACACTTCCTGGGCCACAGCAGTTTCGTCCGGGAAGCCGCTATCGGCGTTGTCGGCATCGAAACGTTTGCAGCGAAACCGGACGACCCTGAAAACCTGACCGCCCAGTCCTACCCGTTCCTGACTGTAAAATATCGGCCCGTGATCGCTGAACACGATCAGGAACGCGGCCAGGATCATCACCGGCAAAAACAGAACAAGCAGGGAAAAGGAAATGATCAGATCGAATGCTCGTTTGAAGAACATTCGCGTCAAAGGCTGCTGGAAACCTTCGCCAAAAATCAGCCGGCTGGCGCGCAGGGAATCGAGCCGCACCTGACGGCGAACCCGTTCGTGAAACGAAGGCCAATCGAGGATCCGCACGCCGGCAAACTTGCAATCGAGCAATTCGCGCACGGGCAGCGTTCTGCCCCGGAGTTCGCTCATGGCCACGATGATGGTGTCGATTCCCAGCCTTTTGACCACATCGACCAGATTGCCATCGGAAATGACTTTTTCGCCCTCGACGCACCGTTCATGCTCATCACTGACGGGGAAAAAAGCCTGCACGCCCACTTTTCCCTGTTCCGGATGCAGCAGGATATGCTCGGCTTCCTGCGCTTCCTTGCCCGTGCCAACAACCAGTATCCGGGGCGCAAAAAGCGAAGATGCCTTGCTGCGGTTGATCAGCACCCGTATCAGAAGCACGCACAGCACCAGGGCAAGCACCTGGAGTTGCACCGCCGAGGAAGCAAAACCCGGCCAGGGCAGGAGCAACATCGTGCAATAAGCCACAGGCAGACAAAACAGCGCCGACAGCACAAGCCGGGCGAATGCGGTGCGCGGACTGTCTTCATCGACCGGCCGGTACAGGCCGGAAGCCAGATTGACAAAAATCATCACGGAGATCGGAAG
>Ga0209628_10000076_pt1 | contig 49559 bp, 47 predicted proteins | sample TergutCu122P4_FD_187285 | JGI IMG/M metagenome (GOLD analysis project Ga0209628, IMG submission 187285) | Cubitermes ugandensis P4 segment gut microbial communities from Kakamega Forest, Kenya - Cu122 P4 (SPAdes) (version 2) | ecosystem: Host-associated > Arthropoda: Insects > Digestive system... | reverse complement strand
TGCTAATGTGGATTTGTACCTGTTTGATGCTTTTTGTGCAGTTTCTTCAATTGACAAAAATCGCACATGAATAAAATCTTTTAAATCAATGTTATAAATGTGTTTTGTAGGATTTACAACATTCCAAATTGCATAAAAATCTTTGATAATTTTTTTGCGTAATTTTATGTCTTCGCTCGTTGTTCCTTCGGGGATAGTAATTTTATTCATAGTCTTTATGAGTTTATTTTGAGCGGCGAAAATAAAATTAATTTCTTTTTATTTTTCAGAGGTTGTAAAAATCCCCATATTGCATAAAAACAGTCCTGTCCCCGCTACTAAGGGAAATGCTAATAAACTAAAAAATCAAATTGTTAGGAATTGTATTTTTTTATGTTCCTCAAAGGGAGAGGTGATTATTTTCGGGTTATTTTATATTGTATTCAAAAAAATTAGATATTTGCATTCCTTTTTACAAACCAGGATCTCTACTTAATAATTATGAATGAACGGATTTGATAAACAATACTATAGCATAAGTGAAACCGCTGAAATATTTGGAGTAAAAACTTCGCTTTTGCGTTCTTGGGAAAATGAATTTGATCTTTTAAAACCTTTTAAAAATCAAAAAGGAACAAGGTTTTTTTCTAAAAATGATATGGAAATTATTCGCACCATATTATATCTTACCAAAGAGAAAGGATATACGTTACAAGGGGCTAAAAAGGCAATAAAGGGAAACTTTGCCAAATCAGTTACACAAGCTGAAGTTGTTTGTAAGTTGAATACCATTAAAGAGTTTTTATTAGAAATTAAAAGCAACTTGCCATGAACCCCATAAAAATGGTTGATCTGAAAAGTCAATACGAGAAGATTAAAAAAGAAATAGATCAAAGTATTTCACAAGTTATTGAAAGTACATCTTTTATAAATGGGCCTGCGGTAAAAGAGTTTCAAGCCCATTTGGAAAACTATCTAAATGTAAAGCATGTTATCCCTTGTGCCAACGGTACCGACGCTTTGCAAGTTTCTCTGATGGCTCTTGGCTTAAAAGCCGGTGATGAAGTGATTACATCTCCCTTTACGTTTATTGCTACTGCTGAAGTGGTTGGTTTGCTTGGCATAACATGCAAGTTTGTAGATGTGGAATGGAATACGTTCAATCTGGATGTTACCCAATTGGAAAAAGCCATTACACCCAAAACAAAAGCAATTGTTCCGGTACACCTTTTTGGTCAAAGTTGCAATATGGAAATAATCATGCAACTTGCAAAAAAATATACACTTTTTGTTATTGAAGATGCTTGTCAGTCTATTGGAGCGGAGTTTATTTTTAAAAATAGCCAAAAGAAGAAAGTAGGAACTATGGGCGATATCGGTTGCTTTTCTTTTTTCCCGTCAAAAAATTTAGGTTGCTACGGCGACGGCGGCGCAATTACCACTAACGACGACGAACTCGCGAGAAAATTAAGGGGAATTTGCAATCACGGAATGTATATACAGTATTATCATGAGTTGTTGGGCGTAAATTCTCGCTTGGATTCTATTCAAGCATCTATTTTAGATGTAAAATTAAAGTATTTGGATAAATATAACAGGGCGCGCCAAAAAGCCGCCGATTTCTATACAAAACTATTTAAGAGTTGTGTAAATATAGAAACGCCAACCATTTCTTCGTTTAGTACACATGTTTTTCATCAATATACATTAAAATTGAGAAATATAGATAGAGATAAGGTGATTAAAAAGATGAAAGATGCCGAAATCCCGGTAATGATATATTATCCGGTTCCGTTGCACCTACAAGAAGTATTTAGGAGCTTGGGCTACAAAAAAGGAGAGTTTCCTGTTGCAGAAGCACTAAGTGAATGTGTAATAGCTCTGCCTATGCACTCAGAACTTACTACAGAACAACAAAAATATATTGGACGAAACTTGCTCGAAATTTTGAAAATGTAATATGGAACAAATGATACGTGCTAAAAAAACTTTAGTACACTGATGCCGCAGGTTAAACTTAAGATTAACAATGATTAAAATAATAAATATTGAAAAAAATTACGGAAATCTAAAAGTGCTTAAAGGCATTGATTTAGAAATTTGTAAAGGAGAGGTGGTTGCCATTTGCGGCGTTTCGGGAGCGGGGAAATCAACCTTATTGCACATTATGGGTACTTTAGACAGACCCGATAAAGGCGAACTGTTTTTTGAGAATAACCCGGTTTTTAAACTCAAAGAGGATGAGTTGTCGCTTTTTAGAAACCGAAATATTGGTTTTGTTTTTCAATTTCATCATCTTTTACCTGAGTTTACTGCTGTGGAAAATGTGGCATTGCCTGCTATGATTGCCGGAGATTCGAAAAAAAACGCCATTAAAAAAGCGCAGGAAATACTTCAGATTATGCATCTTTCTGAACGTTTTTTACACAAACCGGCTCAGTTGTCGGGGGGTGAACAACAACGGGTAGCCGTAGCCAGAGCACTGATTAACAACCCGCAAGTAATTCTTGCCGACGAACCATCAGGAAATCTGGATACGGAACATGCTAAAAAACTACATCAACTTTTTTTTGAATTAAGAGATAAACTCAACAAAACATTCGTCATAGTTACCCATAATGAAGAACTTGCAAAACTATCAGATAGAAAAATTATTATTCAGGATGGGAAAATTTTGAGGTGATGGGTAAATAATGGTAAAATGGAATCTTGAACTTTAAACTTAAACTTAATGAAAATTGCGCTACTGGGGTGTGGATACCTTGGAAAAATTCATGCAAAATGTTTAAAAGAAATAAAAAATGTTGACATAGTTGGCGTTTACGATATTTCTCAGGAGGCTGCAAAAGAAACTGCGGAACAATTCGATACGGTTGCCTACCTTAACTTACAAGCCCTATTGGAAAGTTGCGACATTATTGATATTACAGCTGCTACGACTGCACATTTCGAGTTAGCTGCAACGGCAATTAGGGCAGGAAAACATTGTTTTATTGAAAAACCGCTTACTGCAACCGTGGATGAAGCTGTGAAATTAATAGAACTTGCTCAAAAACACAACACTATTATTCAGGTTGGGCACGTGGAGCGATATAATCCGGCTTTTCTTGCTGTGCTACCCCATCTTTCACGACCATTTTTTATTGAAGCACAACGGTTAAGCGAATTTAATCGTAGAGGAGCCGATGTTTCTGTGGTTCACGATTTGATGATTCATGACATAGACCTGGTATTGTCTCTTATAAGCAGTAAACTCATTGATATTCATGCTATAGGATATAAATACATTACTGAAACTATTGATTTTGCAGAAGCAAGGTTTTTATTTGCAAATGGAGAGGTCGCTCATATCGTAGCGAATAGAGTTGCACGGCAATCATTACGTAAAATGTGCATCTTTCAGCCCGAAGCGTATTTTATGGTAAATTTTCAAGAAAAAAAGACAGAAAAAATTGCGTTTAATGATCACAAAACCACTGTTACTGAAATTCCAATATTAGAACACAATGCAATTGTGCAGGAATTGTCTGATTTTATTAAGGTTGTTCTACATAGGAGTGCTCCCAAAATAACTATGGAAGATGGTTTGAATGCTTTAAGTATTGCTGATAAAGTGGTTACTAAAATTCTACAACAAAATGCACCTTTGTAAAATAATAGCACCTAAAAGGCGTTTTTTTAGCATGAAAAAATGCTATTTTTTACTCTTTTTATTTATTAGTATTTTTTTGTATTTTTCATGTCGAAAAACGGAGATTACCCCTGCTTATCTTTCGGTATCTATAGAAGATCTTCAAAACTGTATAAATGTTGAAAATTTTAATGACGTGCATGGAACGAATTATGATAAAGAACAGAGAGATGTCATTAAACAACAAAATTTTAAAGATATTTTGGTTAGTATCAACGGAACGGAATTAGGATATTGGCAACTCCCCTGTAAAATTCCACTTTTGCCTAACTATTCAGGTACCAATAATGTTAGAATCACTCCTTGTGTAAGAATAGTTAACAGTATAAGTTTAACGACCGTTCAATATACTTTTGTAGCGCCAGTTGAACAGACCTTTAATATGGAGAGAGAAGGAGAGTACAAATTATCAAATCTTAAATTTGAATACGTAAAGGGAGTGAGCTTTCCCGTATTGGAAACATTTGCTCAAAGCACTATTTTTCAATCTAATGATACTATAGATGGAGCTCGCATGGAGATCTCTTACAATGAAGAATTAAATAAATATGTAGGGAAAATTGCTTTAGATAATGATTCATTAAAATATTTTAATGTAGTTACCCCTTATTTTCCCTTAAAAGGACATTTGGTAAAGCATTTCTTGGAAATGTATTATAAATGTGAGGGTGGAGAGATGACCGTTTCCCTGAATTTTCAAAATACTTATTCCGGTGCACCCCCACAAGACTTAGCAGTTCTTCCTTCTTCAAAATCCTGGAAAAAAATCTACGTAGATATTTCTGAGATTATAGATCTTGCATCCGGGGCTGCAGAACAAGTATCTGTTCGTTTATATATCCAGGGAAATAGAAATTCCAATAGTAAAAATGCCTATTTCTATTTTGGTAATGTAAAGTTGATTTCTATGCCTGATCTATACTAAATTGATATAGTATGAATAAAACTCGCAAACTCTTTTATTATATTCTTTTTGATATTCTATCGGCAGCGCTTACGTGGTTTGTTTTTTTTATTTATCGCAAATACAATGTTGACAATACGCTATTTGATCACTTTACAGTTTCTATATTTCAAGACACAAAACTTTACATCGGGATCATAGCTTTACCTGTTTATTGGGTAATTTTACACGTTTTTATCGGCGCTTATAGTAACCCGTTTCGAAAATCACGTCTTCGGGAATTGGAAATTACACTACTAACTACTTTTTTGGGAACTCTATTATTCTTTTTTATCTTCATTCTTGATGATATTGTGAATACCCCATTTGATTATATAAAATACTTTGTTATACTAATTTTTCTTCAATTTTTTCTTACCTATATTCCTCGCGTGCTTCTTACTACCATTACCATTAACAAAATTAACAGTGGAAAAATTGGATTTAGAACATTAATTGTTGGAAGTGATATTGTGGCGCTGAATATTTATCAAAATATCATCAAACAAACTCCATACGTTGAAAAATATATTTTGGGATACATTCAGGTACCTGAGGAGCAAGACGAATCAATTGCAACCAAACTTCCCTGTTTAGGGACTCTTTCCAATTTAACATCTATTGTTAAAGAATATAATATCAAAGAATTAGTTATTGCTATTCAAAATGGAAAGCGGAAGCTTATTGAAAATATTATTACTTCTATTGGAGATAACAGGGATCTGATGCTTAAAATTATTCCCCAATCACAAGATTATTTAATTGGTAGCGTGAAAATCTCAGCAATTTTGCAAGAGCCGCTTATTTCCGTGCCAACGAAAGATTTGCCTATGTGGCAACATTTTATAAAGAGATCTATGGATATAGTGCTCTCTACTTTCGCCATAATCATACTACTTCCACTTTATATTGTTTGTGCTATTGGAGTTAAATTATCTTCCAAAGGTCCAATTTTGTACTTGCAGGAGAGAATTGGTTTAAACGGTAAACCTTTCCAAATAATCAAATTTCGTTCAATGGTAGCAGATGCAGAACGGGGGACTCCGCAATTGTCAAGCAAAGATGATCCGAGAATTACAAGATTCGGACAATTTATGCGCAAATCACGTCTGGATGAGATTCCTCAATTTGCCAATGTACTTTTAGGTGATATGGCATTAGTAGGACCTCGTCCTGAGCGACAATTTTATATAGATCAAATTGTTAAGATTGCTCCGCATTATAAACTATTGCTTACGGTTAAACCGGGAATGACTTCATGGGGGCAAGTAAAATTTGGATATGCAGAAAATATTGAAGAGATGATAGAACGTTTGAAATGGGATATTCTCTATTTAGATAACATGTCTCTCCAAACTGATATTAAAATATTAATATATACCGTACTAATTGTTATAAAAGGAACCGGAAAGTAATGCCCTATTTTTTTCAAGACGATCTATCTCAGGATTCATTTGAACTTTCTTCAGAGGAATCAAAACATGTTTTAAAATCTATGCGCCTTAAGGTAGGCAGTTTTATTTGGATTACTGATGGCAAAGGCACATTAGCTAAAGCAGTAATAGCAAACATTTGCAAAACCGATTGTGTGGTAGAGATTGTGGAACGAAATTTTTTGAATTACAGGATGCGGAAAAATTTTCATCTTGTAGTGGCTCCTACGAAAAATCAACATAGAATAGAATGGTTGGTAGAAAAAATAGTAGAAATCGGGGTGACGCAACTAACTTTTATCATTTGTGATAGATCGGAAAGAAAGCATGTAGATTTACATCGGTTACACAGAATTGCCATTGCGGCGTTAAAGCAATCGCAGGGAATTTGGCTTCCTAAAATAAAAATAATGCCTTTTCAAACATTTCTGGAAGAAAGTAAAAATCTAAATGCATCTAAATGGATTGCAGCTTGTGATGATAAAACGGAACCCATTGAGATTGCTACTATCAAATTTCAGCAGGAAGATACTATTTTTTTAATCGGCCCTGAAGGAGACTTCACTTCCCAGGAACTTATAATTGCCAAAAAAAGTGGTTTTCAGCAGGTTACATTAGGGAGTAAAATATTGAGAACAGAAACAGCAGCACTTTTTGCAACGTGTTGTTTTGCAGTGAATAAGGGATAGAATGGAAATGGATGTAGATAACATGGTACTTTTAAAGTACCTCAGGGGCTAAAGAAACAATTTTCATATATTGTTTTTCGCGCAATTCACGGGCAACAGGACCAAAGATACGTGTTCCGCGCAATTCTTCAGATGCTGTTAATAATACCACAGCATTATCATCAAATTTAATATAAGAACCATCCGGACGGCGGATATGTTTTTTAGTACGCACAATAACAGCTTTGGTTACAGTACCTTTTTTGACGTTTCCTGATGGAATAGCACTTTTAATAGTAACAATTACTTTGTCACCCACGCCGGCATAGCGTTTTTTTGTTCCGCCCAATACCCGGATCACCAAAACTTCTTTGGCTCCGCTGTTATCAGCTACTGCTAATCTTGATTCTTGTTGTACCATAACTATTTTGCTCTTTCAATGATTTCTACTAATCGCCAGCATTTATTTTTACTTAATGGGCGTGTTTCCATTATTTTTACTTTATCTCCAATATTAGATTCGTTTTTTTCGTCGTGTGCCATTAGTTTAGTGGTTCTTTTCAGGAACTTTCCATATTTAGGGTGTTTCAGTTTACGTTCTACGCTTACCACAATTGATTTTTCCATTTTATTGCTGGTAACTAAACCTTCGCGTACTTTTCTGTAGTTTCTTGTTTCTTCCATAATGTTTCAATTATACGGTTATTTTGCGTTTACGTATTTCTGTTTTAATGCGAGCAATTGTTTTACGTTGTTCTGTAATTTTATGAGGATTTTCAATGGGAGAAATGGCATGATTTAACGTCAATCTATTCAATTGTATTTTTTCTTCCACTAATCTTTCTTTCAATTCCGGGGTTGAAAGTTCTTCTACAACTCGTTGTTTCATAATAATCTATTTTGAGTGTTTTTCTATTAAACTTCAGGGGAATAATCTCTACGTACAATAAATTTTGTGGTAACAGGTAATTTTTGTGCTCCAAGTCGAAGAGCTTCTTTGGCCACTTCGTAAGGAATACCTTCGGCCTCAAACAAAATTCTGCCGGGGCTGACGCGGGCTACAAAATATTCGGGGGCTCCTTTACCTTTACCCATACGTACTTCGGCCGGTTTTTTTGTTACGGGTTTATCGGGGAATATACGAATCCACAGTTGTCCTTCTCTTTTCATGTGACGCGTAATGGCTTGGCGGGCAGCCTCTATTTGACGGCCTGTAATCCAATGTTCTTCAAGAGTTTTAATTGCAAACGAACCAAAGCTAATCTCTGCGCCACGTTTGGTGATTCTTTTCATTCTCCCTTTCTGAGGTCTTCTGTATTTGGTTTTTTTCGGCTGTAACATTGTAGTTTAATTTTTTATTAAAATTTAATTGCGTTCACGTTTTTCTCTGCGTTCACTTCTTTCTCCCCGAGTACCACGTTTCATCGAACTGTTTTTTTGCTCTTTGGAGTCAATATGAGCAGTAAAGAGGTCCCGTTTTCCATAAACAATACCTCTGCAAATCCATACTTTTACGCCAATTCTTCCATAAGTAGTATGTGCTTCGGCAGTAGCATAGTCAATATCTGCCCTAAGTGTATGCAATGGAGTTCTTCCTTCTTTAAAGTGTTCTCTCCGTGCCATTTCAGCACCGCCAAGACGCCCCGATACAGATACTTTAATTCCTTCCGCTCCTGCACGTATAGTAGAAGCAATCCCCGTTTTTACGGCTTTTCGATAGGAAACTCTGCCTTCAATTTGCTTGGCTACATTTTGCGCTACCAAAGTAGCATCCAAATCAGGACGCTTTACTTCTGAAATGTTGATTTGAATATCTTTACTGGTAATTTTTTTTAATTCCTCTTTAAGTTTATCTACCTCTAAGCCGCCTTTCCCAATAATCAAGCCGGGACGTGCAGTGTTGATAGTAACAGTAACTAATTTTAGAGTTCTTTCTATGTAAATTTTTGCGATTCCGGCTTTAAAAAGACGTGCATTCAGATAGCGTCTTATCTTATCGTCTTCAACAATTTTACCGGCAAAACTTTTGCCGCCAAACCAATTAGAATCCCACCCTCTAATGATTCCTAATCGTAAACCTACCGGATTAACTTTTTGACCCATATTTATTCAATATTTTTTTCTAAATTATTTTTTGTTTTATCTTCTAAAATGATAGTTACATGGTTAGAGCGCTTTCTGATACGATTTGCGCGCCCTTGTGGGGCTGTACGTAATCTTTTCAACATACGTCCTCCGTCTACCCATATATATTTAATATATAACTGAGCATCTTCTATGCGATGCCCTTCATTTTTTACCTGCCAATTGGCAATGGCAGATTTTAAAAGCTTTAATAATTTTTCAGCAGACTCTCTGCGACTGTATTTTAATATATTCATTGCATAATCAACATCTTTCCCGCGAATAAGATCAGCCATTATTCTTGTTTTGCGTGGTGATGTCGGATTATCCATTAGACGAGCCATATATATATATTTTTTGGCCTCTTTTCTTGACTCTGCCGCTAGTCTTTTTCTTGCTCCCATTTCGTTACTATGATTTATTTTTTTATAAACATATTGATTTTCAAACCCATTCTGTTGCTCTTAAAAATTTAAAAAGTACTATAAATGGGGCGGCAAAAATAGATTTTTTTTTATATAAAAATCATAAAATAAAAAAAGATTAAGTTTTTTTGAAACGATTTACGAAAAAAGGGAGAATCAGGGTTCTTTATTCAAGTAATGATAAATCACCTCATTGTCTATATTAATTCTGTTATCAGGAATACAGGGTAATGATAATGCTTCCACGCCGTGTTCCCAATTAATATTTCCGATGAGAACAAAAGCCTCATCCCACAAATGGGAATCTAAAAATTTTTGTATCGTTTTTTTTCCGCCTTCCACTATCACTGATTGTATTTTTAAGGTATAAAGCTTCTCTAAAACTTCTTTAATGCTACCTATTAAGGCTGTAAAAGAGTTGTGGATAGCTACAGGTTGAGAAGCATCACATAATACAAAACGATGGGGTTGATGGTGACCATAGAACCGGTTGGTTAATTGGGGATGGTCATTTATTAATGTATTGTAACCTACTAAGATGGCTTGCTCTTCATGGCGTAATTTATGTGCCCAAACCCGCAATGCCTCACCTGTAATCCAATAATTTGAAGATTTACTCGTATCATCATTACGTACAATATCCATAAATCCATTTCTTGTTTGTGCCCATTTAAGAAAGATATAGGGACGTTTTCTCGTATGATATGAAAAAAACCTTTTATTCAAGCTTACGCATTCGCGGGTTAATACATTCTCAATTACTTCTATTCCTGCTTGTTGAAGCATTTTTATTCCGTTTCCGTTTACTTTCTGATTAGGGTCTCTCATTCCTATCACAACTTTGGGAATTTTTTTTTCAATAATTAATGGTGCACACGGAGGCGTTTTCCCAAAGTGAGAACAAGGTTCTAAATTTACATAGAGCGTAGATTGTTTTAACAATTCTTGATTTTTTACGGCACAAATAGCATTTACTTCGGCATGCGGAGCCCCATATTCTTGATGATACCCCTCTCCTATAATCTGCCCATCACATACAACTACCGCACCAACCATCGGGTTTGGCTGTACTTTTCCCAGTCCCAGTGCTGCTAATTGCAAGGCACGATGCATACAAAGTTCTTCAGTAATCATTTTTTTAAGTAGTACGACAAGGGCTGAATTTGTCTGTCAAAATGAAAAAATTGAATAGTATATATTTCATCATCATTATTATTAAAAGTGGCATAACATCTATCGCGGTTACGTTCATGATAAAATTCATCAATTAAATCTCCGTTTTTATACAAGGCACCCGTATCTATTAAGTGATACAGTTTCATAGTAGTTGTTTGATTATCAACATCTGTTACGGAAATAACTTTAAAAAAGTTATCGTGTATGATAGAATCTTTGAGTGATTTTGACATTTTAGGAATAAAAGTTTCATAGTTTCGTTCTCGAAACTCAGATAGCATATTGATTAGCAGGGTTGTATCGTAGTTTGCAATGGGGTTATGACGGGCGTCGTATAAACTAAAAAATCGTGGTCCTGCTTTTTCAATGGAAAAAGAGTTTTCAGGATGTTCTATGTCTATAAAAGAGGCTTTTTGAATACGTGTAAGTTTAGTGGCAAATACGCGGTGAGAGTACCAATCAATAGGATCTGGTGAAAATTGAGGAGTTACATAACCTCTAAAACCCGGTTTATAAATTACATAAGGCTCAGCCATTCCTTCCAAAAGAGCATACGACCCTAAATTTGTCGGAGTTGCATCTCCTATATAATAGGTTTTAGATAATCGCTCTTTTGTAAAAAAAGGATATCCAAATAAATTAAATAGCGGCTTCGTTTCATAAATTTCTACTTTAACTGATTTTACTGCGAGCATCTTAATAAGAGTATTGTGTCCTGCTTTGGCCACGGGTTGCAGAATTCGAACAGCATTTAAAACAACCATAAAATCATTAATTCTATTGATTGATGCCGGTCGCTGATTATCTACCATCCACCCGGTAGCAGTTTTTGTTAACAACACTTTATTTCCAAACATATTTGCCATGAAAATTTTTGTAACGACAGTGGTGTCTTTTATAGCAAAAACAGTAGAGAGATTTTGATTTTTAAATTTTTGAAAACCACCGCTTTTATACACAATCGCCAAAATTGACAGAACAACTAACAGGCAAGCAATAATTACATATATTTTTTGTTTCTTCATAGCGAAATATTTTTAGCGGCAAAAGTACACCATTTTCTAATTTTACGAAAAATCTCTGAAATAGAACACTCTTTTTTTAAGTCAATACTTGCCAAATTCGAGAGAAATCTTTTGAAAATATTGATATTAAATATTTTTCAGGTAGTAGAAAAATGGCTAACTTGATGTGATAAAACTACATGCACATTCTTATACTTTTTCTTAATATATTCAAACAGTTTTTCTGCAAAAAAAACGGAGCGGTGCCGGCCACCCGTGCACCCAAAATTTACCATAAGATGTTGAAAATCTCGTTCTAAGTAATTATCAATAGATTGTGAAACTAATTGAGTGGTTAGTTTCTTAAAGTGCTGCACTTCACTATATTTTTCTAAATAATTTATTACACTTTTATCCTGTCCTGTCATATTTTTGTATTGAGGCAACCTGCCGGGATTGGGCATAGCGCGGCAGTCGAATACAAACCCCCCGCCATGAGAACTTATATCTTGTGGAATCCCATTTTTATAGGAAAAACTGGTAATGGTTACGGTGAAAACATGGTTAGAAGGTGGGCAAGCCATTACAGTATTTGATTCAATAATTTGCTGTATAATCTTTAATAATACAGGAATTTTTATGCTAAATTTTAGTTTGGGCAGTAAATATTCCAAATTTTTTATGGCAAAGGGAATGCTTGCTAAAAAATGAGATTTTTTTTCGTAATAACCTCTAAATCCATAAGTTCCGAGTGCCTGTAGAATACGTATCAGGACAAATCCGTAATAATATTTGTAAAACTCTTTCTCATTAATAGAAATATGAGTTGCAAGTTCTTTTAAATAGTATTGTAATAATTCTTCTCTGAGTTCGTGTGGTAAATCTGCTTTCCCATCATATAGTAGGGAGGCCACGTCGTATTGCAACGCTCCTTTTCTACCACCTTGATAATCTATGAAATAGGGCTCACCTTGAGTAAGCATAATGTTTCTGGACTGAAAGTCGCGAAACATAAAATATTCACATTCAGCTTCTGATAAAAAAGAGATAAAGCGATGAAACTCATCTTCTAATAACTGTTCATCAAAAGGGATATTCCACAATTTTAAAAAGTAGTATTTAAAATAGTTCAAATCCCAAAGCATAGATTGCTTATCAAATGCACTGCGCGGATAGCAAACGGAAAAATCAAGTCCCTTTGTTCCGGAAAGTTGAAATATAGGTAGTTGTTGTAACACTCTTTGATAATAAGAGATTACGGTATCCTCAATTATGCCCTTATCTCTATGCGTGGTTAAAAATGAAAAAAGTGTTTCATTTCCCAAGTCTTCTAAAAGATAGTATTGATTGGTTTCATTAATAGCAATAATTTTGGGAACATTAATTTTTAGCGATAAGAAGAAATTTGTGAAAGAAAAAAAGGCATTATTTTCTTTCACATCGTCGTTAAAAACCCCTATAAGAGTCTCTTCCTCTGAAAAAATTCTAAAATATTGTCTATTTGAGCCGGATTTTGGCAGTTTTTCAATATGATAAAAATTCGGATTTTCTTTTTTTGCAAGAAGAAAGATTTTTTGCTCAATATCCATTTTTACAAAATTTTACTTGTTTTATTTGGGTGGGATTCTCAATTTTTGCCCTACAATTATAGAGTTAATATTTGGTAAATTGTTATAATCACATATTTTACGTGCTGTCGTTCCAAATTTTGCGGCAATGATGCTTAAGTTATCTCCTTTTTTCACAATATAAGTAGATGGATTCGTCTCTGTTTTATTTTGAAAACTCATGATCTCATTATGTGAAGTATCCGCATGTAAGTTAACAATAGTTGTAGAAATACGGTCGGTGTCTTGTGTTACTTCTTTAACTTTGGCAGGTTCTATTTTTAAATATTCATATCCTACTAAAAGATTTTGTTTAGATTTTACAGTGTTACTATTCAAATTATTCATTTTCTTAATTTCAACTACAGATAATCCATATTTATTGGCAATAGCGGCTAAGGTTTCGCCAGACTTCACAGTATGAAATACTTTTTTATAGTCGGATGAATTTACGGAAATTCCGGAAAATAATCCCTCATAAACTTTCATGGGTGTGAAAAAATCACCATATTTATAGTTGTATATGGAGTCTTCCAAATCAATAAAACGCAAGATATCTGCATTTTTTAATCGCAAAGGGTAGGGTTGCGTATAAGCTGGTATAACTAATCTTTTATATTGAGGATTTAAAACTTTGAGTTCTTCTAAATCAATATTTAACACTTCTGCCACCTGGCGGAGATGTAATTCTTTTTTTACCATAACCGTATCTACTGCAAAAGGGATAGTAAGTTCTGCAAAAGGAATACTGTAGTCGTTATGGTAGTTTACTAAATAAAGCGCAGCAATATAGTAAGGAAAATAGTTTTGCGTTTCTCTTGGGAGAAACGGTTTTACACTCCAAAAATCGGTTTTTCCGCCTGAACGTGCGATTGCTTTTCTAACATTACCGGCGCCGCAATTATAAGCAGAAATAGCAAGTCCCCAATCACCAAAAATAGCATATAAGTCTTTCAAATGCCTTGCTGCTGCATCCGTTGCCTTAAATGGGTCGCGTCTATCATCTACAAAAGTATTTACTTCCAATTGATACGCTTTCCCTGTGGCATACATAAACTGCCAGATTCCTGTAGCACCTGCTCGTGAAACAGCATTAGGATTAAGTGCAGACTCAACAATCGTTAAATAAATTAACTCTTCGGGGATATCATATTTATCAAAGATTTCGCGCATCCATGGATAATAATATTGAGAAAGCCCTAAAATAATAGAGGAGGTCCTTTTTTTCTTACAAACATACAATTCTATTTTACTCCTTGTTTCCTGATTGTAAACTAAAGGGATTACCGTATGTAAATTTTTCAACTTGTTAATAACTACTGAATCTATTAAGCAATCATCCTCGCTATTATCTGCAAGCATACCTATATTAATGTTCCCCAGTTGTTTCTGTATATACCACAAATCAAGCAATTCATCCATTCCTTTGAGGATATCTTGCTGAAATATCTCTTCCGATTGGAGCTCCTGTAAAGCAATAGTGTCTTGTTTTTGAGCAAAAACGACAGTAGTAATAAAAAAAAAGGATATTAGGTATATGAATTTTGGCATGACTATTAGCATTAAACGCAGGAAGAAGCGTAAAATTATAGCAACTCTTTTTTTAAGAGTTGCTATGTAATATCAAAATACAAATACCGCTCACGAGATCATTTCATTTTCCGCAAAGCTAAAATAATCTTCCCTACAAATCACAATATGATCTAACAAGTGGATAGACAACAGTGTTGCAGCTTCTTTGATTTGCACTGTTAAAGCAATATCATTTTTACTTGGTCTAATATCTCCTGATGGATGGTTATGACAAAGAAATAACCCTGTTGCCTTCAATGTCAATGCTTTTTGTAAAATAAGCCTAAGGTCAACGGATGTAGAAGTTAAGCCTCCTTTTCCAAAATTCTCAATGCCCAATAAGAATGAACCCTGATTAACAAAAATTACCCAAAACTCTTCGTATCCTAAACTTGCATTTTTGGTTTGCATCAGATTCACTAAATCAGAACTTGTTTTAATTTTTCTTTTTTGCTCAACAACAGAGGCTCTACAACGTTTTCCAAGTTCAAAAGCCACTAAAAGAGTTATGGCTTTAACTTTTCCAATACCCTTAATTTTTAACAACTGGTCATGTGACATCTCAGATAGCTTGTTTAAACTATTATGGCAAACCGACATGACGTTTCGAGCGACATCTACGGCAGACCGGTTTTTAGCACCACTTCTTAATAGGATGGCAACCAATTCGGCATCTGAAAGTGATGAAAATCCTAATGATAAATATTTTTCTCTGGGGCGGTCTTGAACGGCCCAATCCGGAATAGTTAGATTAGACCCTTGTATATCACCTGTCTGTGTATTTATCATGGTTTCCTTTTCAATAGGTAGGGAATTAATATTTGTTCAAGTCCACAGCGTATGTTTACCGGAATAAGGTCAATTTGATATTGTCCGCATTTTACATGAAGTTCATGAAAGTATTCTCCAATGGCAGTTTGATAATATTCTCTAATATAGTTGGAATGTAGTTTAACTTCCGTGTCTGTTTCCATATCCATGAATCTATAAAGCCGATTATCGTAGGCAAAATCATATTCAAATTTTTTATCATAGGTATGAAATAATAAAACATCATGTTTATTATGACGCAAGTGCCTTAATGCAAGCATTAGTTCATCTGTATGTGCTTGAGATTCGAACATATCACTAAATATTACGACCATTGATCTTTTGTGAATTTGTTCGGCAATACGATGTAAAGTATCCGTAACCATAGAATTTCTTCGGGTTTCTTTTGAAATAGGTTGAAGAATCTTTTCAAGTTCGCGATAAAGCATTTTCAGATGCAGATCCCCCCCGCGAGCTCTTGTGTGCAATTCCAAAGTGTTTGAGAAAACACTCAAACCTACAGCATCTCGTTGGCTTTTAAGTATTTGTATAAGTACAGCGGCTGCATAGATAGCATAAAAAATTTTATTAGGAGTGGCTAAAGAGTATCGTTCCTGTAATGGAAAATACATGGATGAAGAATGATCAATAATAATTTGGCATCTTAAATTTGTTTCTTCTTCAAAACGCTTTACAAATAATTTATCTGTTTTAGCATAAAGTTTCCAATCTATATGTTTAGTAGGTTCGCCGGTATTGTATTGCCTGTGTTCTGCAAATTCAACAGAAAAACCATGTAGCGGACTTTTATGAATGCCTGTAATAAATCCTTCCACTACTTGCTTAGCAACTAATTCAAGATTAGCGTATTGTGTAAGTTGTGCAAAATCAATCGTATAGTTCATAATTGGTATTTTCGGCAAAAATAAATATTTACTAATTAGCAAAAATTAATTATTCAAGAAATTTTTCACGGTGCTATCAAATGATGGCTTTACTCTCACCATATCATCTCCTATTATATGAATAGAGGAAATAACTTCAAGGTGCTGCAGTTTTTTGTCAAACAGGATTATTATCGGGTTTTCTTTTTGATTAATTATATGTTGAGTACATTCATTAAGAACTTTTGTATTCATAAAAAGCGGAGTATACGCGGTTCGTAGATATAAACCAACCTCTTTGATATTCTCTTTTTTCATAAAATAGGTAGAACAATTTTGAGCCACGTTATAGATTTCTACATTAGAAGATGCTACACTGGAAAAATAGCTCCAAATAGTTTTTATACAGGTAGAGCATTGTGGATATTGGGAGATGATAAATATCGCTTTCTCTTTCTTAATACCGTTAATTGAAAAGAGATTATCGTCGTAATCTAAAAATTGAATATAGTCGGCAGGAATAAAATCTTTTACAAAATGATAAGTTTCTATCTTTTCTAAATATTCATTCTCTTTATGATATAAATTTTCCTGATGCCGGTACTCTGCTTGAGTTTTATATAACCAAGATACAGGTGTACCTATATTTATTTGAGTAATATACTCTTTAAATTGTGCAAATACTAAATTACCCTCACTACTTTCCATTAATAAAGGAAAATAGTTATCTCCAAATTTTTCATTTTCACTTAAATTCAAAGAATACGGCTCAATAAAAGTAGTATCTCCTATAATTTGAACAAAATAGGGTGTGATATAACTCCCATCAATCAAATTTTTATCGATAGCTATTAACAAAAATCGTTCGCTTGAGAAGACATGAAAAAGGTATACAAAGTTATTATCAAAAATTGAATATTTGGCAAAAGCATAGTTCCTTTCTGTTATATCTTCTATAGAGTTGAGTTGGTTTGTTATTTCTTTCGGTATATTTTTCCAGTTAGAAATCTTTAGGTTATAACTTATCAAAAAATCGCCATCTAATGAATATTTATCAATCTTTGGTATGTTTTGTTGTAAAAAATAAAGTGCATTGTTTTGAATTGAAATTACGTTGACCGGAGCAATCTGAAGAAAAAACGGATCGGCTAATACCAGGTCTCTGACTTTTTCTTTATTGTAATTTGAAAGATTTATTTTATACCAATCAAAGCCATATTTATTTTCAACAAAGGCGTGTAAATCATTATTGATAACTGCCAATTTTGAAACATCTTTTAAAGGAATTGCTTTTTCATATTCATATTGTTTATTAGTAGTCAGATGGTATACCCAAATTTCTTTATCTACACTGATAAACGCTTGAGAATCAGTAACTGCTATTGCCCAAATCCAAATATGGGATACGGGTTCAATCCAGGTTGGGGGGAGCGAAATAAAACAGGTATCATTTGCGCCTGTAAAAGCATTGATCTTGGTAAATTTGGCATATCCTTTATGATTTTTATCGCTAAATCCTTTTTGGTTGATAATAAACAGAAGTGTATCAAAGGTTGTGTAAATATTATTATCAATTTTTGTATCCAGATGAAGTTGAACATATTGTGTTAAGACGGGTTCAAACATATCAGAAATGTATGGCGTTTTTTGATGCGTTTGGCATTTTAAACTGCCAAATAACAGTATGTTAATAAATATGATATGATATTTTTTCATTATTGATAGGTTTATGATTTATTAAAATGGGAGAGGGCGCGCTCCTCCCCCAGTTTTAAAAGGTTTTGGAATTTAATAATTGTGAATAGTAGAATGATTAATCATTAATTAAGGGATGAGAGTGTTTTAGAGGATTTAAGAAGCAGGAGTGCTTACTTAAAAACCAAAGTTAGTTATTTTAGAAATGATGATTTCTGCTTCTCCGTTGTAAGGTTTTTTGGGATCATTATTCCAATTCAATTGATAGAGGATATAAGAATCTACCCTTCCTGTTTCCGGTGTAACGGATCCAACTTTCTTTGTCAGAGAACCCTTATATTCTCCATTGGAGACTTTTTCGTAACTCTCATTCAACAGATTGTTGCATGTATTCTCTACCGCCTCGGCATCAACTCCTCTATTCACAATATAAGAATATAAACTCGGGAGGCAAAATTTCCATCCCCAACCTTTACAGGTAAGCGTCAAATTTCCGCCGGAATATGTTGTTTTTACTTCTTTATAGAATAAAATCCAAATTCCGTGCTGAATATCAGGAATTTCACTGTCATCAATATCTTTGTAAATGCTTATATTTGCAAGTACTTCGACGGTAGGCTTATTTTCCTGAGATAAATTATTATCCTGAATTTGACTAAAAGCAGATAAAAATAGAACACTTAAAAGTGATAATAAAAAAAATTTTTTCATAGTAATTAATAGTTTTTTGAGTTAAAGTTAGTTTGATTTTTTTTCACTATCGCAGAATTACATAATTGTAAAAACGTCGCTTTAGCCTCTTACCTTGTAAGAATTATAAGAGTTTTGAAAATGAGTAGGCGGTAGTCTAATGAGTTTGGTAATTAGTTGTATTGAAATAAAACTCTTGAATAGTAGGGTTGCCGGCCCACATACCCGTTTCTTTCAATACCGCAATAATATTATTTTACCCTCCCTTTTGTCAAGTCATTTAAAATTTTTTTAAAATCTGTATGCCAACCATGTAAAAAAAAAAAATTTACAATTCAATTTTAAATGTAAAAAAAAAGAGGCTTTTTGGAAAGAATTAGAGGGTATCGGAGTTTTTTGCATCCTCCCTCGTTCAACCGACAAATACGAAATCTTGGCATTTTTCGTTATTACATATAGTTTTAATGGATAATATGAATAGCACGCGTCAACATAAAATAGCTAAACTCATTCAAAGAGAACTTGCGGAGATTTTTTTAGAAGATGGGATATCGGGTTATGGTTGTATGATTACAGTAACCCAAACCAAAGTAACTACGGATCTATCTTTGGCACGTTCCTATCTAAGTATATTTAATGCTGAAAATAAAGATAAAGTATTGGCTATGGTTAGAAAAAATACCAAAGATATTCGGTATCGTTTGGCACAGAAAATAAAACATCAGTTGCGTATTATGCCGCAACTTGAGTTTTTTATTGACGATTCTTTAGATTATTTTGAACATATTGAAACCCTACTGAAATCATAACTTGTGAGGAACTCATATAAAACCGCTTTTTTTATTGCGCTCCGATATTTATTTTCGACAAAAAAATATAATATTGTGAACTTCATTTCAATTATTTCCGTGCTGGGTATTATGGCAAGTACTGCCGCTTTAATTATTGTTCTTTCTGTTTTTAATGGGCTACAAGATTTAGTAACCAGTAACTTTAATCGGTTTAATCCACCGTTAAAGATTGAAGCCAAAGAGGGTAAAGTTTTTTCGCTTTCTAATTTTCAAAGTAAGATTTCCGATTTGGAAAAGATGGAAGGAGTAAAAGCAATAGAGCCAGTACTTAGCGATTTAGTTTTGATTACTTATAATGAAAAACAAGCCTTAACTACTTTGTATGGAATATCTGCAAAATATCCGAATTTATCGGGTTTCTCATCCATGGCTATTGATGGTAATTTTGACACAAGCACGCAGTCGGGTATTGTTTTTGGTGCAGGAATTGCCGGACTTTTAGGTATTGAACTGAATAACTTTGAGCCGGTAAAATTATATTATCCTAAACGAAATAAAAAAAACCTGGCGAATCCTATAGACGCATTTCAAATACTGCAAGCCTCGCCTATTGGAGTTTTTGCCAGTTCTACCCCTTATGATGAAAATTCAGTATTTACTTCTGTAGCGCTTGCTAAAGAACTGTTTGAATATGATCATGAAGTTTCTTATATCGCTATTTATATTAAGGAGAATACTGTGATTAACAAAGTACAAAAGAAAATAGCACAAATTGTAGGGGATAACTTTACCGTTAAAAACCAAATACAACAAGAGGCTTTGTTATTTAAAACCATTCAAACTGAAAACTTAATTGTTTTCATTATTTTAGGTTTTATTTTTGTGATTGCTGCATTTAATATTGTGGGCATTTTAGGCATGATTATTATAGAAAAAAAACAAGATATTTCTATTTTGCACACTTTAGGCGCTCCAAAGACGTTATTTAATAAGGTTTTTTTAATAGTTGGCGCAATGATAGGTATTTTAGGAGGCTGCCTTGGAATGTGTATTGGGTTGATATTTTGTTTGATACAAAAATTTTTTGGAATTATTAAGTTGGGGAATATTAATTCTTCTTACATTATTTCTTCCTATCCTGTTTCTATTTCTCCCAATGATTTTGTGGTTACTTTATTGCTTATCGTTACTATAAGCTTACTCACTGCCAGGTTGTCTTTGGGAGGTTTGAAAATTAATTATTTAAAAAATAAACATTAACTCTATGTATAAAAATTTTTTTTTACTTTTCATTCATGGCTTTATTATTTCCCTCTGTGCCCAGGACCTTCCTATTGGTCAATTTAAAGAATATTTACCGTATAATACTTTTAACTGGGTGGCCCAAGACAAAGAAAACATCTATGCGGCAACCAATCAAAGCATATTAGTTGTAGACAAAAGGGATAGCTCACGGGAGAAGTGGTCTAAATTAAATGGCTTATCGGAGGTGGGGATTCAAATGATCTACTCCGATCAGAATGACAGATTGTTTATTGCTTACACAAACTCAAATATTGATATTGTAAAAGATTATAAAGTTTATAACATTCGAGATATTCTAAATAAGCAAATTACAGGATCTAAGGTCATCAATAATATTTGTGCCTACGGAGATCTTGCCTATTTTTCTTGCGATTTCGGAGTTGTAATAATAGATTTAAAAACGTATTTAGTAAAGGATACCTGGGTTACTATAAAGCAAAATGAACCTTATAAAGCGCATTTTCTTACCATACACAATGATAAATTCTATCTGGCTACGGATAAAGGTATTTTTTCAATTTCCACAGCCGCTTCAAATCCTGCTGATTTTATGAAGTGGACCTTAGAGAGCAAATTGTCAAGGTCATCTTATAAACTATTATGTAGCTATCAGGATAAATTGTTTGCAGTACGCGAGGGGATAGGCTCTGTCAGAGATTCATTATTTGTTTATGAAGATTCTATGTGGTCATATCGTGTAATGAATAATTTTTATAGAAATTTTGAGGTAAGAAATGGCAAAATGTTAGTTTGCGATTATGACCATGTTAAAGTATTTACAGGCAATACCTATACGTGGTACAATTGGTTACAAACCAATAAGAGTGGCGTTTGTGCAACCTTTGATGAAAAAATGAATATTTGGGTTGCAGACGATGTTGCGGGATTAATACACATTAATACAGCAAATAAAAATTTTGATGTGATTTCGGCAGAAGGCCCTGTAAATAGCTACGCTTATAGCTTATGTTTTGCCGATGGTATATTAGCTGTTGTGCCCGGAATAAGAGGTAGTGCCATTGGTCCCGACCAAACTTATCCGGCAGTAAGTGTATTAAAAGATAATAAATGGTGGAGGCGAAACGATTTCAAACCATATCAAAGAGTAAACGGATTAAATTCAATAGCGATAAATCCCAAGAATAAAGATGAAATCTATGTGGCATCGTGGAGGGGCGGGCTATTTAAAATGAATATAGTTACCGATACACTGATTCCGTATAATCATTATAACTCTCCTTTGAAAACGGATCGGGTTGACAGTGCAATATTTGTGTCCGGATTGGCGATTGATAAGAATAACAATCTATGGATGGCCAATACAGCATCTACAGACCTTGTCAAAATACTTAATTTAGAAACCAATGTATGGTATTCCGTGAACATTGGATTTCCGAATGCGTATGCGGAACATATTTTAATAGATTCACGTGACTATAAGTGGGTTACTCTTCCTCAACAAAATAGATTAGTTGTACTGAAAGGTGGGCCCGGTAATATTGAAATTTCGAAATATGGGGTAGATCTTACATCACAGGCAAATGTGGCGGGAAATAGAACTACCTGTATTGCCGAAGACAGAGAAGGACGTATTTGGGTAGGCTGCGATCAAGGTATAAAAGTAATTTATGATGCAGCCTCTGTTTTTAACAGCACGGTTTATGCAAAAAATATTCTCCTGGAGCAAGTTATCGGAGATACCAGTTATGTGCAAAATCTTCTTGAATCTGAATATATTACTTGCATTGCGGTGGATGCTGCCAATAGAAAATGGATAGGAACTCGCAGCGCAGGAGCATTTTTAGTTTCTCCGACCGGTACGGAAGAACTTTTACATTTTACAACCCATAATTCCCCCTTGTTTTCAAATCAAATCAATGATATTAAAATCAATCCTGAAAACGGAGAAGTGTTTATAGCTACAGAACGGGGATTAATTTCTTATAAAGGTACCGCTACCACAGGAAAAGAAAATTATAAGGAAGTATTGGTCTATCCGAATCCTGTTCACGAAGGTTACACAGGCCCTATTGCTGTAAAAGGTTTAATGGAAGACTCTTTTTGTAAAATTACCGATGCAGCCGGAAACTTGATTTGGCAGGGCTATGCGTATGGCGGGCAGTTGATTTGGAACGGAAAAGATTTTTACGGAAATCGCCCGGCGACAGGCGTATATTTTATTATGGCCTCCAGCAAAAACGGAAAGGAAAAGAAAGTAGCAAAGCTATTGTTTATACAATGAGTTAGAGTTTTAAAAAAAAATCATACCATATTATGATTGTTAATACACAGGGGATTGTTCTGCAAACCGTTAAGTATTCCGACAATAGCCTGATTGTTAAAATTTTTACAAGAAAATGTGGGACTATTTCTTTTATTATTAAACATGCATTTTCAAAAAAAACAAAACAACCGGCTACATTGTTTGCGCCTTTAACAATACTCAATCTGATTTTTAATGAAACATCCGGAGAAAAACTAATCTTTCTCAAAGAAGTAAGTATTGTACATCCTTTTCATTCTATTTTTATAGATATTAAAAAAAGTACCCTTTCCCTTTTTTATCAGGAATTATTATCGAAACTATTGTATAGTGCCAATGCCCCTGAAGAAAATTTGTTTGATTATATTAAAGAACACTTATTGATGTTGGATGCAACCTTAGAAGTTGCCCCCGATGTTCATATTGTTTTTTTAATTCAACTTATTCAATATCTTGGATATATGCCGGAATTAAACTTCTCTATAGATACTCCCTATTTTTCTATTGAAAGTTCAAATTTTGGGAGTTGTTTTATAGAAACATCTCATTTTTTATCTAAAGAAGCAAGTTTTTATCTTTATAATATTTTAAAAAACCACCATTACATAACTCCAAACAAAAAAACACGTATGGAACTGCTGAACGGAATGATTCTTTATTTGATGAAATATAACAAACAGATTAAAGAGATAAAATCTGTGGAGATATTGTCGGAGATATTCAGAGTGTGAATCTATTCTAAAATAAAAGGATCTGTTACCCGATACATTTTCTGCAAATTTCAATATGGGTTTGTGCCATTTTATGTAAAGTTCTTCTCTTTTTTCTATTTTTGTACTTTCATAAACCAATCGTATTAAAAACATCATTATGAATTTTAAAGTAGAAGAGATTAAACAACAATTAAATGATTTTCGCATGGAAACGGAGGTGCATTTGGAAGAATTTCGTTTACAATTTCTTAGCAAAAAGAGCGAACTGCAACATCTGCTCAGCGAAGTCAAGAATGTTGCACCCGAGTTTCGTAAAGAGTTTGGGCAGGCAGTTAACAATCTCAAACAGTATGCGCAGGAAATATATGATATGCACAAAAATAAAGTAGGGGCCTCTGTAAACGACCAAACATCTGATATAGATGTAACCCGCCCTTCAACGCTGTATACGGTCGGTGCACTACATCCTATTTCTATTGTAATGAATGAAGTATGTGAGATATTTGAAAAAATTGGATTTTCAACAGTTTCCGGACCTGAAATAGAAGACGACTGGCATGTTTTTTCGGCCCTGAATTTTCCACAAGAGCATCCTGCCCGAGATATGCAAGATACTTTTTTCGTGAGCGTTCATCCTGAATTTCTGCTTCGAACGCACACCTCGTCATTGCAAGTGCGTGCCATGGAAACTTCTCATCCTCCTATTCGCGTTATTTGCCCGGGCAGGGTATATCGCAATGAAACCATTACTGCGCGGTCTCATTGTATTTTTCATCAAGTTGAAGGATTGTATATTGCAAAAGATGTTTCGTTTGCCGAGATGAAGCAAGTACTCATGTTTTTTGCAAAAGAGATGTTTGGTGCAGAGACCAATATTCGCCTTCGCCCATCCTATTTTCCTTTTACCGAGCCCTCGGCAGAAATGGACATTGAATGTAAAATTTGTGGCGGAAAAGGATGTAACGTGTGTAAATATTCAGGCTGGTTAGAAATTTTGGGATGTGGAATGGTTGATCCCAATGTGCTTGATAATTGTGGTATTAATTCTAAAGAGTATAACGGATATGCTTTTGGATTAGGGATTGAACGAATGGCCATGCTCAAATATAAAATTAATGATATTCGACTTTTTTTTGAAAATGATGTAAGGTTTTTGGCACAGTTTGCAAATGCGTAGTAAAAATGATTCCTTAACTTTTGTATTTATTCATTAATGCCCTCTATCAATAAAACTCGCATTGCAAAAAATACGGCAGCACTTTATTTCAGAATGCTGTTAATGATGCTCATCACGCTATATACAACGCGTGTCGTGTTAAATGTGTTGGGTATAGTGGACTTTGGCACTTACGATGCTATTGCCGGAGCAGTAACCATGCTGGCCTTTTTAAATAGTACAATGGCAACCGCATCACAACGTTTCTTTGCGGTAGAACTGGGAGTAAGCAATTATGAAAAATTAAAACAGGTTTTCAGTATTAATGTGTTGATTTTTATTATTCTTGCTATCATCATTTTTATATTGGCAGAAACAGCCGGATTATGGTACTTTAAAACAATAATGAAAATCCCTGCCCATAGATTAGAGGCTGCTGCATGGGTATATCAGTTTGCCATATTTACTTTTACGGTGAGTATTGTAACTACTCCCTATTTGGCTATTATTACCGCTCGGGAAAAGATGCAGGTGTATGCTTATCTGAGTATTTTGGAGGCTGTTTTTAAGTTGTCAATCGTATTTGTACTTATTTATCTGCCTATAGATAAATTAAAATTGTATGCCATTTTATTATTTGTCGTACAAGTTTTAATATCAACCACTTATATTTCATATTCAACGGTAAAATTTATAGAATGCAGAATAAGTTATTACTGGAATAAAAAGATGTTTCAAGAAGTGATGGGCTTTGCGGGATGGAGTGTATACGGTGCTTTGGCCATTGCAGGTAGAACTCAGGGAATGAAATTGATACTCAATTACTTTTTCGGAGTATTACTCAATTCGGCTCAAGGGATTGCTTACCAGGTGTATAACGCACTAATCCGTTTTACAGACAGTTTTTTTACAGCAGTTCGGCCGCAAATTATCAAATCATACTCTGCTAATGAAAAAGATAAATCAGGCGAAATGATGAGATTGGTGTTTCAAAGTTCTAAATTTTGTTTTTATTTAATATTAATTCTTTCCATACCGGTTCTCATTGAAACAAGATATATTCTCATGCTTTGGTTAAAAAAAATAATTCCTGATTATACCATTATTTTTACGCGCTTAATGATTATTAATGCAATTATCGAATCGCTGGCATATCCGTTGATTACTTCTATTCAGGCAACAGGAAAAATTAAATGGTATCAAATCACAACCGGCTCTATTATTTTACTAATCTTACCCATTTCTTATCTGTTTTTTAAATTGGGATTTCCACCGCAAACCATCATGTATGTAATGATTGTCATCACCCTTATGGCTCATTTAAGCAGAATCTATTTTATGAGAAATATGCTGAAAATGAATATTTCTGATTATCTGAAACAAGTTATTTGTCCTATCTCTATGGTAGCCATATTGGCATTTGTATTGCCTTTACTTTTTTATTACAGTATTAGTGCTTCGTTTGTAAGGTTGGGAGGTGTTTGTGCTATTACATTGGTGAGTTCAGCATTCCTTATTTTTTATATAGGATTAACCAAATCGGAAAGAAATGCTTTGAAAATGTTTCTATTTGCTAAAATTAGAAAGTAGTTCTTCAAAGCACCCTTAGTAGCTTGTGCACTACCTTTCGGCTTCACACATTATATCCTTTAACAATAGTTGAAACATCTACGGTCTTACGCTCCATCAACAATACACAACAACCTACTGTTAACCCCTATCAGCGCTTTGTTTCTCAAGTTGCTCAGTACGATAAAAATATATTTGTCGGCAGGACGGTAGACCATAACATTTTGGAAACCACGCCATAAGCCGCCGTGATAGATGAGATAACCATTTATGCTGTCCTCTATACGTAGCCCAAAACCATATAATTCCTCAGGTTCCCTTTTAAGTATTTTGTTTTGAGGTTGTGTGGCCTGTTCTACCATATTTTTAGAAAGAACTTTATAATCAATTAAATATGCTTTAATCCAACGGTAGAGTTCATCTGCATTAGTATATACTCCTTTATCTCCAATTACCCCATTTTGAAAATGAAATGGTAATTCTCTACGATTCCCCAAATGTCCTGTAGCATAGTTTGTCTTGTTTTTCAATTCGGTTGCAAAGCAGGAAACAGTTAAGCCGGCAGGTTCAAAAATCTCTTTTCTAACATATTTTTCAAATGGAATTTTTGTAATTTTTTCTACAATTAATGCCAATAAGGCATAATTTGTGTTAATATACTTGAACTTTGTGCCGGGTTGAAAGAGAATTTTCGGCTTTACACGCTCTATATAGCGTTCTAACTGTGAATTACTCAATAATTCTTTTGGATTAAAATCTTTTTCCGGAAAACTCATATACTCAGGCAACCCGGAAGTGTGTGTCAGTAAGTGTTTTATGGTAATATTTGTATAAGGAAAAAAGGGTAGATATTTGGTAACCTCATCATTCAGAGTTAATTTTTTCTCATCAATTAATTTTAGTATGGCTGCTGCCGTGAATTGTTTGGATATGGAAGCCAAATTAAAAAGCGTTTCCGCATTAATAGCATTTCCGGGCGCTTTATTTGCAAGGCGCTTAAAGCCAACCTCTTTTTTATAAAACACACTATCCCCAAAAGCCAAAAGTACACTGCCATTTAGATTTTTACATAAACTATCCAACTCAGCCGTTAACGCATCTGATTTAAACTTTGCATTAGCCTCTTGAAACAATTTATTTATCTCAATTATAGTGAGTTGCGCTAATTGTTTCGGGGGTTTTTCTGCCGGAGTATATATTCCGGTAAGGAGAATTTGCAGAAAAATGAAAAGTTTAAGCATACTTTTTCAACTTCTTTTAACGGGAGCCTAATTTTTTGCCTGTTCTTTTAGCAAATCTCTGATTTCGCTTAGCAATTTCTGATCTTCTGTAAGTGCAGGAGCCACAGGCGCTGCTTCATTTTTGCGTTTCATTTTGTTCATTACTTTAACAACCAGAAACATACAAAAAGCGATAATGAGAAAATTGATGCAGGCAGTAATAAATTCTCCATATTTGATAACAGCCTCGGCAGCAATTACCTTTCCGTTAGCATCTACTTTGGGTTCGCCCAATACAATTTTAAGCGAGTTAAAATCCACACCGGCTGTTAGTTTACCTACCAAAGGCATTACTATTCCTTCAATAAATTTGGAAACGAAAGCGCCAAATGCGCCTCCCATAACAAAAGCAACCGCCATATCTATTAGGTTGCCCTTCATGGCAAATTCTTTAAACTCTTTAAGAAAATTCATTTTAAACATAGTATCTTATTTTAGGTTTATTTTTTTTCAGATAAAATCGGGCTGGGTACAATCGTCTCCTTTTTCAAAACAATGTCCTTGTCTTTTTCTACTTCCAACTCTTGAAACACAATAGCCTTGGGCACGATAAAACTTGCGGGAGCGCCCACTAAGGAAAATCCGGAACGATAAGCAGAGTAACCACCATCTTTTCCTTGTTGAAGTGTATTATACACTTCCTGAGTATCTGCCACCCCTACAATGCGTTTGAATGATTTTAAGGATAAATCGGATATTTTAGTGGAACGAACTAACTCCTCTTTGCCGTCTTTTACGGAAATTCTATAGATGTAAATAGGTCTTGTTATACTAAAAATTCCTGTATTGGAAGAGGGAACAAAAGCAGAAAGTCCCGAAACCCCAGCCATAGGGTCTGCCATTTTACGAACAATATAAGCATACTCGTAATCCTCCTCTTTTGCTGCGGCAATCAATGCTTCTTTGAGCGCTTTGTAAGTTTGAGTTTCAGTGCTGGAAAGTTCAATAATTCCGGAACCTAAAACTCCTGTCAACGCTCCGTCTGATATGGCAAAACTATTATGTCCGTTAGAACTGCTATTTTTTAATGTGGGGATTCTATCCGTCAATAAAGTTTTAAGAACACCGTTTTCAATGATAACAGTTTGAGGTGCAGGAACAACGCCTTGAGCATCTACTTCATAGTAGCCGATAAGGGGTGTTCCGTTATAACTGTTTTGGTTGCTGATAGTTTTTACAGATAACTCTCTTGAAATCACTTTTTTATCGGTAAGTTGTTCTAATTTGTTCTCTTTAGGTAAATATTGACCATATCGTTGAATAAGTATCGGGTTACTGGCAACGGGTTTTTTAGAAGCCAATAATCCATTAGGGTTGTCCACAAAACATTGAGAAACAATTGCTCCTACCGCTTCACCCTCAAACATTACCGGTCCGCTGTAAGACTCCTGAATTGTGGGTGCAGTTCGCAACTGAGTTAATAGAGTAGCCATATCATTTACCTGTTTCTTCAAAATATCCATTGAAGGTATCTGTTGAGGCATTGTGTAGTAAAAGTTTATGTAATCCATTAAGGGTTCGCCGTCTGTGGCTACCGCCTCTGCATACACTCTGACACAGACTAAAGAAAAGGGGATTTTGTATTTCACTTGTTCATTATTCATATATAATGCATCTGCTGTAAAAATGTATGTATTTACACCGGATTTGGTAAGGTACGGATAGTTGGAAAAAACAGAGGATAAGGTTTTAGTTAAGGTTTCCATGTTCTTTTTATCAAAAGTTATTTCCGGAGATGCAACTATCTTGGTTAAAGGAGGAATATTTGAGAAATCTGCCAATCTCTTCTCTTCATCCGGAATATTTTGTTGGTTCATTGCGGCTAACTTTGCTTCAATCTTCTCTGCAGCCTCTTTGTATTGCACGTCTGTTTCTATCCAAAGACTGCGCCGTACGGCATCATAATTGTTTTCTAAAGTCATTGGAATGGTAATAGCGCCGCCCCCCCAGCCAAATAGAATATTTTCATTGATAAAATTAAGATTGTTTCTTTGATGATTTCCCACCAAAACCGTAGTTTCCTGATTTCTAAGCGGTTTATCCACTACTTTCACCAAAGCTCCAAGTTGTGCCTCTACACTATACAATTTGGCATCCGTAATGAAATAACTAAGGTAATAGGGCGATTTCAGTTTATCTAATTTAAGATTGGAGATATTTCTGTTCATTTCATCCTGCATCGCTCTAAAAGCAATGTTTTCAAAAGTTTCTGTTTGCGCAAAGGTTACATTCCATAAAGAAAAAACAACTCCCAGCAAAACAGATATAAAGATGTGTTTATTAATTTTTTGCATGATTTATATGTTTTAAAAGTTTAAAAGTTTAAAAGTTTGAAAGTTTAATAGTTTTTTAGTTTTTAATTGATTACGGTCTTTCCAGAATTGGGGGGCGATTTTGAGATTTATCTTTTTTCTGCATCTCTATTTGTTTTACAAACAGAGCCGGTGAGCAGCATCCTGCGGGAACGCTACCGGATTCTGCGCCGCACATTCCTGCAAAATTGCCGGGTGTATCTCCTGCTGCCTCCACTTGGGAAAACATGGCCAAAGGGGTGCCTACCAAATCTACGCCGCGCACCAATTGATCGGGGCGGCCATCCACAAATATGCGATACACTTCTAAAGGCGTAACATTAAATGAGTTGGGGATAAATCTTCCCGTCATGGTAAAACCACCTGTTACTTTTGCAAAGAAATAACCGTACTCTTTATTCTGCTTTTTGGCTTCCTCTATTAACATCTCTTTCAATTGTGCATCCGTATGTGGCTTATCACTATCTACAATCAGGTTGGATTGGCGGGAAACCGGTTGCAATCCGGCTTGCGCCCTGGCATGTCCGTTCGATTTGGGAAAATCGTTAATGGGGGTGCGGGTCATGAGAAAGTTTTTTAAAACGCCTTTATCTACCACTACTACTTTTTCTCCTTTCACTCCTTCATCATCATACTTAAAACTTCCATTTAGCGGGATACCTTTATAAGTTGTAATTGTTGGGTCGAAAAATACTGAAAAGTCTTTAGGTAGGACTACTTCTCCTATTTTCTTTTTAAAAGTTTGTCCGTCGGTCTCTTTTTTTAGCCGCGAGCCTTCCACTCTATGTCCAAAAATTTCATGAAAGAAGACTCCGGCGGCATCGTTAGACAATATGGCAGGACCTGTGTATGGGTCAACCACGGGCGCAGTTTTCATGGCAACTACGGTTTGGGAAATCTTTTGGGCATCATTTTTCATAATCTCATCACCGGGCAAATCTTGCGGAGTGTGGGCAAAATAGGACTGATATAGCGGAAGTTCCATACCGTCATCGGCTTGAGCGCTTACGGAAAGAAAAACATGACAATAGGTATTGTTTTGAGCAATAGATGTTCCTTCGCTGCTTACAAAATATTTTCTCTCAATTCTAAAACGGAGTGTTGATTCTCCGTCTAAAATCTCTTTATTGTTCGTAAATGTTGCCGAATAACTTTTCAAACGATTTTCCCAATCCTGAACATTAAATTTAAAATCCGATATTGCAATTGGTTTTTCGTAATATTGTACCGGAATTATATTTGTATAATCGGGCGCTTTATCTTCGGCTTCCACTTTGACGGCTACATTGGCTTTTATCTTCTCATATCGCGAGGCTGCATTACGATACTCTTTTTCAGTAGCATCCCATAAGATTAAAGCAATCGCTTTAGGATTGTTTTCTATGGGAAGATTCACTTTTGCCCCCCGTGAACTCATATATGCCGATGCATCATCTCTAAGTTCATGAAAGTTATCCAAGTTTTTGTCTCCCACGCGAACCTGAACGGTAAGAATCCTTTCCTTATTCGGATTAGAAGCGGTTAGCGTGCCGAATGAAGTGGCTATGTTGTAAGATTCCACTTCATCCACTCTGTAACTGATGAGATAAACGGGAATCTCGGCCTTTTGGTAAAATGCCATACCTCGGTCTATTTCATTTTTCAAGATTTTCAGAAGTTCATCTTGTTGAGCGGTTTGTGCAAACGTACTCAAAAATGTAAAGCACGCTAATAGAATACATGATGTGAGTTTTGGTTTCATAAAATATGTTTTTTTATAAAAAATTACTGCAAAAATATTAATATTTTTTTAGTGAAAGTCGTACAAGTAATGATCTGTTATGAAATGACTTTCTAAATGACAATAAATAGGGAACACCAAGTTATACCCTCTTGACAAACAGACCTCAGAAGTGTATATTTGCAAACAAAAATCTAACCATGATGAAATTTACACGAGGCGACTGGATTGCTGCCACAGTTCTATTGTTACTTATTATTATTCAACTTTTGTTTTCACTTTTGTATGAGGCTCATTCTTCTAAACCTGTTGATTTTTCTGAATTTAAAGAACTTGTAAATCAGTTGGATGCAGATATACAATTTAGGAAAGATTCTATTGAAAGTGCTTCAAAAGAATTATACAACAGTAAAAATCAATATTTTACTAAAAATTACCATTTCGATTCTTTACGATACAAGTCACCCATTACTTTTGAAAAACAGGAGAAAAAGCCAACATACGCTATTGTAAAGTTAGAATTAAACCGGTGTGATTCATCGGAAATTGTAGTTATCCCGCAATTTGGAAGCAAGCGGTCTCAAAAATTAGTGGAATACCGCGACGCATTGGGTGGTTTTTATTCTTTTGAACAAGTAAAGGAAATATTTATTCTTCAAAATATTGAAGTAGAATTTTTGAAGAAATATTTCACTTTAGATATTTCCCTCATTCGTAAAATAAATATTAATTCTGCAACCTATAAAGAATTGGTATCACATCCTTATATTGACTCCTATTTAGCCAAATTAATTATCCATTATCGGGAAAAAAACGGAAAATTTACCTCTATGGAAGAGATACAAAAAGCGACTCACGCTTATCAGGAATTAGTAGACAAGTTGGGGTATTATGTAGAATTTTAACTATGTTCTAAGATGAGTTGATAAATTTCTTTTAATTTTTTGGCCACATATTCCCATTTTAAATTATCTACATCTTCTTTGCCTTTTACAGCAAAAAAATTAGAGAGTGCGGGGTAGCTAATAATACCATAAATGGCGTCTGCCATTCCATCAATATCCCAAAAGTCCACTTTTATAGCATGCGTAAGCACTTCGGCAACTCCCGATTGTTTAGAGATAATAGTAGGAACATTTGCTCTCATAGCTTCTAACGGAGAGATGCCGAATGGTTCCGAAATAGATGGCATAACATACACGTCGCTCATTCCAAACATCAGGTCAATGTCTGCTCCTCTCAAAAAACCCGTGAAATGAAATCTATCGGCAATTCCTGATTCTGCTACCTGGTTAATAATTTGCGCCATTCTATCGCCATCGCCGGCAAGTACAAAGCGAACATTGGGTACTTTTTCCAAAACTTTTTTAGCGGCTTCTACAAAATATTCCGGGCCTTTTTGAAAAGTTACCCGTCCTAAGAAAGTTACAATCTTTTCATCTACATATTTTTTACGAATGGGTTCTTTTCCTGTGGGTTCTACGGCATTGTGCAGTGTAAAGACTTTTTCAGGAGAGGCGCCGTACTTTTGAATCACAATATTACGGGTCAATTCGCTTACTGCGCAAACCGCTTCGGCTTCGGTTATTCCATACTTTTCCAAACCATACACCATATCATTTTTTTGATACTCACCCGACCTGTCAAATTCAGTAGCGTGAACATGAACTACTAACGGTTTTCCGCTCACTTTACGGGCCGCAATACCAGCTTTATAGGTAAGCCAATCGTGTGCATGAATAATGTCAAAATCATAATCTTTAGCAATTTGCGCTGCAACAAGGGCATAATGTTCTACTTCATTCATCAATTGTTCGGAATATTTTCCTGAAAAATTATATTTTCGTTTTGTAAATTCTTTTTCCTCTTCTAAAATTTCACTATTTAATTGATTAACAATACGAAAATATTCATCCAAGCCAATATAAGGCACCAATTTTGATTTTATTTCTAAAAATTGAACATTCTCCGAGAACTCTTGTAAATGTGTAAATTCGGTATTTACTTCCACATCGCTTGCATTGATAATTTTCACGTATGTTTCATCTTCATCTTTGGAAGCTTTAGGCATCACAAAAAGCACCTCAACTTTATTTTTTGCTAAGCCTTTAGTGAGTCCATAACATGCAGTACCTAAACCTCCTGCAATATGGGGCGGAAATTCCCATCCAAACATTAAAACTTTCATAGGTTTATCGGTATTATTAGGTTGTAAAATAACATATTTCTTTGTTAGAAACAAGTGTACAAAAATATATGAATTTATAATATTTGCTATTAAAAATTATCTGCATACATCAAATTACATCCCCTCACCTGCGCAGCGTCCAATCTCCCCAGAATTTCAATCGTTTCGTTTTGGGAGCGTTTTCCCAAATCATCAGTAGCGATAAAAGCGCAGGAGTGGAGATTGGCAAAATCGATAATATTAATGACGCCGTTAGTAAGAAATTGGCTACAAAAGAGCGGGTCTTTTTCATCGCGAAGCAAAAGTTTCATCCATGGCGGCGTGGCAAACATGTTTTCTCCGCTACTGTATGCCTGCGACAAGAGTTCGCACATGCCGTATTCGGAATGTATATTCTTTACATTGAGAGCATTGCATAAAATCCGGTGCAGTTCCTCTTTTACCATTTCGGGGCGGCGACCTTTCATGCCGCCGGTTTCAAACACGATGAGATTCGGTGCGGAAAAAGTGAATTGAGCGGCAAAGTCTAACAAAGCAAATGAGACGCCGAATAGAATGGTTTTTATCTTTTTTTCTTGTAAAGTGATGATTTTCTTATACAAATCCTCAAAATTATACAAATAGAAACCGCTTTCAGCATATTTTGAACCGGAAATTAACCGATTCATCATATAAATTAATGAGGAGTGTTCCTGTTCTAAATAGTTGGGTAATAATGCTAAAAAACAATAATCGGCAGGATTACCGTAGAAATATTCAAAAGAGTGCAAAAAAGCACGCTCATAAAAAGAAACATCTTTAATAAAATGTTTTGAAATTTCATTTCCGGTGGTTCCGCTACTGTGAAATTCAATCTCAGATTCAAAATTGCCGGTTTTTACTTGATGTGTTTTAAAAAACGAAATAGGCAAAAACGGAATTTTTTCTATTGAAGTTATTCTTATTGGGTCAATTTGCAGCAGGTTACAAAAAGCATGATACACTTTATTTTGCTCATACTGATGCTGAAAAAGCGCCAGGGCATGTTTCTCAAAATCCAAATCGGAAAAAGGATGAAAAATATCTTCCAAATTCATTGTAACTTTCTGTGATTTAAAAATTTATTCTCTTTTTCAATCTCTTTTAACCTCTCTTTGGTTTCTTGAGAAAAAAACGATTCTGCAAAAATTTCTTCTATATAGCTTATAGCATTTTCTCCCGGATGGCACAAATCTTCGGCATAAAACCGGTAATCGCGCAAATCGTCCATCAAAATTTCGTAGGCAGGAAAATAAAAAATGTTTTTATCATGGGTTAATTGTTCAACCGCAAGATGCAATATGGATTTACTAAGTTGATTTTCGTGAAATCCGTCGCCTAAGTGGCGTACCGGACTTACCGTGAAAATGATGGTAGCAGAAGGATTGATTTTTTGTATTTTTTCAATAATCTCCGTGTAAATTTTTACAATTTCATCAATTTTAAGGCGAATTTTCTCAAATTTTGTATTTGGGATTTTATGACAATTTGCCACTACCAAGTCACGCTCTATAAATTTATAAACATAAGCGGTTCCAAAAGTGATGAACAAAAAATGGGTTTGTTCTAAAAAGACTTTTGTAACACTAAACTGCTCCCGAATCTGTTTTATAAATTGATTTTCATCGGAATGAGAAAAAGAGCCATGATGTGCAAAACTGACCCAGCGGTTCTCAAAAAAATAATGATAATCTCCTGTAAATAATTCCGGATTTATTGTCATTTCAAGGGCATTTGCAATAGAAACCGGATTAAAAAGAGTGCCAAACGGGTTAGAAAGTGCAGAAAAACGATAATTTATCAGAAAAGTTCCAATATTATCAGAAAAGCATGAACCTAACAACAACATTCTATCTTTATAAGAGATTTGAAAAGGATATTTCGGGCTTTTGAGTTCTGTGCGAAATTTCATTAAAATTTATGCTCTATATTGAAATCTACTTTACTTTGATAAAGATGGGTAGGATATTTTCCGTTATAGCAGGCTAAGCAGAGTTCAGTTCGATTTCCGGCTTTGAGCAGATACTCTTCCGGTAGAAAAAATAGGGAATCGGCTTCAATAATTTTGCGCACTTCTTCCACATCTGCTGTTGCACTTATGAGTTCATCGTAAGTAGAGGTATCCACGCCGTAAAAGCATGGGTGTCGCATCGGCGGGCAACAGATGCGCACATGCACTTCTTTTGCTCCTGCATCTTTCAACATTCGTATAATATGCTTGCTCGTTGTTCCGCGAACAATAGAGTCGTCTAACAATATCACTCTTTTTCCGGCAATTAGCGATTGTACGGGACTTAATTTCAGTCGCACTCCTTTTTCTCTAAGTTCTTGGGAAGGTTGAATAAAAGTACGTCCGATATATTTATTTTTTATCAACCCTATTTCATAAGGGATTCCGCTTTCTTCGGCGTATCCAATAGCGCCGGAGATAGAAGAATCAGGAACGCCCACTACCAAATCGGCATCAACGGGAGATATTTGTGCTAGATATTTTCCGCAATTTTTGCGAAACGTATGCACGTTAACGTCTTCAATTTCACTATCGGGGCGTGCAAAATATACAAATTCCATCGCACACATTTTATGTGAAAACTCGCCGGTAAACAGAATACTTGCCGGGTCTTTTCCTTTTTCGAAAATAACCATTTCTCCGGGTTCTACATCTCGGATAAAAGTGGCCCCAATGGCTTCAAATGCGCATGTTTCACTTGACACAATGTATCCTCCGTTTATTTTTCCGATAGAAATCGGGCGTAATCCGTTTTTATCTCTACACGCATACAATTTATCATTTGTTAAGATGAGAAAAGCATACGCCCCTTCAATCATGGTCAGTGCTTCTTCTATGGCATCAATTCTATCTTTTCGCCGGTTCATTTTCATTAGATGCGCTAAAATTTCCGTATCGGAAGAAGACTGAAAGATACTTCCCTGCGCTTCCAGCGACATTCTCAGTTGCCGTGAGTTAACGAAGTTTCCGTTGTGAGCCATTGCAAAGTCGCCTGTATGATGTCGAAACAAAAAAGGTTGTACATTATCTAATCCTCCTATAGCTTTAGAAGAATAGCGAACGTGTCCGATGGCACAATTGCCTTTTAATTTTGCTAATTTTCTTTCGTTAAAAATTTCTGTTACCAATTCTTCTCCGCGTTCCCTATAGAAATCTATTCCATCAGTAGTACAAATTCCGCATCCTTCCTGCCCGCGGTGTTGTAGTGCATGCAATCCGTAATATGTTATTTCTGCAGCATCTTTGCATCCGAAAACTCCTAAAACTCCCATTATCTTAATATTACTAAGGGTTTATCCACATTTTGAATAGGAACATGCCACACAAGACAGGCATCCTTCTTTAAATTCCATAGTATCGGCTTCGCCACATTGAGGACACACTTGCCCTTTTACTTTAGTGCCGTCTGCAATATACTTTCTTAAGGCTCTTATTACTCCGTTTTTCCAGGAGTTAATGGTTTCTTCTCTGAAATTAAGACTTTCAATAATATTTACAACGCTTTCCACAGGGATTTCGTGGCGCAGTAAGGCTGATATCATTTTGGCATAATTCCAAAATTCCGGATTAAAACAACGCGATAATCCTCTGAGGATGACTTCATAGCCATCAGCATCATAGTACATGAAATCGTATTGTTTTTTTCCATCATTCATTTTGTTTTTGATAATAAAACCGGTAGTTAATGTTTTGGGCAGAGGAAATCTATCATCCTCTGCTTTTCCGGTAAAAATTTCGTAAGGTCTTCCATCTTTTGTACCTATAAATGCTACCCAATCTTCATTATCGTTTTTAAAGCGAACAATTTCTGCTTTTAACTCTTTTGGACGTTTAAGAATTTGGGTATCAGTATTTTGAATTGTTGTTTTTTTATTATCTTTTTCATTTTCATCAGTTAATACGCCATTTCGGGAGCCTTCCCGATACACTGTCATTCCTTTACATCCTGATTCCCATGCTTTTATATACAATTCGCCTACTATATCCTGAGTAGTATTCTCAGGGAGATTAATGGTTACGGAAATAGAATGATCTACCCATTTTTGCACGCTTCCCTGAAGTTCTACTTTTTTCAAATAGTTAGTATCAGCGGCAGTAGATTTAAAGTAAGGAGAATTTTCATAAATAGTTTTCACTTCATCATTACTCATTTGTAAGAGTTTCTCTTTTGAAATACCTAAGGTTTCGGCATAGACAAAAAATTTCGGATGAAAAACGTGGTATTCTTCCCAAAAATCGCCATTTGAGTCTCGTGTTGTTTGGCGATTATTCAAATCATTTGGGTTCACTTTACGCTTACGGTTGTAAGCCACTTTAAAAGCGGGTTCAATTCCTGATGTTGTTTGCGTACAAATACTTACACTTCCTGTAGGAGCAATGGTGAGCAGGGCAATATTTCTTCTTCCGAATCTAACCATATCTTCGTACAATTTCTCATCTGCATCTTTTATTCTCAGGATAAAAGGATTAGATGCTTCTTTCATACTGCTGTATATCGGAAAGGCGCCTCTTTCGCGCGCCATAGCAACCGAAGAACGATAAGCTGCCAACGCTAATTGTTTGTGTACTTCCGTTGAGAATGCAATGGCGTGGTCGGATCCATAACGAATATTGAGTGCAGCCAGCATATCTCCCTCAGCAGTAATTCCCAATCCTGTACGGCGTCCTTTGAGAGTTTGGCGTTTAATTTTCATCCAAAGTTCTGTTTCAACTCGTTTTACATCGTCAGTTTCCGGGTCTCGGGCAACTTTCTCCAAAATTTGTTCAATTTTTTCAATTTCCAAATCAATGATATCATCCATCAAACGCTGTGCATATTGTACATGCTCTTTGAAGAGGGTCATATCAAAGATTGCATTTTCTGTAAATGGGTGATTTACATAACTGTATAAATTTAAAGCAATGAGGCGGCAACTGTCATAAGGGCACAGCGGAATCTCGCCGCAGGGGTTTGTAGAAATAGTTTTAAATCCTTCATCTTCATAACAATCCGGAATAGCTTCACTACGAATGGTATCCCAAAACAACACACCCGGTTCAGCTGATTTCCATGCGTTATAAATAATTTTATCCCATAATTTTTTAGCATCAATCTCTTTTTTAACTTTAGGATTATCAGAATCAATGGGATACTGTTGCATATATTGTTTTTCGTATTTTACAGCATCCATAAATTCGTGGTCAATTTTTACGGAGACATTGGCACCGGTAATTTTACCATCAGCGAGTTTTGCATCAATAAAATGCTCTGCATCAGGATGTTTAATTGAGATAGACAACATGAGTGCGCCGCGTCTGCCATCCTGGGCCACTTCGCGGGTAGAGTTAGAGTAACGTTCCATAAAAGGGACTACACCGGTAGAAGTAATGGCACAATTTTTCACATGGCTTCCCGATGGGCGAATATGGGAAAGATCGTGTCCAACGCCGCCTCTTCTTTTCATCAGTTGCACCTGCTCTTCGTCCATTTTCATAATTCCGCCGTAGGAATCGGAGCGGCTGTCATTACCTATTACGAAGCAATTTGAGAGTGAGGCTATCTGATGGGTATTTCCGATACCTGCCATAGGACTGCCTTGTGGAATAATATATGTAAACTTCTTAAGAAGTTCATAGATTTTTTCTTCTGAAAGTGGATTTACGTATTTTTTTTCTATGCGGGCAAATTCACGGGCCAAACGGCGGTGCATATCATCAGGGTTGCGTTCTAACAATTCGCCCTTGTCGTTTTTTAGGGAATATTTATCAATCCAAACGCCGGCCGCAAGTTCGTCGCCTTCAAAATAATCTACTACTTCGGCAAAAATCTCTTTTTTGGTATAGGTTTTTGCTGTCATTTCTACTATTCCTGCTTTTTCCCATTGTTCCGATGAAAACGCCGTAGTGATATGTGTGGTAAGAGTTTCTAAATTGGCTTCCCGTTTTTCTACTATACTTTCATTTGGGTAAAGGGAGGGGGGATCTATTGCTTCCTTAACTAAAACGGAGTGATCTTCAAATTCTAAAAACGTAATCTCATTGCTCATAAATCTAAATTTTTCAATATCAACGAACTAATTTTTTCACAAAATGACTTTTTGTACTTTTTAGAAAAGATAGCTTGCGGAGTTTTAGTAAAAGTTTTGAAATTCAACCAAATATAAGTAAAACAAAAGAGCCAACTCATTTCGGCTAAAATAGATTTTGCCTGCAAATCTTTATTTTTTTTTATATAAAAAAATCAACAAAGTAAGGTTGATAATTTTTGTGTTTGAATATAAGAGAATTATAAATCTAAGAGTTGAGATATATTTTTTTTCAGAATAGAAAGAAAACAGAACTATTATCTTATTTTTGCCATCGCAAATTATAATTTTTATGGCAAAAGATTTTACAACAAGGGAAGATGATTATTCAAAATGGTATAATGATATTGTTAAAAAGGCAGACTTGGCTGAGAACTCTGCCGTGCGCGGCTGTATGGTTATAAAACCTTACGGCTACGCCATTTGGGAAAATATGCGAGATGCATTAGACAAAATGTTTAAAGATACGGGACACGTCAATGCGTACTTCCCGCTTTTTATACCCAAATCGTTTTTATGCAGAGAAGCCGACCATGTGGAAGGCTTCGCCAAAGAGTGTGCGGTAGTTACGCACTATCGTCTTAAGAATGACCCCAACGGCGGTATCATTGTTGACCCTGAAGCCAAGCTGGAAGAGGAACTCATTGTGCGCCCCACCTCTGAAACTATTATTTGGGATACTTACAAAAACTGGATACAATCGTATCGCGATTTGCCGATTTTGTGTAATCAGTGGGCCAATGTAGTGCGCTGGGAGATGCGTACCCGTTTGTTTTTGCGTACCGCCGAATTTTTATGGCAGGAGGGACACACTGCACACGCCACACGTGAAGAGGCTATTGTGGAAGCGGAAAAAATGCTCCATGTATATGCCGAATTTGCAGAAAAATTTATGGCAATGCCTGTTTTGAAAGGCGTAAAATCGCTTAACGAACGTTTTGCCGGTGCGGAAGACACCTATTGTATTGAAGCCTTAATGCAGGATGGAAAGGCCTTACAGGCAGGCACTTCCCATTTTTTGGGACAAAATTTTGCCAAAGCGTTTGATGTAAAATTCTTAAACAAAGAGAATCAGTTAGATTACGTATGGGCAACCTCGTGGGGTGTCTCTACCCGTTTAATCGGCGCACTCATCATGGCGCATTCCGATGACCACGGATTGGTACTGCCCCCCAAATTAGCGCCTCTGCAAGTGGTGGTGGTTCCTATTTATAAAACAGAAGAACAGTTACAAGCCATCACAGAAAAAGTTGCCGAATTAAAAGTTGCCTTAGTTGCTAAAAATATTTCTGTAAAATTTGATGATGACGATTCCAAGCGCTCAGGATGGAAATTTAATGAGTATGAATTAAAAGGGGTTCCTGTTAGAATTGCCATCGGACCGCGGGATTTGGAAAATAATCAGGTAGAGATTGCCCGCCGCGACACGTTAGAGAAGTATGCCGCTTCTTTCAACGGCTTAGCGGATCATATCGAAAAATTATTGGAAGATATTCAACAACATATTTATAATAAAGCTTTGAAATTCAGAGAAGAAAATACATATAAGGCCGATACGTGGGAAGAGTTTATAGATATTTTAGACAATAAAGGCGGGTTTGTGCGTGCCCACTGGGATGGCACTACGGAAACCGAAGAAGCGATTAAAGAAAAAACTAAAGCCACTATTCGGGTCATTCCGTTTGATAATGAAAAGGAGGCAGGAAAATGTATTCTAACCGGAAAACCATCCTCCCAGCGGGTAGTATTTGCAAGAGCATACTAAGGCTTCAATAAATAATTCAAATATTTTCTTACAATTTTCTTCGAATAAATCTATTATTTTATGGCTAATGGAATCTTAATCTATAAAATACAATATGCTTCACCATCTCTTAAACTTCTTCTACCCAAACATTTGTATTTCATGCGGAAATATTTTGTTGCAGCGTGAATATCTTTTTTGTTTACATTGTTTGTATAACTTGCCCGAAACCCGTTATCATGAGTTTGAGCATTCTCCGGTATCGCAATTGTTTTGGGGACGTGTCCCCGTAGAGAATGCAAGTTCATTTTTGTTTTATAAAAAAGGAGATAAGGTGCAAAAAATCCTGCATCACCTAAAATATTACGGAGCCAAAGAGGTGGGTTTCTTTCTGGGAAATATCTACGGAATACAACTCATTCAACACGAAAAATGGAAAAAAATAGATGTAATTATTCCCATTCCGCTGCATAAGAAAAAAGTAAGGAAAAGAGGATATAATCAAAGCGAGTGGATTGCAAAAGGTTTGAGCGCAGGTATGCAGATCCCTTATAATACAAATTTGCTGATACGTTCAGAGTTTACAGAAACACAAACAAAAAAAAATCGTTTTCAGCGCTGGCAAAATGTTAAGGAGGTTTTTGATATCACAGATTCTCATTTATTGAATAATAAACATGTTTTACTTTGCGATGATGTATTAACCACCGGCGCTACATTGGAAGCAGCCATGCAAAAACTAACTGTTATTCCCTCTATTAAAATGAGTGTAGTCACTTTAGCGATTGCTCAATAGTATAAAAATAATCTCTTTTGACTATAACATTACTGTTCATATCTTTGAGATATTGCCTTACATACACTCTCCAATTCCTTCGTAACCTCATCGTCTATAATCCCTTTCTTTAAAGTGTTTAAAATTTCTTGATGAGTTTCATGTAATGTTTGTAAATAATCCGATTCAAAATCTTTGATGCGATTTACAGGAACTTTCAATAGCAGGCCTTTAACCCCACAATAGAGAATGGCAATTTGTTCTTCCACTGTAAGCGGTGAATATTGAGGTTGTTTCAGAATTTCTACATTTCTTTTTCCTTTTTCCAATACATTTTTAGTAGCCTGGTCAAGGTCTGACCCAAATTTGGCAAAGGCCTCCAATTCACGGTATTGTGCCTGGTCAAGTTTGAGAGTTCCTGCCACTTTTTTCATGGCTTTAATTTGAGCGTTTCCACCCACTCTTGATACTGAAATTCCTACATTAATGGCCGGTCGAACCCCTGAGTTAAATAAAGAGGTTTCTAAGAAGATCTGTCCATCTGTAATAGAAATCACATTAGTAGGAATATAGGCGGAAACGTCTCCGGCTTGAGTTTCAATGATGGGCAGTGCGGTAAGTGAGCCGCCGCCTTTTACCAAATGTTTGATAGAATTTGGAAGGTCATTCATCGTGGTGGCAATCTCGTCTGATTCTATAATTTTTGCAGCACGTTCCAATAAGCGAGAATGAAGGTAGAAAACGTCTCCCGGATAGGCTTCTCTCCCCGGCGGGCGACGCAGCAGCAAAGAAACTTCACGATAAGCAACGGCCTGTTTCGACAAATCGTCATAAATAATTAAAGCCGGGCGTCCGGTATCCCTAAAATACTCTCCTATAGAAGCCCCTGCAAAGGGCGCATAAAATTGCATAGCAGCAGGGTCAGAGGCTGTTGCCGTAACAACCACCGTATAAGCCATAGCATTTTTTTCGGTCAATGTTTTTACCGTATTGGCTACTGAAGATCCTTTTTGCCCGATAGCCACATAAATGCAATAAACAGGCTCCCCTTTATCATAAAACTCTTTTTGATTCAAGATGGTGTCTATGGCTATGGCTGTTTTTCCGGTTTGGCGATCCCCAATAATCAATTCCCTTTGCCCGCGCCCAATCGGAATCATAGCATCAATGGCTTTAATTCCTGTTTGCAAGGGTTCTTTTACAGGTTGCCGGAAAATAACCCCCGGAGCTTTTCTCTCAATGGGCATCTCATATAATTCACCTTTAATTTCCCCTTTCCCATCAATAGGATCTCCAACAGTATTGATAACACGACCCAACAATCCTTCCCCTACTTTAATGGAGGCAATTCTTCCCGTACGCTTACAAATATCTCCCTCATTTAATGTTTTTGAATCTCCCAAAAGAACAATCCCTACATTATCTTCTTCCAAATTTAATACTATACCCATTATATTTCCTTCGGGCTTTTCAAAAATTACCAATTCCCCTGAAAGCGCATTCTGAAGCCCATAAACACGAGCAATACCGTCTCCTACAAGTAATATACTGCCGGTTTCTTCCAACTCCGTGCCGGAATTAAAATGTTGTAATTGTTCTCTTAAAATTGCAGTTACTTCTGATGGTTTAATGTCTGCCATAGTTTGTTTTTTAAATTTGATTTTGCGTGGCAAATTTAATAAAAAACAAATAAAAAGTTATCTTTTAAAACCAAATTCAATTTTTACGAGAAACCTTTATCTACAAAATCACTAAAAAATGTTTCTTTGCACTTCTACTTAAAAAAAAATGAGAAAGATTTGCAAACTAATTTTAAAACTTCTATATTTTAAAGTGGATTTGGAAAATATACCCAAAGAAAAAAAGTATGTTTTGATTGTAGCACCCCATACCAGTTGGACTGATTTTGTAATTGGAAAAATAGCATTAACTGCCATGAATGTTAAAACAACATTCCTTATGAAAAAAGAGATATTTATCTTTCCTTTAGGAGTGTTTTTAAGATATATAGGCGGATACCCCGTAGATAGACAACATACTAAAAATTTAACTGATACTTTCGCCGAATATATTAAAAACAGTAACGAAATTGCTTTCCTTATTGCACCGGAAGGAACGCGCAGAAAAGTGGATATCTGGAAGCGCGGTTTCTACTATATAGCATTAAAATCTCAAGTTCCAATAGCTTTAGGATATTTGGATTATCGAAACAGAAAAGGTGGAATTGGTACTGTTTTTTATCCAACAGGAGATTATAACGCTGATTTACAGGAAATTCAAAAATTTTATTACGGAATGAGAGGAAGACGCAAAGGATGTTTTAATTTAGAAGAAAAAGAAATATGAACAAAACAGCCATTATTACCGGAGCCAACGGAGGTATGGGAAGAGAAATTACAAAAGCCATTGCAAATGCAGGCTATATCACCATTATGGCATGCCGCCCAAGCGAAAAAGCCAATCAGGCCTACGCTCAAATTCAAAAAGAAACGCAGGGAAAAATAGTTTTACTTCCCATAGATTTATCTTCTCAAAACTCTATATTTGAGTTCGTTGAAAAAATTAATAATGAATATTCGCAAATAGATCTGTTAATTAATAACGCAGGTGTTTTATACCCAAAACGTAAGGATGTGGATGATAAATGGGATTATACTACTATGGTAAATTATTTTGGACATTATATTCTTACCAATAAATTGTTGCCTTTATTGGGTGAAAAAGCAAGAATTATTAATATAGTGTCTCTCACTTATAGATATGGCAAAATTGAACCTCAATTTTTTGATTGCGGCAGAAATTCCTGGGTTCAGCAAGTAAAAAACTACTCAAATTCTAAATTGGCATTGCTATATTTTACTTTGGATTTAGCAAACCAATTAAAAGAAAAAAATATTACGATAAATTGCAGTGACCCCGGTATTGTTGGAACAAAAATTATTGCAATGAATAGTAAGGTTTTTGATAAAATTTGTGATGTTTTTGCACGCCCTTTTATGAAATCTCCGAAGAATGGAGCTAAAACGGCTATTTATTTAGCATTAAATGAAAACGTAGATCAAATATCTGGCGGCTATTTTATAAATTCAAAACAAATTGCTGTTTTACCCCGTGTTTTACAAAGTGATGAAAAAGAAATGCTTAAAGTTTTAACGAAAAATTTACTACGTGAAAAAAACATTTCACTATGACTTTTCCCCCATTTTTAAAAAAAGGTGATGCCATTGGTATGGTAGCCCCTGCAAGAAAAATTACCCGAAATGAAATAGATTTTGCCGTTCGCTGGTGGGAAGAAAAAGGATTTCGTGTAGTTTTAGGTATGAATTTGTTTGCAGAAAATGGCCAATTGGCAGGTACCGACGAACAACGTACGGAGGATTTGCAAAAAATGCTGGATGATAGCAATATCAAAGCTATTTTCTGCGCTCGGGGAGGACATGGCTCCCTCCGAATTATTGATAAACTGGATTTTTTAGGTTTTGTGTTAGCACCTAAATGGATTTGCGGGTTTAGCGATATTACCGTACTCCATTCGCACATTCATACATTATATCAGATGGCAACTATTCACGCTGCAATGCCTTTCTCCATGAACGAAAACAACCCTGCAAATTATGAAACTCTATACCAAACTTTAATAGGCGAAAAAATTCTTTATAACTGCAACCCACATGAATTAAACAGAATGGGTAAATGCTCTGGCGAACTGATTGGCGGAAACTTATCACTCTTATATGCACTCTCCGGTTCTGTTTCTGACATAGATACTGCAAACAAAATTCTTTTTATTGAAGAAGTTGATGAATATTTATATCATATTGACAGAATGCTGTTACAACTAAAACGGGCAGGAAAACTTCAACATTTGGCAGGTTTACTGGTGGGCAGTTTTACAAAAATAAAAGATAATGAAATCACTTTTGGGAGTACTTATGAACAAATTATTTGGGAACATTGTAAAGAGTATCATTTTCCTATTGCTTTTAATTTTCCTGCCGGACACGGTGAACATAATGTTGCCTTAAAATTTGGCGCTACCTGTTTGCTAACGGTAGAAACCATAGAAACAACCCTTCGGGAAAAATAATTTTTTTCACCTGTTTTCCGCATTTTCCTGTTTTGTGCGAAAGGCACCCCGTTCGGCGGAAAACGGTTAAATTTTGCGTTATTTGTGTTTATTTGTTTTTTTAGGTTGTTTTATTCTTTGTTTTCTTATTGCTTTTACTTGTTAGAACTTCTTGCATTAATCTCTTCATGAATTTTTGAGGCTAATTCAAAATCTTCGCTATCAATAGCGCCCTGCAAAAGACGTTCTAACTCCGCCAAGGGCATCTCTTGAATTTGATGTTCAATATAATCTTCCAATTCATCCGGCTCAAGATTCATATCCGGAGTAAGATTTTCTATTTTTCCCTCTTCCTTTCGGGGAAGAACTGCCAATTTTTCAAAAATATCTTTCCGAATCAGCACGGGCGCATTCATTAGCAAGGCTATTGCAATTGCATCGGAAGTTCTGGCATCCAACTCAAAATTTTTAAACCCATTTTCAAGCAGCAAATGCGCATAAAACACCCCTTCGCTATAATGATAAATGATAACTTTATTCAAATGATAGCCGGTACGTTCTATAAAATTTTTGAATAACTCATGGGTGCCGGGGCGGCGGGTTTGGATATTATTGATTAATAAAACCAAGGTTCTGGCTTCATGCAAACCGATGATGACGGTGATCTCTCTTTCGCCCTCTTTTTCGTGCATGATTAAAGCAAACGCCTCTGAAGGAATAGGGGCGCCCTCTATACCGGCGGCTTCTAATTCAATATATTCCATAATTATTTGGAAGAGGTTTCAGATTCAACATAATGTGGAATATTATTTTTGTGGAGGAAAGAATAGATTAAAAACCTTAATCCGATAATAATGAACGGAATACTTAGCCACTGCCCAATATTCAAGGTCATTCCGATCTCTCTGCTTACCTGCACCTCTTTCACAAATTCAATAAAAAAGCGGGCGGTAAAAATTACGGTAAGCAAGATTCCTACGGTTCTTCCGGCAGGAATATTTCCTTTCCTGATTTTGAAATAATAGAGAAGCATAAACCCATAGAGCGAAAAGTAGACCAGCGATTCGTATAACTGCGCAGGGTGGCGTAACGTATCGGCAACACCAAAGCCGCCGTGCGTAAAATTGAATGCCCAAGGAACGGTGGTGATGCTGCCCACAATTTCGTGATTCATCAAATTTCCCAAACGCACCATGGCCGCAGCCACCGGAATTACCACACACAACCGGTCTAACAGCCACAAAACATTCATTTTGTGTTTCCATGCAAAATAAGAGAGAAACAGAATCAGCGCAATTACCGCTCCGTGGCTTGCCAAACCCTGATACCCGATAAGGTTCCAATTTTCATCAAAAGGAAGCAAAACCTGCAACGGGTGATGAATCAAGTACTGAGGTTCGTAAAATACAAAATGTGCCAACCGAAGCCCTATTACCGTCCAAACGATACACCAGATAGACAGTTTGTCAAGCAGTTGTTGGGATAATTTTTCGGTTTTAAAAATATGGGATAAGGTTAAATAGGCAAAGAAGAATCCGGAAGCCAGCAGTACGCCGTACCAACGAATAGAGAAACTTCCGAGTGTAAATATTTCGGGGGAAACCGACCAAGTGATAAAATTTAAGATGGTGTGCATAAAGTATCTATTTTTAAAATGCAAAAATAATAATTACTCCTTACCAGATTTATAATTGTATTAGATATAAATTTAATCTGCAAAAATATTGCGAATGGTAAGGTTTGTTATCTTCTGTCCGTGTTGCATATCTTCACTAATAAGATATTGACAATTAGATTCTAAAGCAGCCGCAACAATAAGACTATCCCAATAAGAGATTGAGTATTTTTCTCGCAATAGTGATGCCTGTGATAACATTCCCCTTGTAAAATCTTGAATGGTAGTAATTTTATATAACCATTCCACGATTGCTAATACTTGTTGTTCGGTAAATCCTTTTTTTAGTAAATTAATGCTAACCTCGTTAATAACCTGCCACGAAATTACAATTTGATTTTTCAACACAACAGATTCTATGTGTTGCTTTGCTATAATGGATTTATTACTGCCTTTTTCCAAAAACATGTATAACCATATATTGCTGTCAAAGAAATATTTATCTAACATAACATTCTTCTCTGTTGAATGTGAAATTAGGGACTGTAATACTATTATTATCTGCAAACAGCAAAAAGTCTTTTACAAGTTTTTGTTTTTCTCTGTTATGGGTTGTAGTACGTTTTGTTTTACGAAAATAATCTTCCATTGAAAGAATGATATTAATATCTCTTTCATTAAGAATTTTGCGAACTAATTGATTTCTTCTTATTTCTAATTCAACTGTACTCATGGTTTTATCTTTTTGAGTGAGACTGCAAAAGTATATTTTTTTGGATTATAAATGTTACTTGTTGCATGATACTGTAAACCAAAATAGTTTTCTGTCTGGTACGGATTGAAAAAACAATAAGTAAGTAGGTGTAATTTTGCTAAATTCCGTATCCTTTCACTTCAATTTAGACCCAAAAACCACTTTCTACTCACCATTTTTCATGGGTCGTACTTTGTAGCAAATGACTTCTACTGAGGCTTTCATAACGTTTTTTCTGCTTACACATTTGCTTACACAAATAGTCCAAAAACGTGTAAAATCATCAAAATTTAACTTCCATAATAGAAGAAAGTACAGTTACTTTTCATACTGTACCCCTATTCATTCTATTTCATAATTGCCTCATTCTCACAAACAAAAAAGACTCACATATTACCGTAAGTCTCTTTTTAATTGTGGGAGTTGACGGATTCGAACCGCCGACCCTCTGCTTGTAAGGCAGATGCTCTGAACCAGCTGAGCTAAACTCCCTCGCGTTTGGGGCGGCAAAAAT
>Ga0209628_10000075_pt1 | contig 49617 bp, 36 predicted proteins | sample TergutCu122P4_FD_187285 | JGI IMG/M metagenome (GOLD analysis project Ga0209628, IMG submission 187285) | Cubitermes ugandensis P4 segment gut microbial communities from Kakamega Forest, Kenya - Cu122 P4 (SPAdes) (version 2) | ecosystem: Host-associated > Arthropoda: Insects > Digestive system... | reverse complement strand
CGATCTGGGTACTTCTTTGAAACCACCGGAAACTTTCTTTCCACAGGTACATATACTATAACTGTACCGGGGATGGGAGAACCCATTCATCACACTTGCGGAGCAGATCTTGTTGACCCGTCGGATGATACTCCCGATCTATTTACACTCACTTCCTCAGGAAGCGGAATAGATTGCAGTTTTTCTGTAAATGTGATTTCAACTGCGCCACGCCCTGAGTTTAATATAGAATGCGGTTCTATAGAAGTGGAAGGGATGTATTTTGAAGATACCCCTTTGAGTGCAGCCGGTCCGAACGGACCTCATAGAATTAAAGTAAAAATCAGCAATATTTCTCCCGCAAATTACGGAGCAATTGCCGTTTTGCAAACCAATACGGTGGATGGCTTTTCATTCAGAGGCGAAACTGTACTGTCGGGTGCTTCGCAAACAATCTATTTGAATGGAACAGGAATTCCGCGCGGACTGAACGATAAGTTGTTTACCATTACTTCTAACAGTATGAGTTCTACATCCTCCTGTGAAGTACTCATTTACATGCTTATTCCCCGTAAACGGTTGATGACACTGGGAAATACGGATAATGCCTACGGTTACAACGCCGGCCTGGTAACCCAAAGAGTGCCACCTAACAGTTTAAATACATTACTTACAGATAAAGATAATTTTGGGTATAACCAATGGTCAATCCTTAAATTTGCCGGGTTCCATAACTTGGGAACAGCGGCGCAGGCAAATTTTATTCCAACCTCGCCAAATACCTGGGTGGACGATGACAGGGATATTGTAGCATTAGAAACTGCTACCTGGCAAAATATGTCGAATACAAAATTGAGAGAGTTATTGTTTGGCACGGGTTCAAAACCCAAAATAGATGTATTTATGATTGGATATAGTACCAACTTTTTTAGGGGAACCGCCACCGCCCCGAATACAAATGATTTGCAACTCAATACGGTATTGGTGGAATGGTGTAAAGCCGGAGGAATTTTAATGATTTGCTCCGAATCGAGTGAAGCCAACAGAAATTTTATGAATCTGTTTTTTAATGGCACTACCAATCCCGCCACAGCAGATTTAATTGGCTCTGCCGGTGGCGCCCAAGCCGGTAGCCTGTATACGCTCGGATTTAATCTTGCCAATACGGATGCCGGTATGAGACCCTATTATTGCAGAGACGACGACCCGATTTTAAGAGGCCCGTTTGAAGATATTTTAGGCAGAAACTGGGGAGAAGATGCCTCGCAAACAATGTATCTGAGCAATCTTCCGTTAGACAGAATCGTAATCTATTCCGGAGCAAGACCCATCGGCAGTACCGCAGAACTATCAACAGGAGTAACCATTTTCCGTTCTAATGAATATCCGCTCATATTTATCGGCGACGGCGGCTTCAACTCTGCTGAAGCAAGAAGTTATCAAAACACTTTTTCTCAAATCTGTCCTTTTACGTTAACAAGTAAAACGATAAACGGTCATGTTTTTAATAATTACCCAAACTTCCGCCTCAACTTTGGTCCCGATTCCCAGGGAGCCGCACGAGCCGGCAACAGAGTGTATAACACCTCCTTTACTGCAAATGCTTTCGCCTGGTGTATCCTGAAAGCAGAAGAGATCAGAAGAGCCAATAAGGGAACCACAGGAGAATAGGATATTATCCCTCTCAGTGGCCGACAAGATGGGCAGGAGTCGCAGACTCAATAATCTCTTTTAAAATAAATAAACAAAAAAACAAACAAAAAGTAAATATCCCGTGACTCCGTTCTAACATGGATTCAAAAAACATATTTACATTGAAAACAGTTATTAGCATGAATAAAAGGTAATTTTTGGTTTTTATAGCTAAATAAAACGAATAAATCAGGAGAAAAAGGAATATTGACAATCCGAAAATTCCATGTTCTAAAAATGTTTGTAAATATTGATTATGCGTATTGATAAAAGAAGAATTTTTATCAATAACTGTAAACTCGGAGTCTGTTAAATAACTGTTGTTATGATACCCCGTACCAATACCTAACACTTTGTGTTTCATAGCTAATTGATAACTAAGGCTCCATATTTCACTTCTGGCTCCCCATATATTTTTAGATTGTAATTGCCCTTCATTCATGGTCTGAATATAAGCCCCTACTCTTCCCGGAAACATTTCAATAAAAATAACACAACCTAACAATATGATTAATATTCCTCTCACAACTTGCCAAATCGTTTTTTGATGAGTATAAAAATAATAGAATAATGAAAAAAATAATACGATAATAAATGCCAAGATTCCACCCCTTGATTGCAGAAAATAGATAGAAGCAGCAAAAAAGAGGAGAAAACTTAACCAAATCCACCATATATGATTTCTTTTGGAATCATTAAAAAAATAGAAAGTAATAATAAAGGCTATGCATACTTTCACACTACAATAAGTAGGGTGCCCGAAATATTGAGAGAGGTAAACATAATAAAAATGATAGGTATTATGGCTTATCAAATATTGTCTTACTGAATTTCCCCAGCATATTAGAAGCATTAGTACAGTAGCAAAAATAAATCCTTTGAATAATCTATATAATTTTTCCTTTGTAAAATAGGCTTTGTCAATGGAAAAAAATACCAAAGGATAGACTAAGAAAGGTAATTTATCATAAGTTCTCATAAGCCCTTTAACAATGTCATTAGAATAAAGAACTCCTATCACACCAGTTAGCCAAAACAGGATCAAAGTTCCTGTAATGATGAGCGTGCGTGGTTCTTTTAGACGATTTCGTTTATCTTTCCATCTTCCTTCAATAACCCATAATACAAGCAATAAAGGGGTGGTGAAGAAAAGTATTAATGAAGTAAAAGGAATGGATAAAACTGAAATATAAAATAGAATATAGTACAGGCGAGAAAAAAGCAGCGATTGGTTCATGTGGAGTGCTGCTTTATAAGTGAATTACCTCTCCGTAAGCAGCTGCGGTAGCTTCCATAATGGTTTCCGAAATGGTAGGATGAGGATATATGGAGTGTAAAATCTCTTTTCCGGTAATCTTTTTATGCATGGCCATCACAGCACCTGAAATTATTTCTGTAACATTATCACCAATAAGATGACAACCTATCCATTCATGAGTATGTTCGTCGAAGATTACCTTTGCCATGCCGTCTCTATTCCCTGAAGCAGCAGCCTTTCCGGAGGCGGTAAAAGGAAATTTTCCGATCAGAACCTCTCTTCCCTGTTCCGCACAAGCCTGTTCCGTCATTCCAACGGAGGCAATCTCAGGAGAAGTATAAGTACATCCCGGAATGAGCCCATAATTGATTGGCTGCACTTGCATACCGGCTATTTTTTCTACACAAACAATGGCCTCACGGGAAGCAACATGCGCTAAGGCAGGGCCGTGAACAATATCGCCAATGGCATAAATACCTTCACAGTTGGTACGATAGTAATCATCAACCACCACTCTGTTTTTTTCTATCTCAATTCCATACTCTTTCCAACCGGGATCATCGGTATTGGGGACTATCCCAACTGCCGAAAGGACTATTTCACATTCAATTTCAGTAATATTCTCTTTAGAATCTTTAATTTTTACTTTACACAGTTTCTCTGAAATATCTACATGCTCTACAGAAGCAGAAGTAATTACTTTAATTCCTTTTTTGCGAAAAGCACGTCCCAAGTGAGCCGAAATCTCTTCATCTTCTATAGGCACTAATCTGGGCATATACTCAACAATCGTTACCTGAGTTCCCATGCTTGCATAGAAGTAAGCAAACTCACTGCCGATAGCCCCTGAACCTATAACTACCATAGATTTAGGCAATTGTGGCAAAGTTAGGGCCTCGCGGTATCCGATAATTTTTTTTCCGTCCTGGGGAATTTGGGGTAATTGACGGGAACGCGCTCCCGTTGCCAAGATAATATGAGAAGCAGTATAAGTTTCTTCGGCTACTACCACCTTTTTATCTTTTTCAATTTTTCCAAACCCCTCGATTATTGTTATGTTATTTTTTTTTAACAAAAATTGTACTCCTTTGCTCATCATTTCCGACACGCCCCGGCTTCTTTTAACTACAACTTCAAAATCAGGAGTAACGATTCCATCAATCTTTATTCCATAATCCGATCCGTGCAGCGCATAATTATAAATTTGCGCCGACTTTAGCAACGCTTTGGTAGGAATACAACCCCAATTGAGACAAACGCCTCCTAACTCGGCACACTCTACAATAGCAACCTGCATTCCTAACTGACTGGCCCGTATAGCGGCCACATATCCGCCGGGTCCACTTCCAATGACAATAAGATCAAAATATTTCATAAACTACAAAGGGTTATTTCGGCAAAAATAGGAGATTTCTGCTTCTATTAATATCAGTTTTCTTCTCTATGTATTTCTTTTAAAAGTTTCATCAAAAATTCCCGCTCCCATATTCTCCGATGAGGAATCGTTAATATTTCAGTATCTATTTGTAAATCATCATAAAACAAAATATCAATATCAATGGTACGATTGCTGTAAACGGGTTTTCCATTTTTGATGATGGTTTTTTGGGTACGCCCCATGCTCCTCTCAATTTCTTCTGTTTTTTGTAATACGCTTTCGGGAAGCAATAGGGTTTCCACTTTAATTACCTGGTTTAAGAAATTGTTACCTTTAAACCCCACTGCTTCACTTTCGGAAACAGAGGATTCTGCAAGCATATCTCCAATATTTTGTTGAATAAATTTTTTTGCATTATTCAAATATTCTGCTCTATTTCCAAGATTACTTCCCAAACTGAACCATACAATTGCCATAATTTACTCCTAAAACTGTATAAACTATTTACTTACAATCAAAATTATTAATATCTTATCCATTTTCCCAAATCTTTCCAGGTTGTTTTTTTACCATACATCAGGATCCCGATACGATAGATTTTTGCAGAAACCCAAACACAAAAGAAAAAAAACAGAATGGATATACTCATGGAAAGAAGTAGTTGATATAAAGGCACTCCGGCAGGCAAACGAATAAGCATGGCTATGGGTGAGGTTAACGGAATCATAGACATCCATAAAGCCAAAGAACTATTTGGAGTTTCCGCAATAGGCATAATCAACATCAGGGTTAATAATAACGGAATAGTAAGCGGCAGTAAAAATTGCTGTGAATCAGTTTCTGCATCCACAGCAGCGCCAACAGCAGCATACAGGGAAGCGTAAATAAAATAACCTGAAATGAAGTAAAATAAAAAACAAAGAAGTAAAGTACTGAATGAAAAAGTAAAATAATTCTGAATCTGCTCAAATAATGAATTTTGCATTACTATTGATTGACTTTCCAGAGTATTTATGTTTTGTGCAGATTGATAATTACTTGTCTCTACTATGGGAGTTGAAAATAGGTTGTTGCCTCCGGATAGCAGATGAGGAGCAGTAACCTGAACTCCCATAATTAAAATGAATGTGAGAACTATCCAAAGGACAAATTGCGTAAGCCCCACCAACGCAACACCCACAATTTTCCCCAACATCAACTGGATAGGCTTTACGGAAGATATTAATACTTCAATTATTCGGTTTGTTTTTTCTTCTAAAACACCGCGCAACACTTGTTGAGCACTTATAAAAATGAAGAAGTATATTATAATTCCGGCCATCATTCCCACAATTCTGCTCATGGATGCAAAACTTGTTTTTTCATTTCCCGATTCGTCAATCTTAATGCTCGTAATGGTAGCTTGTGTGATTTGTTTTAAGGCTTCAAATTGTTTAGGCTGAATATTAAAAGTATCCATTAATAATTTGTCGAACAACTGCTTGTCTAATTGTCTTTCCAGCCCGGATATAAAAAGAGAAGGCGGGTCGTTCTCATAATAGAGATTGGCCCTCAGAGCGGCATTCCCTTTAATAATATGCAAAATGGCATCATATTTTCCTGTAAAAAGTTCTTTTTTATATTCATTTACTTCCCCCGAACAGTAATAATATGTTGTGAGCGAATTATTTTCCAATTTGTTAATAAAAAATTCATTTTCGTCAATCACTAAAACATTCATCGGTTTTTGCGATTCCATGGTTCTTCTTGCGATAACAACGGGCACAATCATGAGCGCAGCCATCAGTATCGGTGCTAAAATCGTCATGATAAGGAACGTTTTTTTCTTCACACGCGTCAAGTATTCTCTTACAATAATGAGTTTTATTTTACGCATAATTCAAAGTTCAAAGAGGTTAAAAATAAGAAAACCAGTTATAACGATAAGAATTTAGAAAATTAAAATGGTAAATCATCGCTGATATTTTCATCCGTAAAAGTTTCAAATTCCCGGGGTAGTTCTTGAGCAGGAGAAACTGCCGGTATTACCGACGCAGATTGCTGGTTTTGAGTGCCGGTAGCTACCATCTCCAATTTATAGGCCTTAACATCGGTGTACCATTTTCCGTTAAATTCACGAGATTCCACATCAAAACTCATAACAACCTTATCATCAATATTTAATGATTCTAATACGGCCGTTTTTTCTCCCCAAAGTTGAGCGCAAATCTTACGTGGATACTGGTCCATAGTCTCAATTACAAATTCCTGCTTTTGCCAACTGTTTCCTGTTTTGCTAATACCCGATTGCATAGGCATTTTTTGAATAAGTTTTCCAATAATTTCCATAACCATATTATAGTGTTTAATATTTTGTAATAACGCTTTAGATTATTTTTTCAGCCATTTGAGATACGTTGCAAAAGTAGTTTTTATTCTTAAATAAGAAAATAAAATAGTTCAATCTTTTACAGCAGATGCCATTTATGGGTATGGAAAGTATAGTAATCATAATTCTGTCTTTCTCAGTTCTTCCATGGTTTGCCTTGTTAAGAGGCCTACCGGAATATCCAAAACTGTTTTTGCACCGGTAACACCCTGTAAATATAGTCTGTGTGCAGCGCGTGCGTAAGCAACCATCACATTAGCGGTAAATTCGGGGTTGCTCTCCAATTGTAATGAAAACTCCATCTGTTGTTTATGAGCGTTCTCGGTTCCGCTACTCCCTGTTCTAAAAACGAAACCCCCGTGTGGCATGTTGACATGAGCCGTTTTAAATTCTTCTTCTGTTATAAAATGAACCACCGTATGGTAATCACAAAAATAGTTGGGCATAGTTTTGATAGTATTTTCAATATCTTTCAAATCGGCGCCCCTATCGGCAACCACAAAACATTCCCGGATATGTTTTTGATAAGCAGTTAATACCGGATTATACCCCTTTCGCACTTCAGCCATAATATTCTCGTTAGGAATGGTATATTGCACGGCATACTTTACACCTTTAATTCGGCGTATGGCATCGGAATGCCCCTGACTTACTCCCTTTCCCCAAAAAGTATTACTGTAACCTACCGGAATACAGGCAATGCCCAATACACGCAGTAAAGAAAATAATCCCGGATCCCAGCCGGCAGAAATAATACTTATTTTTTTAGATTTTTTTGCATTTTCATCTACTACTGCAAAATATTCGGGTATGCGGGTATGCGTATCAAAACTATCAATACAATTGTACATAGTAGCCAAATAGGGTGCCTGTTCTATTAAATCGGTGGCAGAACCCCCGCAAAGCATCATCACATCAATGGCATTAATATGTTGTTCAACTTCTTCCACCCTGTAAACCTTAACTCCATCTGTAACAGGCAATATATTATCCGGATTTCTGCGTGTGAAAATGGCCGCAAGTTCCATATCTTCATTTTGGCTTATGGCATACTCCACCCCTCTACCTACGTTCCCGTAGCCGGTAATTCCTAATTTAATTTTCGACATACTATTTTTTTTAATTTGTTAGTATTCAGGTGATCCCAATTAACAAAATTATTTATAAAATTAAATAACTTTTACCGGCCGGTTTTATTGTTACAAGTAAATAAATGTTTATAAAAAAAAATATTATTTCGTTTACATACTAACAATTTTTGAAATTATCTGTTATAACAAAAACTATTATTTTGCCATGAAAACGTTTTTAACTTTAAACCCTTAAATTGTAAACTAATAATTATGACAGACGACAAAAAAATTATCTTTTCCATGGTGAATGTGAATAAAATCTATCCACCTCAAAAGCAAGTACTAAAAAACATTTACCTCTCTTTTTATTATGGTGCCAAGATCGGCGTGTTAGGATTGAACGGTTCCGGAAAATCTTCCCTTCTAAAGATTATTGCCGGCATTGACAAATCCTATCAGGGAGAAGTTGTGTTTTCATCCGGATATAGCGTTGGTTACCTGGCGCAGGAACCGGAAATGGACAATTCTCTTACCGTAATAGAGGTAGTGAAACAAGGCGTACAAAAAGTAGTGGATATTCTTGCTGAATATGAAGCCGTAAATATGAAGTTTATGGAAGAGATGACGGATGAAGAGATGAATAAACTCATTGAACGCCAAGGAGAACTGACAGAATTGATAGACCAGTATGATGCGTGGGAATTAGATAGTAAGTTGGAACGCGCCATGGATGCCTTGCGATGTCCTGACCCTGAAATTCCGATACAAAACTTGTCGGGAGGTGAACGCCGCCGCGTCGCTTTGTGCAGGCTGCTACTTTCAGAGCCTGATATACTGCTGTTAGATGAACCAACCAACCACTTAGATGCAGAATCGGTGGAATGGTTGGAAATGCACTTGAAACAATACAAAGGTACCGTGATTGCGGTTACCCACGACCGCTATTTTTTGGATAATGTGGCCGGTTGGATTTTAGAATTAGATAGAGGTGAAGGTATCCCCTGGCAAGGGAATTATTCTTCGTGGCTGGAACAAAAAACTCAACGTTTGGCCCAGGAAGAAAAACAGGAATCTAAACGGATGAAAACATTAGAACGGGAGTTGGAGTGGGTACGGATGTCCCCGAAAGCGCGTCAGTCAAAAGGGAAAGCGCGTTTAAATGCGTATGATAAATTGCTCAATGAAGATGTTAAAGAGCGCGAAGAAAAACTGCAAATCTACATCCCAAACGGACCGCGGTTAGGATCAAATGTAATTGATGCCCTAAGGGTTTCAAAATCTTTTGGAGAAAAACTGCTGTTTGATGATATGAACTTTTCACTCCCTCCTAACGGCATTGTAGGGGTAATCGGTCCTAACGGCGCAGGCAAAACAACACTGTTTCGATTAATCATGAAGATGGATAAACCCGACGCCGGAGAGTTTAAAATAGGTGAAACCGTTCAAGTAGGGTATATCGACCAGCAACATATAGAAATTGATCCGGAAAAAACCGTATGGGAAGTAGTTTCTGAAGGAAATGAACAAATGATGATAGGCGGGCGCCTTGTCAACTCACGCGCCTATATCTCCCGATTCAACTTTGGAGGACAAGATCAAAATAAAAAATCGGGTGTACTTTCCGGCGGAGAACGAAACCGCTTGCACCTCGCACTCACGCTGAAATCGGAAGCAAACGTGTTGCTGCTGGACGAGCCTACTAATGATATTGACATTAATACATTGCGCGCCCTGGAAGAGGGTTTGGAAAACTTTGCCGGCTGCGCCGTAATTATTTCTCACGACCGCTGGTTCTTAGATAGAGTCTGTACGCATATCCTCGCTTTTGAAGGCAATTCGCAAGTCTATTTCTTTGAAGGAAATTACTCAGATTATGAAGAAAATAAAAAGAAACGCTTAGGCTATGTAGAGCCTAAAAGAATACGATATAAAAAATTGACAAAGTAAATTGTAAAATATGGATTAAAAGAATCTCTCATCAAAATTTACAAAATATACTTTTTCCGTGGCACGGGTAACAGCTGTGTATAACCAGCGAATAAATTCTTTATCCACTTTACCTTCAGTAAAATAACCAATATCAATCAGTACTACTTTCCACTGCCCGCCCTGCGTTTTATGACAAGTCAGCGAATAGGAATATTTTACCTGAACCGCATTCAAAAACGGATCCCCTTTTATTTTTAAGAAACGGGTCCTTTTATTGGGAATATCTTCATAATCTTTGGCTATTTCCTGATACAGCCGACGCATCTGATCATGAGACATGGAAGCGCCTTCCGTTTCTAAACTCTCTAAAATAATCTTAATATCCACATCCGGATAATTAGGATAATCGCAGAGCCGTGCCCGAATATTCATAAAAGTAAAGCCATAAATTTCCTGTATCTTGGTAATCGCCATTACTTCCATCATGTCGCCGTTTGCAATAAATCCCACTTCAGAAAGCGCATCAATCCAATAATAGTTATTTTTAACCGCCATTAAAAAATCACCGGAAGCCAGCCTGTTTTCACGATAGAAAATCCTACTCCTGATCTCATTATTAAAAATAAAAGCACGTTTGTTAGAGCGCGTTACTACTACAATATCTTCAGAAGTATAATGAGAATACAAACTATTGAGTTCATCTTCCAACTCTAAGCTTCCAATTTGCCGAACATCATCGAAAGAAGATAAAGAAAAGAAAGGAAACTGAAACTTCCCGGAAGCCAATTTGTTTCTCAGTAACGTGGCATTGTATAATATCCCCGAATCTTTAGTTTGGCGCACAACTTCCGTTAGTTGACAAGTACTCACCGAAACATCAAAATGGGCTACTAAGAAATCTATATTCAAAGCCGGTGATTCATCGTTCTGCACAGGGGGAAGCTGTGCATCATCGCCCATAAATATTAATTTGTTATTCTCTCTCTCAAAAACAAAATCCAATAAATCGGGAAGAAGTTCCCGAGAACCAAACAACTCGGTTGAATTGCTTTCATGAGAAATCATAGAAGCCTCATCAACAATATACAAGGTGTGTGTACGCTCATTATTTTTTCTCATTACTTTTACAAAACCCTCTTTATGAGTTATTTTATAAATATGTTTGTGAATTGTAAATGCTTTCTCTCCGGAATATGAGGCAAACACTTTAGCAGCTCGCCCTGTGGGCGCTAATAATACGGTTCTCTTTTTTAAATTGCTGAATACTTTGACCAATGCACTAATCAGCGTAGTTTTCCCGGTTCCTGCATACCCTTTTAAAATAAAAAGTTGTTTAGAGTCTGTTTTATATAGAAAATCAATCAGACAGTTCATGGCATTTTCTTGTCCTCTGGTAGGCACATGAGAAAACTGATCCCGGAGTAGTGTAAAAAATTGCGATTTAGAAAGCATAACCGATCCCAAATTGTATTCCATTCGCACCATTCCACCATTGGTAATTTTTTTTAAACCAGTTTTTGTTAATCCAGCAATTTCCAATTGGTTGAGAAGGATCGTACAAGGGTAAACCATAGTCTAACCGAATAATAAAGTAATTAAAATCTAAACGAAGCCCACCTCCCACACAAACAGCAATTTGCTTGTAAAATGTTTTGAAATTAAATTCCGCATTGGGCATATTTTCATATTTTGTTAAAAGCCAAATATTTCCAATATCCGAAAATAATCCAAATTTAAAAACTTTATAAATAGTACCTCTGTATTCTAAATTGAGTTCCAATCTCATATCTCCCACACGTTCAATATATTGTTCTGAATTGTAACCGCCAGGGCCTAACTGCCGGAAAGCCCATCCGCGCATACTATTCGAACCGCCCACAAAAAAACTCCTTTCAAATGGAATGATGGCTCCTTTCTTAAAGGGAATGGCCATTCCGAAAAAAAAACGAGTTGCAAAAGAACTGTTTTTATTTATAACCTTCGTATAAACAAGATCTAAGTCAAACTTTTCGTAAGTTCCATAGTTGAAATTGTTAAAAACGGTCCATGTTTCTTTTTTATTCACTAAGGAATTAATAGAATAAAGCAATAACCCCGCAGTCTCAAAAGAAAAATTTACCGTTAAAGCGGGTGATTGCGTATTGCATGGCGTTCGATAGTTAAGCGTGTATCTTGCTGAGGAAAGAAAAAATCTATCAAATTTACGCTGATAACTTTCAGGGTAGAGGGAAAGATTTGAATTTCCGCGACTGCTACGGCTATCTAAAGTGGCTAAATTTATAGGAGAGATGGTATGTAAAAGTGTGCATGTTGGACTCCATATATAGGTATAGTTAGCCTGCAAATTCAAACGTGCAAAGTATTGGTTATAACTGCCCGTAAACTTTATCTCCGTAGAATAACTTAGAAAATTAATATTTTGATATTTAGGCAATAACAACAATCTGGGAAATTCAAATGAGACGGTTCCCCCTACTTCTCCATAAGGTTGTTCAACCGGTATCTTTTTGATAAGAGAATTGAGCCAGGTATAATAATAAATGCTTCCAAAAGCGCTAATCTTCAAATATTCAGCTCCTCTAAATATATTTTTATTAATATAGGATAGTTCTAAACTTGTTCTATCTGTCTGAACCTTAAATTCACCGCCAATACCATGCTGTTTCGCTCGGGTGAGACGTAAAGTGGTGTTTAATACTCCGATTCTACGAATACTATCCCATAGCGCTTCCTCTTCATTATAAGTAATATTAATAATACTGAAATTTTTCAGGCTTTGTAGTTTTTTATATGTTCTGTCATAGGCAGTTTGAGAAAACATAGCCCCTTTCTTCATCCAGATGGCACCGGCAATGGTACGGCTCTTATAGTCTTTTACCAATTTGAGTTTATGAGTCCCTTTTTTTAATTTTTTAACGGTAACAAAATTATAAACAGTTGAATCCGACTTGTTCCTAAAATCCAAATAGGGAATGGTGTCCAAGTTGATATTTTTATCAAAATTTAAGTCATAATTAGTATAGATAATGGCATTATTAAATTTGTAACGATTTTTACTTTTTGAAATCAATGACTTATCGGCTACATCGTCGAAAGATATTTTAATAGTAAGTGCTAATGTGGGATGATACTGCTCATTCAAATACTCAAACGCATGAATAGTATCTACCAAAAAAGTAATCATGTTCGAAGTTGCATAAAAATATCCCTGATCCCTAATTTTGCTGATGATTCGGGCGCGCTCTGCTACCAGTAGGTCTTCATTATAAATCATACCTTTTTTGAGCAAAGAATTTATGGTATCTGTAATGATAATACGTCTATATTCAGGAATTTCAATCTGATAATGTATTTGCCTGATAAAGTAGGGCTGATTCGGAGTAACCACATAGATCACTTTTGCTTTCTGTTTTTTTAAAAATTGAATGTCAGTTCGTGTAGTAGCCCCAAAGTAACCATATTTTGACATGGCCAATGCTATCTGGCTAACAGAACGTCGAATATCGGTGGTATCTAACAACACCGGCTCTTCACCGTTCTTTCTGCACCACCGGCTAAATTTTGAATCTTTTGTTTCGCCCGTCAGAGAATCAAATTTGGGCTGATGATACGCCCACAACGATACTCTTATCGGAAAAATACCCATAAATTTTTTATTTGGAATAGGCCTGACCAAATCAATCAAATTATCAAATCCCTTGACATCTTCTACTTTAACCGTATTTTTAACTAATACATGCTCATTGGCTGTTAAATTTCTTGTATAATTACAAGAAGTAAAAAATAATACCCCGCATACCACAAACCAAAGGTAGCTTATTGTATGCCACTTACCGCATATCATTAACCTGCACATGTGGATAATCATTTTTATTAAAGATAAATTGGGTATCTGAAATGGTAGTATTCGGAGTGAATTTGGTAATTATATAGGATATAGTCGTTTCATCCTTATTAAACATCATAATTTTTTGAATATAAGAACTATTTTTTTCAATGAACAATCGTATTTTATAAAAAGAGGAGTTTTTTCTGGGCGTTAAATCCACAATAATCATATTCTTTTTTTGAATTTCTTCTTCTCTAATAAATTTCGCAGTATAATCGTCTGCCCAGCGATTCAACATGGTAGTGGGATGAAATATCAAAAAATCATCATCTTCCGCTTCAAAAAGCGAAACTTCATGAATATCTTTTTGATAATTCCAAATAGTTTTTCCATCATTTGCAATAATTTGATCTTCAAATGTAATCAAATATTTTTCTTTTTTTACCACCAAAACCCCTTTCATAGTTTGGCTTATTTTTTTATCTTTCTCTACAGTCGCTTTAAAATCCAAAGAAAATGTTGAAAGCGTGTTATATTTTTGACAGGTTTTTTCAATGATAGAGGCCGCGGGGTTTAGCTCATTTTGAGCACGTAGCGCCCACAAGATAGAAAAAAAAACAAGGAATAAGAACTTTTTATTTGCCATAAATAGAATGTTTGCAGCAATTCAAACGACAAAAATATATAAAATTATAGTTTTTTCAATTCATATAAAATCTTTGGACGGCTAAAACTTCTTATCCCTATTTTGTGCGGTTTTTTAGGGTAAAAAATAATTATCTGATATTCATATCATTATCACTTAACAACCAGTCAATTACATTTATTTTCCGTATTCCCTTATAGGTAGTTACAGGCTCTACATCTGTTGTGAGTAAAATTCGATGATTGAAATCTTTTATCAATTCGAATGGTCTAACTTCTCGTTCAAAAGTGCTTTGTTCTTTTGTAGTCCAAGCCACTTGTATATATTCTTGCTCACTATTGGATTTTCTCACAACAAAATCAAATTCTGTATTGTCTGTTTTTCCGATATTTATCTGATTTCCGCGCCGTAGCAATTCTAAATAAACAACGTTTTCTAAATTATGCCCCCAGTCAATGTTTATTTTGTCGCCAAGAAAATATTTTTTCAACCCCAAATCAACAGTATAATACTTTTCCTGCGTCATCAAAAGTCCTTTTCCACGCAAATCGTAACGCTTTACTTTGTAAAACAGAAACGACTCCACCAAAGCGTTAATATAGTTATCCACGGTATTGTGAGACAGCGATAGTTTATTGTTTGTTTTCAATGTATTTGTTATTTTTTTGGGGGAAATAATAGAGCCGATACTGTCGAAAAGAAAAGCCGTTGTTTTGTAAAAATGTTCCTCATTTCGCCATTTATTACGCACTAAAACATCTTTTTGAATAATATTTTGTATCACATCCTGAAGATAGCCTTTGATCAAATTTTCCGGTAAATCAAAAGTTCCCGGCATCCCGCCTGTATCAAGATACTTAGCAAACAATAAATCAGTACGAGAAATATCGGCTTGTGTTAACAAAAATTCCTTGAAAGAGAAAGGCAAGATATGAATTGAAATATATCTGCCTGTCAGTAGCGTGCCGAGTTCGCTCGAAAGCAAATATGCATTTGAACCGGTTAGATAAACATCAATGTTGGATTTAACATAAAGTCCATCAACAATACGCTCAAACTCTTTCACTTGTTGCACTTCATCAAGAAAAACATAACATTTTTTAGATAAATCCAACTGATTAACAATATAATAATACAAACCTTCTAAATCGTTTAACCATTTGTTGTTCTCAAAATCTTCAAAATCAAGAAACACTATTTGCGAAGAGGTTACACCGTCAGTAAGCAAATAGTTGCGAAACATTTGCATCACGGTAGATTTTCCGCAACGCCTAACCCCTGTCAACACTTTTATCAAGTTCTTATCTCTAAGACTTTTGAGAATACTCAAATAGCTGTTTCGTTGTATCATATCATTCTATTTTAGCCGAAACTTGTAATGTTTTTCATTTTTCGACGAATGTATACTTTTTTATTTTACAGACCAAAGTTTTTGTTTTTTGAAAGTTTGGTCTGCAAAGATATATTTTTAGTGAGTAGTGATTAGAATAGATTTGAAAAAAATTTTTTCTAAAAAAGCTCTCATCTCATTTTTTTTCTATTTCTGCACCGAAAAAAATAAACTAAAGCAAAATTATCAATGACATAAAAATGCATGATCCTATGGATTATGTTTCTGAAAATAAGGAAGATGTAGTGCTTAAATATTACAGAAAGAAATGTAGAACTGTTTTTTCAGATCAGGTTATATCCATTGACATGAACATCTCTTCACTCTCATCTCCTCAAGACATATTAACGATAAATGATGAAACTTCAGAATATCTGGTAGAAAGAGAGAACCGCAGCATGGAGATAAATAAGAAGCCGGAATTTTATCTTTTTCCCAATCCCAACCCGGGCGTTTTTCAAATAGAAACCAACTTCCCTCTGTCGGAGGTTGCCATCCTTAAAGTGGTGAACTCGCTGGGGGCTACTGTTTACGATACGCAAAACCTTACTTCCAATACCATTCACCTGCCCTCTTCTGCTTCGGGGCAACATCTTGTTAGGGTAATTCTCAAAGACGGCACGGTGCTTACGCAGAAGATGATGATACAGCGGTAGGATCGTGGTGGCTCACAGCAGATGTGGTATTAAACTTTTGTTTTTATTCTAACCTGTTTTTTCTGCAATACCTGATTCTTTTATATCTTTGCACCGACAAAACATTAACATTTTATAATGAAACCGCTCTTTATAATCTTATTATTATTATTTGCTTTACAATCTTTTTCTCAAAATTGTATTGACTACATCATCCTGAAAGTAGATGCTAAAAATGCCCAAACAGATACCCTGTTTTGTAAACTGCTCAGCGAAGATGAGGAAACTGTGGTGATAGATAACGGTTATGCCATCACAACCCTAAAAAAATCGTTCATCGAAGAACTTAAGCGATGTGTTCGTGAGATGACCCCTTACGAAGTATATAAATTTGAGGGGCTTGATGCCGTAACTGCCGATATGTTCAACAATAAAAATACCGCCGGCGCCTATTTGCGAAAAGGAGCACGCAGTACCTATATGGGGGCCGGATTCTCTGCCGCAGGTACCGGAATTATTCTTATCGGCGCTTTCTGGGTAAAAGAGGATGCCGGAAAAACAGCCTGCTACATTACCGGAGGAATTACCGCTGCTGCAGGTATCTTTTTTTTAATCAGAGGTTGGAACCAAATCTACAGAGCAGGCAAACTATTAGATTTGAACGGTCAATCTGCAATCTATGTGAATGCAAATCAGGATGGAATCGGAGTTTCTTTAAAATTTTAAGATATGACTACACAAAATCATTTTAACGTTGTTTTATTGGGTGCGCCGGGCTCCGGAAAAGGAACACAAGCCGATCTGCTAAAACAGAAATACAACTTAATACATGCCTCAACAGGAGATCTATACCGGAAAGAGATTGCCTCCGCCTCTCCATTGGGATTGAGAGCCAAAGAGATTATCGACAGAGGCGACCTCTGCCCCGATGAACTCACGTTGGATATGCTTTTTCAATTCTGTAACTCCAATAAAAATGCTCACGGGTTTCTTTTAGACGGTGTACCGAGAACATTAGAGCAAGCGCAAATGATGGAAGGGATTGGGTATCCCAACATCATCCCCGTAACGCTGGCAGTATATCTTGAAGTAGAAGAAAATGTCGTCGTGGAACGTCTTGCCAAAAGGGCCATAGAACTCAATCGCACGGATGATACCCCCGAAGTGATTCGGAAGCGAATTGCAAACTACGAAATGCAAACCAAACCCCTTATTGAATATTATTACGCTCAAAATAAACTCATTAAAATTAACGGCATGCAATCTGTGGAAGATGTGTTCTCCGATGTTTGTAAAATGATCGATAGTTTTTAATCTTTTTAATGAAACCTCAAAAAATTCTGCTTTTCATTATCGGCATAATTATTTGTTTGGCCATCATTGCAGCGCTGTTTCCATCAAACGGAGTAGTTATCTTTAATCAAATATTGCGTTTTCCTGCATTGTCTGAAATGGCAACCCGTACTTCCGAAGATGATGAAGACCCCGAAGAGATTCTAAAACAATGGTTGATTACCGATACTGCTGAAAAAGAGGCTCTTCTTAATTCCAACAACAGTAGTACAGATAGGAAAGAAACGGTAGGGGCGCTTACTAAAATGGAGGGTGTTTTTGAGTTTCCAGATGAAAATCTGTCCTATTTTAATTCCTTTTTTGCTAAAGCAGAGCGGGCCGCAACGCAGCATCAAATGGTAAGAGTTCTCTATTATGGGGATTCGCAAATCGAATTAGACAGATTTAGTTCGAATCTGCGTAATTTTTTTCAACAAAAGTTTGGCGGAGGTGGACCCGGAATGGTTCCGTTTCTTCAAACAATTCCCACCGAAGCACTCAATCAAAGTTGTACCGGCGAATATTCCTGCTTCTCACTTTGGGGGGATGTACGAAAAAACAGAGAGGGAGATTACGGTCCCCTTGCTAAAATGTATCAAATTTCAGGAAAAAACAGTTTTTCTGCAACTATTATCCGTAATAATAATGAGACGGACAGAAGAGATAACTATTCAAATATTTCTTTGTTAATCAATAATGTAAAAGGAAATTTCAGCGCCGAACTTACCGATAAAACCAATCTGTTGAAATATCCCCTGAAAACCGATTCATTAGGAATACAATTACTTGATTTTCAATTAAATTATTCTACAAAATCTTTCTCTATAGGGATGAATGGAAATGCCAACATTTATGGCGTTTTAGTGGACGACGGATTTGGGGTTGCCGTGGATAATATTGCCATGCGCGGCGCCAATGGACTCCATTTTACCTCTATGAACGACTCACTGCTCCGTAAAACGTTTCAATTGTTGAATGTAGGAATGATTATTTTGCAATTTGGCGGCAATGCCATACCCGGTTTATCGGGAGAAAAGAACGCAGAACTTTATGTGGCCCAGATTGTTTCACAAATAAAACATTTACAGTATGTTGCGCCAAACGTTCCCATTTTATTTATCGGTCCTTCCGATATGCTTTCTGTAGTGGATGGAGAATTGAAAACTTATACAGTTCTCCCCTATTTGGTTGACAGATTAAGCACGGAGATCCCTGAATCGGGCGCTGCCTTTTGGAATATGTACAAAGTGATGGGAGGAGCAAACTCCATGCGGGCATGGGTAAAAAAAGGGTGGGCAGGAAACGATTATGTGCATTTTACCGCCAAAGGAGCCAACGAAATTTCTAATGTGCTTACACAAACTTTTGAAACGATGTATGAACGGTGGCAATGGCGAACTCAAAAATGAGCAGAGATACAAAAAATTAATTGATTATCAGTTATCTATATATGTACTGATAAGTTGAGTGGGATAAAATTGTTGTAGTAAAAACAATTTTTCATTAATTATCCTATCTTTGCATCTCCATTTAATTTAAAGCAAAAATGTGGACAAACTGGGAAGAAAAAATAGACCCAACCTCTTTTTGGCATTATTTAAAACTGTTTTTTCAGGAAAATACAGCAGAACGTGCTTATTCCGATGCAACATATAATTATTTTTTTCAACGTTTTCGCTTAGCCTATAAGAAAACTTCGGAGTTAGTAAGAGGAAATGTATTAGAAGCAGGAACGGGAACAGGATACGGACTACCATGGATATTACCGAACGTAGAATCTTTACTTAGCATTGACAAATATGATGCTACTCCTTTTATAGACACCGCCCTACATCCTAATTTGAAATTGAAAAGAATGACTTTTCCTCCTTTTTCGAAATTGCCGGATAATATTTATGACTATGTGATTTGTTTTCAAGTTATTGAACATATTCGTAAAGATCGTTTCTTTTTACAGGAAGTTAAACGTGTTTTAAAACCAGATGGAAAATTTATTGTTTCTACACCAAATATTTTGATGTCCTTAACCCGATGTCCCTATCATTTCAGGGAATATACCCCAATTCAATTCCAACAATTACTGTCTGATTATTTTTCAACAGTTGAACAGTATGGCGTTTTTGGAAATGAAAAAGCAATGCAATATTACTATAAAAACAAAGCAGGTATAGAGAAAATAACTCGATTTGATATTTTTAGATTCCAAAAATGGTTACCTAACTTTTTATTAAAAATCCCTTATGAAATGTTAAACAAAATTAACAGGCTTCGCATGCATAAGAAACACGAGGAACATTTAAGTGATATTTCAATGGATGATTTTTATGTGGCTCCGGTAAGCAATGATTGTATGGATTTGTTTTATATTGGTACTAAATAATTTGAAAACTTTTAATTATGAATGATGCCACAAAAAACATTATCCCCATAGTTTTCGCCACCGACGACAACTACTTCCCTTATATGGCTGTGAGTATTCAATCCATAATGGAAAATGCCGATACTATTCATAATTATAAAATATATGTACTCTGCCAAACATTATTAGAAGATTATAAACAACTACTACAAAAACAAATAAAACCTTATCCGCATTTTTCTGTTCATTATGTTGATGTTTCAACTCATTTTAAAGATTATGCCACCATTCATGTTCCCAAATACACGATTAATACACTGTTCCGTTTACTGATTCCGGATATTTTTTCGGAATACAGGTTTGTAATATGGATTGATGTTGATACGGTCTGCCTAACCAATATTGCCGATTTTTGGTATAACACGGATGAAAATTACATGTTAAAATGTGTTAAAGATATAGGTACTCAAACATTATTGCTTAGGGATTATCCCAAGAAAATAGGATTAAGTAATTATCAAAACTACTTTAGTGCAGGGGTGCTCGTTTTTAATATAGAACTTTTGAAGAGATCGGTAACTTTTGAAGAGATGATGCAACTTTATTTGCAAAAAAGATTTCCGTACAACGATCAAGATTTATTAAATATATTTTGTGAAAACAGAGTACAATATGCTCCCATGGATTGGAATGTTATTGGCGGCAAATGCAGCGCCTATAAAGACCCTAAAATAGTTCATTATGTTTGGGATAAACCCTGGAAAAGTTTTTTTAAAACAAAACGGGGAAATTTTTTTTGGGAATATGCAATAAAAACACCTTTTTACAACATAATTATTGAAAAATCAAAACAAAAAAACTTAAAAGATATGGTTTCTTTATTAAAATTCAATGCAATAACGTTATTTGCAAAATTTTTGTCAAAAGAAAAAACACTCAATTAAAATGGATAATCTTCATATTTTAGGTAATATTGCGCTATTTACGCCAACAAAAGAAGAAAATGAGATTTTGGAAAAGCTCAATAGTACTGGCAAATATGCAAAAGCATCAGAAATGTCCGTTGAGGAAAGAGAGTTTTTGAACGGTTTGATCGGGCGTAATAAACCCAAAAAATTATTGGAACTGGGGGTAAGTTCGGGCGGTTCTTCTGTAATTATGTTGAATGCTATCTACGAATTACCGGATACTAAACTGTATTCCATAGAATATTTGCCCTACTGGTATAAAAATAAAAATAAAAAAGTAGGATTTGTGGTGGATGAATATCCACACTTGAAAAACCAATGGAGTTTGTTTACAAATGGCCTGGCTCTAAATTTTATGGATGAAATTGGCGATGAAATCGATTTTTGTCTTATTGATACCATGCACACCAATCCGGGAGAGATTTTAGATTTTTTAATGGTTTTACCTTATCTGAAAGAGGGAGCCATTGTTGTATTTCATGATACCAATCTGCACACCGCCGGTAAAATGTACCAGTGGCATGTTACAAATAATCTGTTAATTAGTGCTATCGTTGGAACTAAAATATTACAGGGAAATTTTAATAAAAAAATGGCGTGTACCAAAGTTGCTTTCCCGAATATAGGTGCAATAGAAATTACGAAAGAAACGAAAGAATATCTTTATAATCTTTTTAACTTACTAACCCTCAAATGGGATTATCTGCCAAACAAAACAGAACAGTTGGAGATATTACGTTTTTTCAGCAGATATTACAACGCTTATTTTATAGACTACATGAAACAAATATTTGATTATCACAATATTATGTTTTATAAATATCATGGAATAAGAAATAAATTGAAACAAACGGCAAAGAAAATGCCTGTTGCGTGGAAAATATTGGATAAATTGCATAGTTCGAAAAGCAACAAATAAATAATTTATGAAGGCAACCATTATCGTACCTTGTTATAATGAAGAAAAACGCTTACCTCTTGATAAGTTTGAAGAATTTGTTAAGGAACATGCGAATTGTTCTTTGTTGTTTGTAAACGACGGCAGTACAGATAATACTCTTGACGTTTTAAATGATTTTGCGAAAAATAACCAAGCTATCAGCATATTAAACTTGATTAAAAACTCAGGTAAAGCAGAAGCCGTAAGGCAAGGAATACTACAAGCCGTAAAAATACAGCCCGATTTTGTGGCTTTTTACGATGCCGATATGGCTACGCCCACAGATGATTTATATGCCATGATAGAGTTGATAGATAAAAAATCTTATCATGCAGTAGTGGGTAGCAGAATTTTGAGACTTGGGGGTGATATTGAACGAACATTTATGCGAGGAATCATGGGGAGAATATTTGCCAATGTGGCATCCAGAGTATTGCAAGGATTAAGGATCTACGATACTCAATGCGGCGCAAAAATTTTTAGAACTCAAGTGGCACAAATTATTTTTGAAAAACCTTTCATAACAAACTGGATTTTTGATGTAGAACTATTTGCCCGAATGATAAAACATTATGGTATTGAGGAGATGTACACCAAAGTTTATGAATTTCCACTCACCGCATGGCGTGATGTACACGGCTCAAAAATCAAAAAAATGGATTTTATCCGGCAAATTTTTGATATGTATAAAATTAAAAAACATTATAAATTAAAATATCATAATGAAAAACAAAATTCTTAAATGGTTTCAGGCAGACTATTATCGTGTTGTTTTTGTAATAATCTCTATTTCAATGATTATTGCCCTCCCTTTTATGTCAAAGAATGCCGGCATGTCGGGAGATGAACACTTTCACTTTAAACAGGCAGAAAATGTAGTAAATTTCTATAAAACATTAGGGAAAGACACCGCAGCCCTTGTGGGAGAAGGAGGGGTGGCAGATATTATGCGGTATGGCCAGTTGCCCGACAATATCTCCTGTTTTATCGCAAAGACTTTTAACATTGAAAATATTCTGTCCGTAAGGCATTTTGTAAACGCAATCTTTGGCTGGGTGGGAGTATTGTTTGCCGGATTACTGGTTTTTAGAATCAGTAAAAACTGGGTGGCTGCCATCATCACTTTGCTCTTGCTTTTCTTCTCCCCGCATTATCTCGGACACTCGTTTAACAATTTAAAAGATCTCCCGTTTGCCGCAATGATGATGATGGGCATCTATTATATTACCCGCTTCTACCAAACATTCCCCAAACCACCGAAAAAAATATTCATTATGTTAGCAGTCAGCATTGGATTGGCTTTGGCTATCCGTGTAGGCGGATTACTGCTTATTGCCTATTTTGGGTTATTCGGATTGCTCTATTTTATCAATCAATGGATAAAAACAAGAAGAGTAGCAAAAGAGAAACATAAAAAGATACCCGAAAAGAAAGAAAAATTATCTGCCATCTTTTTAAAGTTACTCATATTGGGCATAGGAATATCAGTAGCAGGATATATTATAGGAATTCTTCTATGGCCTTTTGCAATGGTTTCGCCTGTTAAAAATGTAACTTCTACCTTCGCTGCCATGTCACAATTTGGGGTAGCCCTTCGCCAACTTTTTGAAGGTGCGCTGCAATGGTCAGATTTTCTGCCATGGTATTATACTCCGAAACTTATTTTAATGACAAGCCCCATTGCGGTAATCTTAGGACTAATTCTCTTTGTTACATTGATTTGGAAAGATAAACAGAACTACTTTTACTATTTTATCCTGTTTTTCGCTTTTTTCTTTCCTGTTTTTTGGATTATTTATACCAATGCCAATGTGTATGGTGGCTGGAGACACGTGTTGTTTGCCTATCCGCCCATGGTAGTGGCCGCAGGATTGGGGTTTAATTTAGTCATAGAATGGATTACAAAAAGGATTACGAGTAAAGACGCTAATCCCGAAAAAACATAAAATTCAAGGAATACAATCCTCATATTTAATTAAATTCGTGGATTTTGTTCCTCAAATTTAATTAAATTCAAGGAATATCAAAATTTTTACTTTCTTTGCAAAAAAAATATGATTAAGCGAATAATTGAAAAAAGTATTGAAAGCGAGCTATTTAAAGGAAAGGCAATCATTATTTTTGGAGCAAGGCAAGTGGGAAAATCTTCGTTACTTATTAAGATGTTCGAAAAGCGGAAAGATGTTGCCTGGATTGAAGGCGATCTCGCAGAAACACAACTTGCATTTGATAGCCTAACTGTTTCTAAAGCAAAAACAATGGCCGGCAATGCTAAAATTGTTATTATTGATGAAGCGCAAAGTATTATTAATATTGGAAAAAAACTAAAAGTATTTACCGACCATCTCAAAGATATTCAACTAATAGCAACCGGAAGCTCTTCATTCGATTTAGCCAATAAAATCAACGAACCGCTTACAGGCAGAAAATGGGAATATTCGCTTTTTCCTTTGTCATTTAATGAGATGGCAAATCACCAAAATACTTGGGAAGAGTGTAAGCAACTACATAAAAGAATGGTTTTTGGATATTATCCAAATGTCGTTTGTCAAGAGAACAAAGCTATAGATATACTTAAAGAACTCACAACGAGTTATTTATATAAAGATGTATTACAGTGGGAAGGTTTGAAAAAAAGTGATAAAATTCTGAAATTATTACAAGCATTAGCTTTTCAAGTAGGCTCACAAGTGTCTTATACCGAACTTGGTCAAATATGTGGATTAGATAATAAAACGGTGGAAAAATATATCATGCTTTTAGAACAGGCATTCGTTATTTTTCGTTTGCCCTCGTTTCGCAGAAACTTGCGTAACGAATTGAAATTCAGTAAAAAAATCTATTTTTATGATAATGGCATTAGAAACGCTTTAATCTCAAATTTTAATGCTATAGAACTACGACAAGATGTTGGGGCGCTTTGGGAAAATTTTTTAATGGCAGAACGAATGAAAAGAAACAGTTATGCAAAATATTATGCCCAAACTTATTTCTGGAGAACACAAACTCAAAAAGAGATAGATTTGATTGAAGAATATAATGGAAACTTATATGCTTTTGAGTTTAAGTGGAATACAAAAAAAACAACTAAAATACCTTCACTTTTTGCTAAAACTTATCCGGATGCGCAATTTCAAACTATTACTCCCGAAAATTATTGGGATTTTTTGATGTAATATTAATAAATTAAAAAACAAAATATGAACAAAACTACAAAAATCATCCTTATTAACGTAGTAGCAATTGTAATTATACTTTTGCTTTTATGGAACCCTATCCGCCATATTATTAATAATCATCCTTATGAATATGTGTATTTTAATGAATTAGCCGGCGGAATAGATAATGCATACGGAAACTATGAGATGGATTATTATTATCATTCTACCAGAGAAGCGTCGGAATGGATATTGAAAAATGTTTCCCCCAATCCGGCAGGTAAGCCAAAAATTAAAGTGGTTTCCTGGCATATCGCTTCGGTACAGTATCTCTTCAGAAATGACACCGCCAATTATCAGGTAGGTTTTTCAAGATGGTATGAGAGAGGAAATTCCGACTGGGATTACGGCATTTTTACCATTACTGGCATGATGCCCGAAGAGATAAAAAATAGGGATTTTCCTCCAAAAAACACAGTGTATCAAGTAAAAGTTGATAATAAGCCTATCTGCTTAGTTTTAAAACGGGAAACAAAAGAGGATCTTCTTGGATTTCAATTAAAGAACAATAAAGAATATGAGTCTGCTATTGCGCATTTGAAAAAAGCCTTAGAAACCGACCCCACCAATGTTGCTGCTTCTATGAATATCATTGAATCTTATTTCAATACAGGAAAATTAGACAGTGCTAAAATCTATATTGACAAAGTATTGGCATTTGTTCCGAAATATGAACCTGCAAATTACATGTTGGCAAATTTCTACAACTTTACCCGCGAGCCCGATAAAGCGCTGAAAGTTTTAAAAACAATTCGAGAAAATAATATTAAATTCAAGGCTGCCTATAATTTGGCTTTTCAAATATATGCACAACAAAAAGATATTAAAAATGCGGAAAAAATGATGTTGGAACTCATGGCGACAGAACAGTTAGATGAACAAGGATTTAATCAATTAATTGCCGTTTACAAAGCACAAGGGTTAGACGAGCGGGGAGCCTATAAAAAAGCCTATAAAAAATATGTGGAGATATTTGAAAAAAAAGGAAAAGATAAGGAGGCACAACTCTATAAAGATGCGCTTAAAAAATTATGAAAAATTATTCTAAAATATGAGAAAACCTTTCGTCATTCTTCCGGTTTTTCCCGGCACTAATTGTGACTACGATACCATTCGCTCTTTCAAAGAAGCCGGCGCCGATACGCAAACTTTTGTTTTTAGAAATTTTAATGAAACAGAAATAAATAAATCTATTGAAGAACTCTCCCAATGGATTTCAAAGGCTGAAATATTAGCGCTCTGTGGCGGTTTTAGCGCCGGAGATGAACCCGACGGTAGCGGAAAGTTTATTGCCAATGTTTTAAATAATAATCAAATTAAAGCCTCTATTGAAGATTTATTAGCGCGCAACGGGTTAATCCTTGGTATTTGTAACGGATTTCAAGCGTTAATAAAATCAGGATTATTGCCTTTTGCAAAAATCGGAGGAATAACGCCTGAATCGCCTACTCTATTTCGAAATGACTGCAACCGCCACGTTTCACAAATTACTAAAACAGTAGTTAGTAGCACAAATTCTCCATGGCTCTCCTCTTTTCAGATAGGAGAAATACATCATGTTGCTGTCAGTCATGGTGAGGGAAAATTTGTAATAACCGATGCAATTGCAAAACAATTATTTGAAAATAATCAAGTAGCATTTCAATATTGTGATTTTAACGGAAACCCCAGTATGAATCCTGCCCATAATCCTAACGGTTCGCATTTTGCTATTGAAGGAATCATTTCTCCCTGCGGAAAAATTTTAGGTAAAATGGGACACAGCGAACGAAAAGGAGAAAATTTGTATAAAAATATTTATGGAAATAAAATTCAGGATATTTTCCAAAATGCAGTGAACTATTTTAAAAAGTAATAAGAGTGCCAAACCGTAAAATTTAAAATTGCAACTCTTTTTTTTATGAATTTAATAACTTACAGTACACAACAAATCATTGAACCTTCGATTATTACGGTGGGATCCTTTGATGGCGTACATTTAGGGCATCAGGCATTGTTTAAACAAATGCACCATTATGCCCATAAAAATAACTATAAGAGTGTTGTAATCACATTTAACCCACATCCGCAGGAAGTATTGCAAAAAAATTCCGATTTTTTTCTAATCAATACCTTTGAACAAAAATTAATCCTTTTTGAGAGATTTAAAATAGATACGGTTTTAGTAATTCCATTTTCAAAAACATTTTCACAAAAGAGTGCCGGTAAATTTCTTGAGGAAGATATCCTCATGAGAATAAATGTAAAAGCTATTTTCCTGGGACCCAATCATCACTTTGGAAAGCAAAGGGAAGGAAATATGAATACTTTAATTCGTATTTGTGAAGAAAAAAATATTAAAGTTATTATGACACAGGAATTTAAGTTAGAAAATGTGGAAGTTCGTTCCACGCTTATCCGTAAATATTTACTACAAAACGACAGACAAAATGCAGAAAAATTGATGGGACATAATATTTATATTCATAACTAAAAAAAACATATATTTGCACCTCAATTTTTTGTATCAAACATTAATTATAACAATATATGGCTTTAAACATTGACAATTCCAATTTCGACACACTTGCAGCAGGTGAAAAATTATTAGTAATTGACTTTTGGGCGCAATGGTGTGGCCCATGCCGAGCCATCGCTCCCATTATTGATGAAGTAGCTGCAGAATATGAAGGCAAGGCTATTATAGGCAAATGCGATACTGATCATAACAATGAGATTGCTATGAAATTTGGTGTGCGCAACATTCCCATGTTAGTCTTCCTAAAAAACGGGGAAGTTAAAGATGTTCATGTTGGACTTATTAAAAAACAGGATTTTATAGCTAAAATAGATGCTTTGCTATAAACAAGAACTATTATTCGTCAATATTAGAAAATTATTATTTACCTAAAATCAAATTTTTATGTTAAAAAATCATCCTAAAGGATTATTAGTAGCGTTCTTTACCAACATGGGAGAGCGTTTCGGCTTCTACACCATGATGGCTATTTTGGTTCTATTCCTACAAGCCCGCTACGGACTTACCGAAGCAGAAGCAGGTGGCTATTATAGCTGGTTTTATTTTGCCATTTATGCCTTGGCGCTCCTCGGTGGTATGCTTGCCGACTGGACGAAAAAATACAAATTGGTTATTTTATTAGGGCAAATTATTATGTTTGCCGGATACGTCATTATTGCATTGCCTAAAATGCCGCTAAGTATTGCCTTGGCAGGACTTTTTACCATTGCTCTTGGAAATGGCTTATTTAAAGGAAATTTACAAGCTGTTGTAGGGCAACTTTATGATGATGAAAAATATAAAGGACTGAGAGATAGAGCATTTATGATTTTTTACATGGGTATTAATATTGGCGCTTTTTTTGCACCATTTGTAGCAACCGGTGTAAGAGGTTGGTGGCTGAAAACCAATGGCTTTACCCATCATGGGGGACTCCCCGCTCTTTGCCATAAAATGATTGACGGGACTATTACGCCTGAAAATACACAGCAACTACAGGAACTGGCAAATAGTGTTATGATTAACAAAGAACCTGTAACCGATTTAACTGCTTTTGCACAGAATTATATTGACGTTTTCGCAAGAGGTTATAATTGGGCTTTTGCTATTGCCGCATGCGCCATGATTATCTCATTACTGGTTTATATTATCTTTAACAAGTTACTCCCCAATAAAGAAAAACAAGTAATTGATGTAAAAACTAAAATAAAAAGTGAAGATTCTTCTAAGAAAACATGGGGTCTCCTATTGGCTGTCGGATTAATGGTTATTACCAGTGTGTTAGTCCATCTTTTGGGTATAATTTCCCATATCGGAGATTTAGATTATAAATTAGGTTTGGCAATAGGTTTGTTTATAGGATTTGTAACTTATATGTTTTCAATCTCTACCAAAGAGGAAAAACCGCGTATTGGCGCTTTGAGCCTAGTTTTTGTTGTGGTTATATTTTTCTGGATGTCTTTTCACCAAAATGGGTTAACCTTAACCTATTTTGCAAGAGACTATGTTGTAACAAAAGTAGACTCTTTCACTTTCCTGTTTTTTAATTTAGAATCGATTCTCTGTCTAATTGCAACTATTGCAGGGGCCGTTATTGCGCTACAAAATAAAGCAATTAAACAAAAAATTATCGGCGGTGCCATGTTTCTTGTTTTTGGAATTGTTTGCTATTATTTTACAACAACCTATGCTCCCTTAAATTCTATTGGACCTGAAGTATTTCAATCTTTTAACCCCTTGTTTATTGTAGCCCTTACGCCTTTAGTAATGGGAATTTTTAGTTGGTTGCATAGCAAAAACAGCGAACCTTCTACTCCTAAAAAAATTGGTATTGGAATGATTATCGCATCATTAGGCTTTGTTATCGTGCTGATTGCTTCTTTAAAATTGGTTTCTCCCTACTTATTAGACGGGAGAGTGCCTACCGAAGAAATGCGTGTATCTCCTTATTGGTTAATGAGTAGCTATTTGGTTCTTACTATTGCCGAACTGTTTTTAAGCCCAATGGGACTATCTTTCGTGTCAAAAGTCGCTCCGTCGCGCTTTCAGGGATTAATGCAAGGAGGTTGGCTGTTAGCAACAGCAGTGGGAAATAAACTGCTGTTTGTAGGTAGTTTAATGTATGGTAGAATCGATCTTTATATGCTGTGGGGTATTTTCATTATTTGTTGCATATTGTCAGCACTGTTTATCTTTTCTATTATGAAAAGATTAGAGTCGGCAACAAAGTAATATCATATATAAAAGTACGTACAATAAATTAATTATGACTTATGAGTAAACAAAACGAAAATACGGGAGAACTATCGCCCAACAAACAACCTTTATTTAGGAAAATTAATTATATTTTAATTGGAGTTAGTATATTGTTTTTAATATTGGGGTTTATTTTGTTGTCTGGTGGAGGATCGAAAGACCCCAATCTGTTTAGTCCGGCTATTTTTGATACCAGACGATTAGTTATAGCCCCCATCTTATTATTTATTGGAATAGTAATACCTATTTTTGCAATAATGTATCGTGCTAAAAAATAACAATGTAGTGCAATTGAATAGCAAAATACATCTTTCAGGGATGGAATTTTATGCCTACCATGGTTGCTTTCAAGAAGAGCGCCAAGTGGGCTCCTATTTTAAGGTTGACTTAATATTGGAATATAATGCCCTAAAAGCTATCGAAACTGATAATATAGACTTGGCTATTAATTATCAAATAGTTTATTCAGAGATTGAAAAGATTATGAAAAATCCTGTTAATTTGATAGAAACACTATGTCAAAAAATCTTATCTATACTCAAAGAAAAATATCCGCAAGTGATACATGCAGAAGCTATAGTATATAAGATGAATCCTACATTAGGCGGAAAAATTAAATTTGTTTCTGTATCAGGATACTATTGATTTCGTATGCCAAATGATTCCTTATATCATTTATTACTAAAAAAATAGATTAATTTGGCTTATTATGGTAAATACAAAATAAAAAATGAATATACCCCTTGACAAAAGCATTTTTATACTATATATTTGCGGTGAATTATTAACTAAACTCTACTACTATGTCTAGTGTAAACAAAGTCATTCTTATTGGCCGTTTGGGCAAGGACCCTGAAATACGCGCCTTTGAAAACAACGTGAAAAAAGCATCTTTTCCGTTAGCAACCTCTGAATTTAAAAAAGATAAAGAGGGGAACAAAATTGAATTAACCGAATGGCACAACATTGCTTGTTGGCGCAATTTGGCTGAAATTGCCGAACAATTTCTTTCCAAAGGAAAAATGATCTATTTGGAAGGGAAAATACGTACCAAAAATTGGGAAGATAACGGTGTGAAAAAGTATTTTACCGAAATTGAAGCCGGTACATTTACTATGCTTAGCCCTAAAGAGGAAAGCAAACCTACTGAAACACAAATTCAAAACCTTCCCTCTCCTCCTGTCGTAGACAAAATTCCTGAAACTATTGAGTCTGATTTTTCAGATGATTTGCCGTTCTGAATTTGATTATTTCATGGACGAATTAGTAACCAGGGAGATGCTGTAGTTCCTAACCGGAGATCTCCCTGTTTATTTTTTTGAGGGGAAAAGGCAGACCTGCAACCATAAAAAAAGAAAAAGTGTATCTTTGCGCCCCCAAATAAATCATTGTGAAAATGACCGATAAAAGAGACGATTACGTAATTAGACTTTCCGGTGTTGATGTTGGAAATCACAAATATTCAATGATTTGTGATAAAGCGTTCTTTGAACTGACGGGGCTCAACGAAATCGAAAACGGGGAGATTCATGTGCAGGTTGAGATGGAAAAAAGCGCCAAAATGCTCTCACTCCAATTCCGCTTTAAAGGGGAGGTAACCGTAATTTGCGACAGATGTTTGGAACTGCTGACGCTACCGATAGAGTTTACAGATTTTTTAGTCGTAAATTTTGTTTCTCAAATAGATGAAACGTTTGAAAACGATGAAAATATTTGGCAACTCCACGAGAAAGCGCATGAATTAGACCTTACCCATTTTTTATACGAGGCTATTGAACTTGCGCTACCTACGCAATTCATTCACCCAAACGATGAAAAAGGAAAGCCCACCTGCAACCCGGAAATGCTGCAAAAACTTGCAGAACTTGCCCCAAAAGAAACCACAGAAATAGACCCCAGATGGGAAACCTTGAAACTCTTAAACTCTTAAACCACTAATCATTAAACATTAATCATTAAACACTAAAATATATGCCGAATCCTAAAAGAAACCATTCAGCACAGCGCAGAGACAAAAGAAGATCGCACGATTTTATTACGGCTCCGCATCTAACCACTTGCAACCACTGTGGCGCTGCCATTCTTACGCACAGAATTTGCCCCGAATGCGGTTATTACAGAGGAAAACTTGCTATTGAAGTATAGTGAAGCTGGTTTTTGCGACAAACAATCTCCATAAATTAGACGAGGTGCGTGCCATTGCAGGCACCCGCTTTTCTATTATAAGTCTTAAAGAATTGGGTTGTTTCGACGAAATTCCCGAAACAGGAACCACTTTGGTTGAAAACGCCTTGCAAAAAGCCCAATATATTCATGACAGATTTCACTGCAACTGCTTTGCCGATGATACCGGTTTAGAGATAGAAGCGTTGAACGGCAGACCCGGCGTATATTCGGCGCGCTATGCCGGAGAGCACTGTTCTTTTGAGGATAATATCCGAAAAGTATTACTTGAAATGGAAGGGATTCCTAATAGAAAAGCATCTTTTATTACAGTTATTGCGCTTATTTTAAACGGAAAAAATTACTTTTTTGAAGGTAGAATCAACGGAGAAATTATGGAAACCCAAAAAGGGAGTAACGGATTTGGATATGACCCGATTTTTAAGCCTTTGGGTTATGACAAAACGTTTGCAGAAATGACAAATACCGAAAAAAACAGTATCAGCCATCGCGCATTAGCCACCAAAAAACTTAATGATTTTCTGCAAACATGTCCTATATTGAAATAAAGGGTGCACGCGCCAACAATCTTCAAAATATAGATGTTTCCATTCCCAGAAATCAACTTGTAGTAATTACGGGACTTTCCGGTTCCGGGAAATCCTCGCTGGCATTCGACACACTCTATGCGGAAGGGCAACGGCGCTACGTGGAAAGTTTAAGTTCTTACGCACGGCAGTTTCTGGGGAAACTTTCCAAACCGGAAGTAGATTATATTAAAGGGATTCCACCGGCAATTGCCATTGAACAGCGGGTTATTTCACGAAACCCGCGCTCTACGGTAGGCACCACCACCGAAATATACGAATATCTGAAACTGCTCTTTGCCCGCATCGGGAAAACCTTTTCATCGGTTAGCGGCAGGGAAGTAAAACGGGAAAACGTGCAGGAGGTAATCCATTATATTGAAAATCTTCCGGAAGAAAGCAGAATTTACATTTTAGCGCCTTTCAAAATTGCACCCGGCCGAACCCCACAACAACAGTTGGAAATATTGAAAATGCAGGGATTTAGTCGCATGATGCAGAACCATGTATTGTGCGAGATTGATGAGTTGTTTACCAAAGTGATGAATCCAAATATTGAGGATTTGCGGCTATTTATCGACCGTTTCAAGTTAGAAAATATTCAGGAACAAAAGATGCGGCTTGCCGATTCTATTCAAACGGCATTTCAGGAAGGAAAAGGGGAAGCCATTGTGCAAGTGGAAAATAGAGAAATTACGCAGCGCCATTTCAGCAATCTCTTTGAAATGGACGGCATTACTTTTGAAGAGCCCACCCCTCTGTTTTTCAGTTTTAACAATCCTTACGGCGCTTGTCCGGTCTGCGGCGGAACCGGCTATGTTGACGGCGTTTCACCTGAATTGACAATTCCCGACAGGTCAAAATCCCTCTTTAATGATGCGGTAGTGTGTTGGCGCGGGGAAAAACTGCAAAATTTTAAAAACTACTTCATTACCCAAAGTGCAAAGTATGATTTCCCGATTCATAGACCCATAGAGGAACTTACGGAAGAACAGTTTGATCTGTTGTGGAAAGGAAATGAGGAGGTGATCGGTATTCTTCGATTTTTTCAAATGTTGGAAGAGGAGGGATATAAAGTGCAAAACCGGGTGTTGATAGCGCGCTACAGAGGCCGCACACTCTGCCCGGAATGTAAAGGCACAAGAATCAGAAAAGACGCCAACTATGTCAAGATACAGGGAAAATCAATTTCCGATCTGGTGCAACTCTCTATTGAGGAAGTAGCCCATTTTTTTGCCCATTTTAACTACAGTTCGGAAACAGAAAAGCAGATAGCCAAACAGTTGGTAAATGAATTGGAAAACCGGTTACACTTTTTGTCGGATGTCGGATTGGGTTATTTAACCTTAAACCGATTAAGCAAAACGCTGTCGGGCGGCGAATCGCAGCGTATCAATTTAGCCACGTCGCTGGGCAGCAGTTTAGTAGGTTCTCTATATATTTTAGATGAGCCGAGCATAGGGCTACACCCGCGAGATACCCGAAACCTGATTCGTGTTTTGAAACGGCTGCGGGATATTGGAAACACCGTAGTAGTGGTAGAACACGACGAGGAGATTATTCGCAACGCCGATTATATTATTGACATCGGACCGAAAGCGGGGCGCTTAGGCGGAAAAATAGTATTTACCGGAACTTTTGAGCAGTTGCTGAAAGCACCCGATAATCTAACAGCAGCGTATATTCGGGGAATGAATCACGAGTTGAGAAAATCCCCTTCAAAATTTGAAGGGGTGGACGGCGAAGCCGGACGAGGTAGTTTACAAACCTTATCCATTCCCATACCTAAACAGCGGCGCAAATGGCGTAATTATATGGAAATTAAAAATGCGTCCATCCATAATTTAAAAAATATTACCGTAAAAATTCCACTTGATATTTTCACTGTGGTAACCGGCGTGAGCGGTTCCGGAAAAAGCACGTTGATTAAGGAGGTTCTCTATCCTCTGATGCAAAAAAAACTGCAATATATTGCAGGGCTGGAACTCAATGATGTTTCAAATCTGTATCTTTCTAAAGAGAGCATTGCTGAAGTGGTTTTGGTTGACCAGAATCCCATTGGGCGCTCTTCAAGGTCGAATCCTGCTACTTATATTAAAGTGTACGATGATATCAGAGAGTTGTATGCGCAGCAGCCGTTGGCGAAACAACGCAACTACAAGCCGGGATTTTTCTCTTTTAACGTACCGGGCGGCCGCTGCGAAACTTGCGAAGGGGAAGGCGTAATCCATGTTGAGATGCAATTTATGGCAGATGTAGATCTGTTATGCACCGATTGCAACGGCACCCGTTTTAAAGATGAAGTACTGGATGTTAAAATTAATAATATTTCTATTGCAGATGTTTTACAAATGACGATAGACCAGGCGTATGATTTCTTCCAAGCGCTGCCCGTATCTAAAACGAGTACCGCTATTCTTAATAAACTTACGCCGCTACAGGAGGTAGGTTTGGGATATTTGAAGATGGGGCAATCCTCTTCCACTTTGTCCGGTGGGGAAGCGCAACGCGTAAAATTAGCCTTTTATCTGTGTCATGGAAATGCACAAAAAAATCATCTTTTTATTTTTGATGAACCCACCACAGGGCTTCATTTTCATGATATTACCAGTCTGTTTCATTCATTTAACAAACTTATTGAGATTGGAAATTCTATCATTGTGATTGAACACAATCCGGAAATTATCAAGTGCGCCGATTGGATCATTGATTTAGGTCCGGAAGGAGGCGACAAGGGAGGAACCTTGGTATTTGAAGGAACACCGGAAGATATTGTAAAATGTGAACCCTCTTATACGGGGAAATTGTTCACTACCTCATAATTACCAACTGTTTGGTAATCGTTATATTAGTATCCGAATACATTTTTACCATATAAACGCCGTTTTCGAATTTATTCAAATTAATTCGGAGCATTTCATATACATGGTCATATTCAAGCAACTTGCGCCCTTGTACGTCATAAATCTCAATACGGTTAAGTCCCTTACCCTCAATGATAACATCCCCTGTTGTAGGGTTCGGGTGAATGTTGTATGCTACGTCTTGAATATTGTTGATCCCAACATATACAATTTCTATGCCATCTGTTAATTCGGACTCCTTACAATGTTTATAAACCGCAGAAACTTGATACGTGTAGATTCCATCCGGAAGTTCCTCATCACGATATACCGTATCGGTTATTAATTCTGTCGCATTGAGTTTGGTATCATTACGATAAATATTGTATCCCAATAATATGCCATCCATATTTTGGGGTTCATTCCAGGTAACAAGAACGGCATTTCCTTTCGGGCTTAAATCAAGATTTACAGGTGGTTCGCAAAGTTGCGGATCATATTCATAACACACCACATTAGACATTTTCGGAGAAGATTCTTTGCCTTCGTCGTAAACTGCTGATACAGAATATACATAAGTACCATTTTCGGAAAGGTTCTTTTCTGTAAAGTGGGTTTCCATAATCAACGTTTCATTTAAACGTATGCCATCCCGATAAATATTATAGCCAACAGGGGTAAAATCTCCGGGCTTATTCCAGGTAATAATAATACTAGCGCCTTTTGGTGCTGCATTAACATTTTGAACAGATGGATAAATATCAGGAATCAAAACCGTATAATCGTGTGTTTGTCCGCTTGTGTATGCTGAGCAGGCATTGGGAGATGTATTGCCGTTTATGGTACGAAGTCTGAACCGGTGTGCTCCCGGAGTAACCTCTTGCGGAATTGTAAAAGTTTGTTGAATTTCAACTCCTGCTGAAGAGCAGTATAGGTTATTGATTATCTGCTCGTTTGCATCAAAAATTGTATTTCCATTCATATCAATCCAACCTCTTATGTAATTGTTCTGATAGCTAACTTTTACTTTAAGAGTATATTGTTCACCGGGGACTAATGCGAGTGTTGTATTGGTAAAATCTCTGTATCCACCTGTTACACAAGTAGCATCGGTATTGTTTAACAAAATGGCCCCGTCGCTTTCTCTAACTAATTGAACGGAGGTAAACTTTCCGTTTAAGCTACAGTTGGTTGTTCCGGGATTACAATAATCTACTGAAGAAAGAGTGAATGGAGCCGTAGATGAAATATTATACTGTGCATTGAGTAAAAGATTGCAATTTGCTGCATATCCTGCCGGCATTAAAGGGTCTACAAAAATAGCAAACTCTAAATTAGTGCTTTTTCCGGCATCTAAATTGCTGGCTGCATGATTTGGTTTTTCACAAACAAGCGTGATATACGGATTATTTATTTCTATATTGCCTTCTAAATTAAAGGCATCGGCGCCGCCGGTATTCTTTACGATGGCTGTAAGTTTTGCAACTGAGCCCGGATTCAGGCTTCCGTTTTCACTATTATTAACAAGAATTTTTTCCAATGATAAAACCGGTGCATAAGCCTTCAATTCCATATAATCTTTCCATGTTGTTGTACTATTGTTATCCTTAATAGTTATATTGATTGGGAAAATCTTATTATCAGGAATATTGTGTGCAATAGTAACATTAAAATGAACGGTTCCGGTTTCATTAGAATTGATGATGCTTCCATATTGCGATGAAGGATTTATAAAAGTGATTTGCGGATCACTACAATCGAGTGTAACCGTAAGAGGGCCTATTGTTGGTACACTGCTTGTGTTTTTTAAGGTAACTGCAATTTCACTATTGGTAGAAATATAAGTTAAAACGGAATCTCCTACAATGGTGTTTCCATAATAAATAATATAAGGAGTATTTGACGGCATCACCTCAACTTGTGCCTCATATCTCAAATAATTTTGTCCTGTAACTACTACATTTATTATGGTGCCGGGGGGTAAAGTTGCAGGTATGGTTAAAGTTTGTGTGGTTCCTGTGGCAGTAGCCTTCGCAAGAATTACAAGATTACCGTCAACAACTGCGGTGAGTGCTATTAATGTCCCTTGATTGGCTGAAATGGAGAAATTAGGGGTTCCGGCGGAAATAACTTCTGCATGATTTACATTGATTGTTTGGGGAACTTCGGTGAAAAGTCTTAAGAAGACATCTGAATGAGCCGTGAACATTTGGTATGTAATAGCCTTATTACTTGTATTATATGGCCAACTGCTGGAATACAGAAAATATTTTCCGGCAACATTTCCAAAAGCAGGCATCCAATTTCCGGAATATCCTACATAAGGGCCATTAGCAGGTCCATAAGAGGGGCCGTAAGTGGGTAGAAAAGTGGGGTCAAACAAATCGTACATTCCCCATGCAAAAACATCGTTTACAAAAGAATAGGATACCTGGGTGGGTCCTAAGAAACCCACACAGCCGGCATTTTGTCCATTATAGGTATAGCGATGAAAAACTTCTCCAAAACAAGGGGAACTATAATCAAATTGTCCTGTTTGACAGTTAATAGTGAATAGATAAGTCATTTTACCTACATTGGTAAGTTGGCTGATGTAAGAAGATGTAAATGCAGGTTCTCCCCAACCGTTTACAAAACCATGGTCGCGGTGTTGTAAAGCAAATGCGCCGTTATTGATAGCCGTAACCACTTGTGCGGGGGTTCCGCCCGACCAATTGCCCAATGTAGTCGGAGAGTCCGGTATATAATTGGTGCCGGTGGGTCCGAAATAATTAACTACTGTAGCCGTATTTTGAGCAGTGGACCATGGGTTATTTGGGGCCGGAATATTTCCGGGTAAATATTCAGTCTGCGAGTAAATAGCATTCACTCTTACCGGTGTTTTGCCCATTTTACGCCAATAGCCACCTACCACTTCCGAGCATATCTGAAACCAACGTTGAGACTGCCAACCTAAAGCGGTAATCGGATTGTTATAATAGTTCGGATCCATACACGGTTGGGTTTCATACTCCTTAAACTTACTTACCAATATCGCCATTTGGGTGGTATTTTCGGCAGCCATTCTGCTAAAAACCATATCGGGCAACAAGTTTCCATTTACATCGGCATATTGATTGTCGGTAATACAATTGCCATAGTCGGTAGAGTGAAAAATGGTTTCGGCAGGAATGCCAAGTGCCATGTTGGTATTGTGATCGCCCATAAGCAGCACGGCAACCGGAGGGATGTCCCATTGATACACCACATTGTGGAAATATTGATTTAAAGCGGCCGGTGTAGTTACTCCCATTTCATCCAATCTCATTATTTTGGTATAGATTCCCTGTTTGGTTCTAAACTCCTTAATTTGCTCGGCATAAGGTCTAAAATCCTCTCTATTGGGAATTACAATCAGATATTCGCAGCCTGTTCCATCTTTGGGCCCTTTGGCTGTATATTCAATATCTTCTAGTACGTCATAATTCAGAATTTCATTTTTTAGAATAGGGTCAAACCAGGGCGAGCGATATTTCGGATCACTATAGGCTTTTGTTCCCTCTGTATATTCCACGTTAAGTTCAATGTCAGTGATAACAATCAATTCTTTAGTAACGGGATTAAATTGAAAGGGAGTTATACCCAACAAAACCGTATTAACACCTCTTAAACTTGTAGATTCAGAAATATTATAAATATTTTGTGGATAAAACGCATTGGTTGCATACACACTTTCATTTTTCACATAATCTGTAACCGGTTCTTCCGGAATTGCCTGTATTCTGAGCGCCGGTGCTATGTTGATATTATGAAGCGTATCCGTTTTCATACTTTTAACAGACACATTAATGGCTGCACCTACCGGAACTGCTATAAATTTGCTTATACATGGCAGATTAGGCATTCCTTCATCATTCGGAATCAAAATGCCGGATATAGAAATTTCCTGCATCGCTTCCCCTTTAAAAGCAAGCGGGGTTAGTTCGTAAGAATTTAACTGTAAAGAAACAGAAAGTCCATTTCCATCTCTTAAATGGGAACAGGTCATCTGTTGGGCTAAAAGCCGGGAACTCGTAATGGCCATACATGCCAATAGGAGAATGAGTGTAGTTTTTTTCATTGTATGCAAAATTTCGGTGAATAATTCATTTTTTTTGGTTAATGTAAGAGAAGCGCAAAATTAAAATAATAATATGGAATAAATATACATAGATATTTTTTTTTGAAAAAAATATTAAACATCTCAATAATAATTATATAGCTTTATATACGGTTTGTTTGAAAATTTTATATTATTTCGCAAGTATGAAACGAAGAGTCTCCTCTATTTTTGGGAAAATTTAAGGTAAACGATATAGAAAATAATGAAATATTACATCATTGCAGGTGAGGCTTCAGGCGATCTGTTAGGATCCTATTTAATGAAATCTATCAAAAAAATGCAGGATGATGCAGATTTTCGCTGTTGGGGCGGTGATTTGATGGAAGCGCAGGGCGGTGAAATCATTAAACATTACAAAGAACTTGCTTTTATGGGCTTTTGGGAAGTTTTTAAAAATCTGCGTACCATTCTTAATAATATAACAATTTGTAAAGCAGACATCTTACTGTATGCCCCGGATCTGCTCATTTTAATAGACTATCCGGGATTCAACCTGCGGATTGCGCAATTCGCCAAAGAACAAAATATCAGAGTAGTATATTATGTTTCTCCGCAAATTTGGGCGTGGAAAAAAAATCGCATCTATAAAATTATACGCGATGTGGATACCATGATCACTATTTTACCCTTTGAAACGGATTTCTATGCAAAATACAATTATAAAACCTATTATGTAGGACATCCCTTGTTAGATGTGATCCACGATGAAAAGCAACACGATGATTGGCAAACGTTTCAAAAGAACTACCATTTGGATGAGCGCCCTGTAATTGCGGTGCTGCCCGGGAGTCGCAGGCAGGAAATTAAAAAAATGCTTCCGGTTATGGTGAAAATGGCGGAATTGTTTCCGAAATATCAATTTCTCATATCCAAAGTACCCTGGCTGCCGCCATCGGTGTACCAATCGCATCTGAAAAATAAACCACTTATTTTATTTGAAGGAAATACTTACTCGTTGCTGCGTCATGCCAGGGCTGCTATCGTAACTTCCGGAACCGCAACTTTGGAAACAGCCTTGTGGAATGTGCCGCAGGTAGTGTGCTACAAAGGCAGTTTGATATCTTATCTCATTGGACGAATGCTTGTAAGCAGGCAGGTAAAGTATATTTCGTTGGTAAATCTTATTTTGGATAAACCGGCAGTAACCGAATTGATTCAATATAAATGTAATCCTAAGAATCTATATCGGGAAGTTGCCAACATATTGAATAACTATCCTGTTATGGATGCCATGAAAAATGATTATAAACAATTGCGCAAGATGTTAGGCGATACCGGCGCCTCCCAACGTGCCGCAAAATTAATTGTAAAAGATGAAATTTGAAGAGATTAAAATCATTTACTTCCTGGGTATCGGCGGCATCGGCATGAGTGCTTTAGCCCGCTTTTTTCTCCTTCAGGAAAAAGAAGTGCACGGCTACGATCTTACTCCCACGGAAATTACCTCTCAATTAATGGGAGAAGGCGCTCATATTCACTTTGAAGAGGATATCCATAAAATACCGAAGCAGGTAGATGCGGTGGTTTTTACTCCCGCTGTTCCCAAAGAGCATAAAGAATACTGCTATTTTAGGGAACATCACATCCCACTGCTCAAGCGCTCCGAAGTTTTGGGTATCATTTGCAGCGGGTACCCTACCATTGCTATTGCCGGAACACACGGAAAAACTACTACAACAGCCATGGTTACTCAGATGATGTGTAATTCGGAATGGCAACCCGAAATCAACCATCCGAAAATTCTCTCTTTTATCGGAGGCATAGCCAAAAACTTTAACAGCAACTTCGTTTACATGCCCGGTTTTGATACGGTAGTGGCAGAAGCCGACGAGTTTGACCGTTCATTCTTAACGCTGCATCCGCAAGTAGCCGTGATAACTTCCATGGATGCCGACCATTTGGATATTTACGGAAACGTTGAGAACATGAGAGAATCGTTCCAACTATTTGCCAACCAAATACAACCCGACGGCACCTTAATTATTTATGATGAAATTGCAAATCAGATAGCGCATCCCCGTAAAATAACCTATGGTTTTTCGGAGCAGGCGCAGTATAAAATTTCTAATATTCAATATTTTCCCACAAAAACAATTTTTGAGTTAACCTATAGAGTGCCATTGTCCTTGAAAACTTCTTTAAAATGGGAGAGTCATTCGGGGATTCCATTTGTCTTGCATATTCAGGGGAAGCATAATGTGTTGAATGCGGTGGCTGCCTTTGCGGCATCTCTTGAATTTTTAATTTGGAAGAACTCTCAGTTTTCAAATTTTCAATCTTTAATAACCTCTCTATCAAAATTTACCGGAGTATCGCGGCGTTTTGATGTGCGTATACAACGTCCTGATTTTGTGTATATTGATGATTATGCCCATCATCCTGCGGAGATTAGGGCTTTTTTGGATGCGGTAAAAAAAAGTTATCCTGATAAAAAGATCACCGGTATTTTTCAGCCTCATTTATACTCAAGGACCAGAGATTTTGCACGGGAGTTTGCAGATGCCCTGGAGGTTTTAGATGAGATTATTTTATTGGATATTTATCCGGCGCGGGAAGAGCCCCTTGAAGGGATTACTTCTGAGTATCTGTTGTCATTAATTCATCATAAAAATAAAACACTCCTCAGCAAAGAGAACATTCTATCGCATTTGCAGCAAAAAAGGCCGAATGTTCTGCTTACTATGGGGGCAGGAGATATTGATAAACTCATACAGGATAGTAGGCTACTATCTTTTATATAAAAAAGTATCCAAAAAAACTTCTTTTTCCCGCTCTATTAAAAAATATATATTTTTGCACGTTATTTATGTAAACTAAAAACCAATAAAAATATTATTAACCAAAATTTTATCTATTATGAAAAAAATGTTTATTCTATTGTTCACACTCTTTTTAAGTGTAACAATGTTTGCGCAACAAGCAAAACACCCTTTTTTACAAGGAATTCCCGTAAATCAACCTGACTCTCAAATTGTTCGTGAAGTAACCGATCCGGGTGGTTCACGCGGAGCCGTAATCTTCACTCATGGTTTTGAAGGTACTACCGGAACAGCGTTTGCTACAGGATGGACAACTATTCCAAGCACCGGAGGTACCGCCGGACGTACAAGATGGGCTACCGGTACAGGAACACTCCCAACCACTGAAGTACCTGGAGCGCCACATGGCGGAACACGCCTCGCGTACATTTCCTACACCACTGCTGCACACGATGCATGGGTTATCACTCCCGCAATAAACCTTACTGCCGGAACAACTTACGCTATAGAGTTCTGGGTACAGATGGTGGGCTATGACGCGCCTGAAGAATTGGAAATGTGGGTTGGAACTGCCGCCACTGCCGCCGGAATGACCCAAAAACTGTGGGAAGAAAAAACCAATGATATTACCCCATGGCAAAGAATAATGAAGTTCATTACTCCTACAACAACCGGAAATATCTATATCGGCTTTCATAATACATCAACCGACCAGTACTATACTTTTATTGACGATATCACGGTTTCTGTAGCAAATACCAATGACCTGGAACTTAAAGCGGTTTATCCTTATACCCAGGTGCCAATTGGCCAAACATTAGCTGCTACCCTTCCGGTACAAGTAAACAGCAATTGTACAGCGCCCCAAACCAATGTTGTGGTTAGCTTAAAACAAAATGGTACTCAAATCGGCGCAACAACCCCGATGACTGTTGCATCCACAGCAATAGTAAAACTTGACATTCCTACCGGAAGCGCAGCCATTCCATTAGGAGATAATTCGCTAACGTACACGTTAACCCAAAATGAAACCGATGAAAATCCTGCTGATAATACAATTACCAGAACCTTTACAGGAACGCCAAACAAATTTGCAACCGATAACGGTGCTATGTCTACTTATTGGTACGGAACTGCTACTAACTACTATGGAAATATTTACAGCTTTACTAAAACTACTACCTTAAATCAAATTGAATCCTACCACTACTATAATGCAAGTTACTACGCCACTACTTATGGTATTGCAGTATATGCGGTTAATGCTGATACGATTGCTGCAACCCCCATCGCTTCAGCATCAGGATTGTCAAAAGCAACTACCGCTACTAATTGGTTTACATATACTTTTCCTACACCGCTTTCATTGCCGGCAGGTAAATACTTCATTGCCGTAACAGGATTAAATTGCTGTATTCTTGGAGATGCTAACACTACGGGAAGATTTGGTTATGTGTCCTCCGGCACTGCTTTAGCTTCTTTATCGGGCGCACTTTTCGTTCGTCTTAACGTTGACCTTCCGCAAAACGATATTGCAGTAGTAGCTGACAATCCGTTATTGCCTTTTACTAAAATACCCGCTTCTCAAGCTGCCGGTGCCATTATTAATAAAATGCCTTTCCCTGCCACTTTAACGGCACAGGCCAAAAATACGGGATTAGCCCAACAAACCGGCATAACCTTTTCGGCTACTTTTGACGGAACTAATATGGGAACCTCTGCGCCGATTGCTACCCTTGCGCCGTTTACCACCTCTGCTGCCATGACTATTACGCCGCCGGCCATGATGTATCCCTACTCCTCCGGTAATCATAATTTTGTATATAAGGTTCAACAAAGCGAAACAGATGCATATCCTGCAGATAACAGCGCTACGTTTACACTTGAAATTGGCAATACATACGCTTTAGATAATAAGGTTCTTTGTGATAACGGTGGTGGAAGTACAACCACAATTACTATTGGTAATATTTTCCCCATTTACAACAATACAACCCTTAATCAGGTGATTTTAGGATTTAGCAGTAACCCGTCTTATGCAGGCGCCCTAAGTCTTTCCTTATATAAAATGACAGATGCTACCAATACAGGAGCGCGTATCTATACGCAAACCTTTACACGTCCTGCAAGCGACTGGATCACCATAACGTTAACCACGCCACAGGCGTTAACTGCAGGTGATTACTACTTATGCGTTGACCAACAAACTACAAGTAACATGGGGCTCTCATTTGACACGCGCCCGAATGCCGTGAGAGCATATTCTAAAACTTATAGTTCTACAGGAGCTGCAGGTGCTGTATCGCCCATTACAAATTTTGGTGCTATGGCCATCCGTATGGTGGTAACCCCTGCCTCTGCCTGTACGGCTACTGCTCCAACCAACTTGTCCGTAGTGCCGAGCTTTGGCTCTGCTACTTTCTCATGGACAGGAAATGCCACAGGATACATTGTAACTCTTAATAATGGAACCACCAGTACTCTCTATTATGCCACAACGAATACCTTAACCGTTACCGGATTATTATCAAACGTTACCTACACATGGAGTGTTAAGGCAGTATGCGAAGATACGGGTAATCCAAGTTCTACAGGAACTTCATTCTCTGTACCAAGTTGCTCTAATGTAACGCTTCCTTATTATTATGGATTTGAAGATGGTACACACAATAGCTCGGCTATTACCTGCTATACCCAAGAAGGTACAGTAGGTACTTATGAATGGACAGTTAACCAAACATTTACCGATTATAACAGAACTCCCCGCACCGGAACAAAGAATGCTTTCTTACACTATAGTGCCAGTCGCTGGTTGTTTAGACAAGTGGATATGACTCCCGGTCTTTATAGATTTAGCGTATGGGCAAGACAAGACGGAGCCACAGCAACTAATGCCTCTATTACTTTAAAATATGGAACCACATCTACTGCAGCAGGTATGGTAAATACAATCTGTCCACAAACAGGATTAGTGAACGGAGATTATCAAAAAATATCCGGAAAATTTACTATTACCACTGCAGGAACATATTCCTTTGGTATTTATGGAGAAATTAACGGTACTCCATTGTATATCTCTATTGATGATATTGCTTTAGAAAAAATACCGGATGTGGATATGGCAGCGGTTTCTATTACCGGTCCCAATACAGTTGCTGCATTAGACCAAAATAATTATACCGTAACCGTTAAAAATGAAGGAGTACTTTCTGTTCAGAACTTTACCGTAAAGGTGTTTACTGATGGAGGTATTGAATTAGGCACAACTACGGTACCCACCGCTGTGCTTCCGGATGCCACCTTAGCCGTTACGGTTCCTGCTACTTTCCCAATCTCAACGATTGGTGCGGCAAAAATTAAAGGCGTAGTAATTGCCACCGGCGACGGTATCGCTGCAAACAACGAAACTCCGCTATTTGCCGTAACAGTGCTGTCGGAATGTACCGACCTTGCAAATGCCAAAAAAGTAACTATTGGAACCGGAACCACAAACTATTATACCATTCCTGTAAATACATTTTATGGTTATTCTTATTCGCAACAAATTTTCAATGCGTCAGAGATTGGTTTTCCCGCCGGTACAAAGATTATTTCAGTAGGATTCAATTATGTTTATTCAGTAGGACAAGTTAAACCTAATCAACAGGTATATATTGGAAACACTACTCAATCTACTTTTTCCACTACTTCTAATTTTATTCCTTTGAATCAAATGACATTGGTGTATTCGGGAGATGTTGACTATAACAATTCCCAACAATGGAGTACAATATACTTCAACAATCCATTTACTTATACCGGTGGAAATTTGGTAGTTGCTGTGGTAAATGGACATGGTACTTATGTTTCCAGTAGTAATGTTACTTTCAGTACTCATACTGCCACCAGCAAAACCGTTCATTATTACAGAGACGGCACTCCAATTGACCCTGCTGCTCCTTTAACAGGCACACCCTCCTCAGGCGTTTTAGCATACCGTAACAATATTCAATTTAATGCTGAAACCCTTAAAACATTTACATTAAATCCGAACAACATTATCGGAGAGGGCGCCACAGTTACCTTATCTCCCGATCCTGTTACTTGCGGAAGCAGTGCTACAGTCACCATTACAGCAGATGATTGCCATAATATTGCCGGTGTAAAATTCAACGGCGTTTCTCAACCGGTTCAAACCACTTACAACTTCCCGAATCAAAATGTTCCATTCCCGTTAATTGAAGTAACCACAGGTGCTCCTACTTATGATATTATTGCAACAGCCGGAGCAAACGGAACCATTGACCCGTCGGGAACCGTTCCGGTAAACCGTTGCGCCAACCAAAAATTTAATTTCATACCTAATACCGGCTACGTTGTGGATTACTTTGTAGTTGACGGCGTTAAGAAACCGAAAGCCGGATATTATACATTTGCTGATGTTAAAGAACCGCATACTATTTCCGTAGCATTTAAAGAAGCGCCCTATCATATCTATTTCACTCATGAAGGTAATGGCGAAGTAGTTCCCGTTGGAAATGAAGCCCTCATCCCATTTGGAGAGATTGGTATGGATGAAGGAGGTATGCAGTTGTTTACCTTCGTTCCGAGTCCTAACAATGAAATTCAAGCCGTATATATTGATGGCATGCTTAATCAAGGCGCCCTGATTGCGGGTTCTTACATGTTTGTAAATGTTCATGAAAATCACCTTATTCATGTAATTTTCAAACTCGTAGACAATACTATTGTGGCTACGGCAGGTGCCAACGGTACCATTACTCCTCATGGAAATGTACCGGTTCCTTATGGTAATTCTATAGATTTTGACTGTAGACCGGATGTAGGCTATGTAATTGACCAAATATTTGTAGATAATAATCCTATACCCGGTGTTCATGGCGAATCTTCCTATACTTATACTTTCGTAAATGTTCAGGGAAATCATACCATTCTTGTAACATTTACCAAAGCAACCGTAATGATTCATGCAACCTCCAGCGGCTGTGGGGCAAGTACTATTTTCCCGCTCGGTGAAGTTTCTGCATTATACAACGACATTGTAATATTTACCTTTGCCCCTGAACTCGGATGTAAAGTATCGGATGTAATCATTGATGGAGAGTCCTATCCCAATGCGATACCAACAGGTTCTTATACTTTCTTCTATGTTACAGAGCCCCATACTATTCATGTTTCTTACGAACCGATTACTTTCCCGATAACTGCTGCTATCAATGCACACGGTACTATCAACGACGAAGGCGTTACCTATGTAGATTATGGTACCAATAAAACTTATTCTTTTTCAACAACTGCGGGCTACAAAATTGCCAATGTATTTGTTGACGGTGCCAATAATCTAACTGCCGTTGCAAATAAGTCTTATACATTCACCAATGTAACGGCGCCGCATTCAATCAGCGTAATCACTGCGCCCATGACTTATACCATTGTTGCTTCTGCAGGTCTCGGCGGCTTTATTACGCCTTCAGGCGACATTACCGCAACTTATGGGGAAAGTAGAATGTTTACATTTGCTGCTGCATCAGGATATGTTTTAGATAAAGTGTTTATCGACGGCGCCGAAAACGGAGAAGCAGCTCTCAATGGCTCTTATGCTTTCGTTAATATCTCAAAAGATCATACTATTAAGGTCACATTCAAAAAAGTCATATTCAAGATTGCTTCTCATGTTTCCGGAAGCGGTGCTATCGAACCCAGTGGTATAATCGATGTTAATTACGGAGAAAATGTAACTTATTATATTACGCCGGACGAAGGCTATAAAGTTTCTAATGTTTTGGTAAACGGTGACGATCAAGGTCCTGTTAATACTTATACTTTTACTGAAGTAGTAAAAGACGGAACAATTGAGGTTATTTTTATCTCCAACTCCATTACCGGTATAAATCCGCAAACTATTGACGGTATTACCATCTATAGTCAAGGTAATACTGTTTATATTGATAACCATGATCTTCTCAATATTCGTGATGTGTCTATCACGGATATGCTGGGTCGTGTTATTTGGCAAGGAAAGGTTTCAGACCTCCACAATTCCATCACATTAAACGTATCATCAGGTATTTATGCAGTTCGTGTAGTTACCGACTTAAATGTTACGTCAACTAAAGTTCCTATTCAGAAATAATGTAATGTAATTTCTCTATCTTAAGAGGCTGTCATAAAAATAAAGGCAGCCTCTTTTTTTATTTATCCTCTGCAATAATATATGAAACAGTGGCAAAAGATATTTGTTTTAATGATATTTGACGAAAGGTTATGTATATCTTTAAACTTTTCAACTCTTAAACTTTAAGTACTCCCACGTAAACCCTTTCCGTTGTGCCACAATCTCTTCGGGGGTTCCAACGGCAATAATTTCACCACCATAACGTCCCCCTTCGGGTCCCATATCAATGATGTGATCTGCCATTTTTATAACGTCCATGTTATGTTCAATCACTAATACAGTATTTCCTTTGTTTACAAAACGATTGAGCAGGTCTAACAAGATGGCGATATCGTGAAAATGCAAGCCGGTGGTGGGTTCATCCAAAATGTAAAAGGTGCTTCCGGTGTCTTTTTTCGAGAGTTCGGCGGCTAACTTAATGCGTTGCGCTTCGCCGCCGGAAAGTGTAGTAGAGGGCTGCCCTAAACGAATGTAGCCCAAACCAACGTCCACAAGAGTTTGCAGTTTTTGCACAATAAACGGAATTCCTTCAAAAAACGGCAACGCGGTGTCAATATCCATTTCCAGTACATCGTTAATGGATTTGCCTTTGTAGCGAATTTCTAATGTTTCAGCGTTGTAGCGCTTGCCGTTACACTTTTCGCAGGTAACGTAAACATCGGGCAGAAAGTTCATTTCAATGGCTTTCACGCCGGCACCGCCACACTCTTCGCAACGTCCGCCGGTTACATTAAACGAGAAACGCCCGGGCTTGTACCCTCGAATTTTCGATTCGGGCAGTTGAGAAAAAAGTTGTCTAATGTCATCAAACACCCCAATATAAGTAGCGGGATTGGAGCGCGGCGTTTTGCCGATAGGCTGCTGATTGATTTCAATCACCTTATCAATATGCACCAAACCCGTGATGCTTTTGTATGGCAACGGTTTCTTTTCACTTTTATAAATGTGCTTATTTAGAATGGGATACAACGTTTCGTTAATCAATGTGGATTTTCCGCTTCCGGAAACACCGGTAACGCAAATAAGTTTTCCCAATGGAAACTCTACGGTTATGTTTTTCAGATTGTTGCCGGTACAATTATGCAAAGCAATCAGATTTCCGTTTCCTTCACGACGTGTTTTGGGTACCACAATCTGTTTTTTACCGGTTAAATAATCTGCAGTTAACGAGTTGGATCTCAATATATCGTTGAATGACCCCT
>Ga0209628_10000074_pt1 | contig 49786 bp, 45 predicted proteins | sample TergutCu122P4_FD_187285 | JGI IMG/M metagenome (GOLD analysis project Ga0209628, IMG submission 187285) | Cubitermes ugandensis P4 segment gut microbial communities from Kakamega Forest, Kenya - Cu122 P4 (SPAdes) (version 2) | ecosystem: Host-associated > Arthropoda: Insects > Digestive system... | reverse complement strand
TTGCCGTTACGCTCTGCGCCAGCGCGCCAGCACTACGCTGCCAAGCAGCAGCGTCAGCAGTAACAGTGCCCATTCGCGCAGCGCCGGAACAGGGGCCGCGTTGGCGGGCGCCTGCTTCAGCGTCACCTTCAGGCCGCCCACTGGGATGTTGGAGCGGGCGGTAACGCCGTCGTCGTAATCGATCATCACGGGATCGCCGTTTTGCGCTACATGCAGCAGCGCGCCATCCACCGGGCTGGAGATGATGCCGGCTGCCGCGTAATTGTCCGTTACGGTTTTGATTGTGCCGTCGTCGTAGGTTACCGTCACCACCATGCCATCCAGGCTGAAGGCTTGTCCATCGATATAGGACAGTCGCGGCGGCGTGGTCACCTCCACCTGGCCCACCACGGGCGCTGCGGTTACCGCGAACGTGTACGACAGCGTGGCCGTCGCACCATTGTTGCTGACCAGCGTTGCGGTCGATCCGTTGATCGTGTGGGCCGTCAGCCCGCTGGTAAAGGTGTAGTAGTCGTTGGCTATCAGTTCCACCGTGGCGGTGTATTGCGTGCCGCCGAGAAATTTGCCGCTGGCGCCGATCGCCGGTGACCACGTTACGGCGCCACACGTAAAGTCCGGGCCGCATCCGGTGGCGGCGGTGACCGGCGTTGCGTTCTTGACCGGTGCGGTAATGCCGATGGCGGCGCTGTCGATCACGCCCACATACGTCAGCGCATTGGGTCGCGTGACCGTCAGGCCGCCGCCGTAGTCGAGCACCAGATCGTAAACACCGGGCGAGCGGGGCGGCGCTGTAAAGGTCAACTGGGTATCGCTGGACACCACCACATTGGCCGCGGCCACGCCGCCGACGGTGACGGTGGGCGTGATGTAGCCAATGGGGGCAACGACGAGAACAGGTACCAGGCTATCGGTGGTCGAGTTGTTGCCGAGTTGGCCGGAGCTGTTGCTGCCCCAGCAATACGCCTTGCCATTGGATGCCATGACGCAGGTGGACTGACCGCCCTCCGAAATTTGCACGATGGTCAGTCCCGCGAGCACGCCGGAAGCATCGACGGCGACGGGGACATAGCTGTCGATGGCCGAGTTGTTGCCGAGTTGGCCGTGGTTGTTTTGGCCCCAACAGTACGCTTTGCCGTCGTAGTCAAGGGCGCAGGCATGTTCGCTGCTCACCGAGACTTGCTTGAGATCCACTCCATTTAGTACGCCGGAAGTATCGACGGCAACTGGGACAAGGCTGTTGGTGTTCGAGTTGTTGCCGAGCTGGCCGTAGTAGTCTGATCCCCAGCAGTACGCCCGGTTATCGGAGGCGATGACGCAGGCGGCAGATTGGCCCCCTGAAAGTTGCTTGATGGTCTTGCCGGCCAGCACGCCGGAAGTATCGACAGCGACGGGGATGCTGCTTTGGGTGGCCAAGTTGTTGCCGAGTTGGCCGGAGTAGCCATTGCCCCAGCAGTACGCCTTGTCGTCGGAGGCGATGGCGCAGGTGTATTGCCAGCCAGCCACAATCTGCTTGATGGTTTTACCGGCCAGCACGCCGGAGGTATTGACTGTGACAGGAACCGGGCTGTTGACAGTCGAGTTATTGCCGAGTTGTCCATTGCTGTTCCAACCCCAGCAGTACGCATTGTTGTCGGAGGCGATGGCGCAGGTGTGACCGGCGCCCGCCGAGATTTGCTTGATGGTCAGACCTGCGAGCGCACCGGAAGTATCGACGGCGACGGGAACGCTGCTTTGGACGGTCGAATTGTTGCCGAGATGGCCGTAGTAGTTGTAGCCCCAGCAGTATGCATGATCGTCGGAGGCGATGACGCAGGTGTGATTGGCGCCAACCGAGATTTGTTTGATGGTCAGACCCGCGAGCGCGCCGGAAGTATCAACAGCGACGGGAACGGGACGGTTGACTGTCGAGTTGTTGCCCAGTACGCCGTAATTGTTAATACCCCAGCAGTATGCCAGACTATCTGAACCAATGCCGCAGGCGTGAGCGCTGCCGCTGCTTCCATCAGAAACCTGCGTGAACGTCAGTTCTCCAGACTGTACGAACCCGCTGCCTGCAACGGTGATACCGTCACCGCCCGCAATGTTCAGCCCACTGCCAGGGCTGGCGCCGGTAATGGCCGGCGCGGCGGCACTGGCCGCGGGCGCCGCCAGAAAACCGCCCACCGCCAGAACAAGCGCCAGCGCGGCGCCCAGGAGCGGTTGGAAGATCGGTTTGCGCATGAAGGCTCTCGCTTTCAGTGGGTTTTGATGAATCCTGACCAAATTCAATAGCATGATGCCCCAGTATTATGGAATCTCTGCTTGAACGTGGCCGGTACGTTGGCTGAAACTTCATGAGTCCTGATTTGATAGCTGGCCGCGCTCATTCAGCAAACATTTGCGCATATTTTTAACCGCAAAAGCTTATGCACCAAGCGCTGGCAGCTATCATAATACTCATGCCGAATGAAACAGCGCCATCAACACCAAGCTGACGAACAACGCAAAATAGCCTGCCAGCAGCCAAAAATTTGTGTCCAGAAAGGGGTCATGGTTTATTCCTGTTTTTGGACTGAAGCGGTCGGCAAAAAAATTGGGGAACCATAGCAGCGCCACCGAAACCAGCGGCATCATCAAGATGACCGCAACTCCAGTGCCGGATTTTTGCACTGGATATTTCATGGCAAGAGCCACCGCCGCAAGCGTTTGCTCCAGATGTGTGACCACATAGCCCCACATCAAAAGTACCACGGCGCCTATGAGCCGGTGGATCATGGGCACACTCCTGGCGGCATGTGTTTTGGCGTGAATGGGGTCACGCTTGCAGCCGCATCACCGCGATTCCCCTGGCGCGCTGGGCTACCTGCTCATCGTTGGTGATGATGTGGCTGCACCCGGCCTTGATGGCGGTGGCCAGGTGGATGGCGTCGATCATGGAGAGGTTTTGCACGGCCCGGATGTGGGCCGCCAATTCAAGCGCGCCGCGGTCGTGGGCAAGGGCGCGAAAGAAGCCTTGGTCGCCAAACATCGAGCGCACTTTTTCGGCAGCCAGAAGGTTGTTGTCACGCAGTGGCTTGACGAGCAGCTCGGCAATCGCCAATTCGCCCGAAACTCCGGTGATCAAACCATTTTCCGCCGCATGGAAAAACGGCAGGCACTTTTCGGCGTAGCGCTCATGGCCTTCCAGAAAGTAGACGAACACGTTGGTGTCGAAATAGACCTTGCGCCCACGCAGGGCGGCTAGCGTGCCATCTAGCGATCCCACGGGCGTTCCCATGATTTGCGTTCGTTTGCGATGTAGGCGTCGATTTCCTCGGTGTTTCGCCCATACACCCCTTTGAGGGATCCGGCCAACTCCATCAGCGAAGGCCGTTTTTTCTCCGCCACGCGCTGCGTCAGCAGCGTGATCGCGCCATCCTTGTAGCTAACATCCAGCACGTCGTTGGCGCTGATGTTGGCGGCGCGCACCACCGACGCCGGCAGGGTGATTTGGTGTTTGTCGCGCACGCGCACTTTGAGCATGGTTTTCTCCGAAGTTGGAAAGTTGGAAATCAAATCCAAATTTCCAACATTCTACTCCACCATACGGGTAGTTCTCGCGCGACAGGCCGTCAAAAAAGTTGCCAGCGATGGCCTCGCGCGGCGCAAAGCCAATGGCGTGCACAAAGCCGTCGAACCTTGGCCAGTGGGCCGAGAGGCCGCCAAACATGCGCTTGTCGCTCACTGCATAAAAAACCCGCCGATAGCGGGTTTTTTATGGCTGCCGCCAAAGCACCGCGCCTTGCTCCGTCAGAATGTCGCCTTGCGGCTGCATCCGCCAGCCTGGCGCCCCAAACAACCATGTCTTCTTCTGCCCAACCCATGCCCATCGAATACCCTTTCGGGAACGTTCCCGAATACGGCGAGCCGGACCAGGTCGCGCGCGGCATCTGGCGGGTTCGCCTGCCCATGCATCCGCCGCTGAAGGCCGTCAACATCTACCTCATGGCCGATGGCGACGGCTTGAGCATTGTCGATACCGGGCTGAACAACGATGCCACGCGGCAGGTCTGGGAGCAGCTTGCGCGCGGCTTTTTGGCCACCCGGCGGCCCACGCGGCTGCTGCTCACGCATCACCACCCGGATCACGCTGGCCTGCTGCGCTGGCTGTGCGAACGCTGGAATTTGCCCTACCAGATGACATCCGCCGAGCAGGAGCGTCTTTTGCCCGGCGCGCGGCAGGCAGGCAGCCAGGACGCGGACGGGCGGATGCTGCGCGCTGGCGTTCCCGACGAGGTGATTCACTGGCGGCGCGCCGCGCCGCACAAGCCCGAGAGCGAGCCAGCCGGTCTGCCGCCAACCGAATGGCTGCCCATGGCCGGTGGCGAGCAAGTGCGCATCGGCCAGGACGATTGGGAAGTAATCGAAGGCGCCGGGCACACGCCCGGCCATGCCAGCCTGTTTTGCGCCAGCCGGCGGCTGCTGATCTCCGGCGATCAGGTGCTGCCGCGCGTACACGCCTCGCTCGACACCTGGGGCGGCCTGCCGCCAGACGGCCTGTTGCAGCGCTGGCTGGACTCCTTCGCGCGTTTGCAAAGCCTGCCGCAAGACACGCTGGTTTTTCCGTCGCACAACGAGCCGTTTCTCGGCCTGCACACGCGGCTTGACGAAATGACCGCGTACCACGAAGGGCGGCTGCGCACCATGCTGGAAATGTGCGCGCAGCAACCACACAGCGTCTGGGACATCGTGGACGCTACCAGCGCGCTTGGTCAAACATCACACGCGCTCTATCTGTCCTGCGGCACGGTAGCCGCGGGCCTTGACTTGCTGGCCGCGCGCGGCCTGGCCCGCCGCGAAACAGACGCAGACGGCATCGAGCGCTGGCGCCCCACCGCCGGCGCGCCGGCGAATCCAGGCCTTTGATTCATGCTGGAAACGGCGGCCATCCACTATCTTGCTCGTTCAAATCCCTACACCATGTCCGCCGACAGGCCAGCAGTCTGGCTGAAGCCGCCATCGACGTAGGTGATTTCCGCCGTCACGCCCGCCGCCAGATCAGACAGCAAAAACGCTGCCACGTTGCCCACGTCGTCGATGGTCACGTTGCGGCGCAGCGGGGCGGCGCTGGCGACGTAGCCCAGCAGCTTGCCGAAGTCCTTGATGCCGCTGGCCGCCAGCGTTTTGATCGGCCCGGCACTGATGCCGTTGACGCGGATGCCGCGGCCGCCCAGCGCCTCGGCCATGTAGCGCACGCTGGCTTCCAGGCTGGCCTTGGCCAGCCCCATCGTGTTGTAGTTGGGAATGCTGCGCAGCGCGCCCAGGTAGGTGAGCGTGAGCAGCGCCGCCTTGTCGCTCAGGTAGGGCAGGGCGGCCTTGGCCATGCCGGCAAAGCTGTAGGCGCTGATGTCGTGCGCTAGCCGATAGTTCTCGCGCGTCAGGCCGTCGAAGAAGTTGCCCGCGATGGCCTCGCGCGGCGCAAAGCCGATGGCGTGCACAAAGCCGTCGAATTTGGGCCAGTGGGCCGAGAGGTCGCGGAACATGCGCTCGATCTGCTCGTCGCTGCCTACGTCGCAGTCGAACACCAGCTTGCTGCCGAACTCGGCGGCGAATTCGGTGATGCGTTCCTTGAACCGCTCGCCCACGTAGCTGAACGCCAGCTCGGCCCCCTGCGCGCGGGCCGCGCGGGCGATGCCGTAGGCGATGGAGCGGTTGGACAGCACGCCGGTAATCAGCAGCTTCTTGCCCGCCAGAAAGCCGGCGGTGGGGGGGGTGGTCGTCATGGGCAATGTTCCTTGAAAAAAAATGGGAACCACACACTCAATTCGTCATTCCCGCGAAGTTCCCGCCTGCGCGGGAATGACAGGGAATCCATGAGCGTCACCTCGAAACCAACGTTGTTTGGATTCCCGCCTGCGCGGGAATGACGATGGAAAAGTGGTGTGTCGGGTTCCAGAAAAAAATGCTTCAGAATTGTCGCATGCGTTTTTTGCTGCTTTGCCTGCTGATTGCCTGCCCAGCCGCGTGGGCTGCCCACGGCTACGCGCTGTGGGATGAGCTGAAGTACCAGCCCGGCTTCGACCACTTCGACTACGTCAACCCCGCCGCGCCCAAGGGCGGCGAGATTCGTTTGGTCAGCGGAATGCGCGCGTCTACCTTCGACAAGTACAACCCGTTCACCATCAAGGGCAGCGCGCCAGCCTATCTGTCCGAGCTGATGTTTGACACCTTGCTGGCCGGCTCGCTGGACGAGCCGGGCGCGGCCTACGGCTTGCTGGCAGAGGACGTGACGGTGGCGCCCGATCGCCTGTCGGCCACCTTCCGCCTGCGGCGCGAGGCGCGCTTTCACAACGGCGACGCGGTGACCGCGCAAGACGTGAAGTACAGCTACGACACGCTGATTGGCACCTACACATCGCCCATCTACAAAACCATGCTGATAGATGTGGCCGGTGTCGATGTGCTGGACGAGAGCACCGTGCGCTTTCGCTTTGGCCGCGCCAACCGCGAACTGCCGCTGACCGTCGGCGGCCTGCCGGTGTTCAGCCAGAAGTGGGGCGCGGGCAAACCGTTTGATCAGGTGGTGATGGATATACCGATTGGCTCCGGCCCGTACAAAGTCGGGCCGGTCAAGTTTGGCAAGGACATCACCTACGTGCGCGATCCGGACTATTGGGCGCGCGATCTCAACGTCAAGCGCGGCACCGGCAACTTCGACCGTATCACCATCAAAATCTACAAGGACAACACCGCCCGGCTGGAAGCGTTGAAGGCGGGCGAATTTGACATCATGGCCTTTTACTCCGCCGCTGATTGGGCGCGGCGTGTCAATGGCCCCAAGTTCAAAAGCGGCGAACTGGTCAAGGGCGAATTCCGTCACCAGTTGCCCACCGGTTTTCAAAGCTACATCCTCAACAGCCGCCGCCCGCTGCTGGCTGACGCGCGCGTGCGCGAAGCGCTGGGCCTGGCCATCGACTACGAGTGGATGAACCGGCAGATGTTCTACGGCTCGTACACCCGCGTCACCGGCCTGTTCGGCAACACCGAATGCGCCGCCACTGGCACGCCCGACGCCGCCCAACTGGCGCTGCTGGAGCCTTGGCGCGGCCAGATTCCGCCCGCCGCTTTTGGTCCCGCCTATACGCCGCCGCGCACCGACCAGCCATTTGATCCAGCCGTGGGCGGTCTGCGCGAAAACCTGCGCCGCGCGCAAAAACTGCTGCAAGAAGCTGGCTGGAGCGTGCAGGACGGCCAGCTACGCAACGCCAATGGCCAGCCGATGGTGCTGGAATATATGGACAGCACTGAAGGCGGCGGCGCCCGCGTGGTGGCGCAGTGGACGCGCAGTCTGGAAAAACTGGGCGTGCGCCTGGTTTTCAGGCCGGTGGACTTTGCGCTGTATCAGCAGCGGCTGCAAAAGTTTGACTTTGACATCATCAGCATGGCCTACTCCGGCACGCTCAATCCGGGGCAGGAATACGCCGACTTGTTTGGCAGTCAGGCCGCCGATACCGAGGACTCTGGCAACCTGGCGGGCGTAAAAAATCCGGCCATCGACAGCCTCATCAGCCACATGGTTGGCGCCGCCACCAAGCCCGACTTTCTGGCCGCCTGCCGTGCGCTGGAGCGCGTGGTCAGCCACAGCCACTACCTGCTGCCCCAGTGGTATTCACCCGCGCATCGGCTGGCCTACAACGCCTGGCGGCTGCAAAAGCCAGACCTGATACCGCCTTATTTCAGAGGCGAGACCTGGGCGATGGATACGTGGTGGGCCAAGGATCAGAAATAGCATGTTCACCTACATTCTCAAGCGCCTGCTGCTGATGCTGCCCACTTTGCTGGGCGTGCTGCTGGTCACGTTCGCGGTGATCCAGTTCGTGCCCGGCGGGCCGGTGGAGCAGTATCTGGCACAGGCCAAGGCAGGCGCTGGCGGCGTGGCCGCCGAGGGCAGGGTGGCTTATCGCGGCGCGCAAGGGGTGGACCCCAGGCGGCTGGAAGAAATCAAAAAACTCTACGGCTTTGACAAACCGGCGCCAGAGCGTTTTGTGCTGATGCTGGGGCAGTTTGCGCGCTTCGATCTGGGGCGCAGCTTCATGCAAAACAAGGATGTGTGGCAGCTTGTCAAGGAAAAGTTGCCGGTGTCCATCAGCCTTGGGCTATGGACTTTTTTCATCAGCTACCTGATCAGCGTGCCGCTGGGGGTGATGAAGGCGGTGCGCGCCGGATCGCGCTTTGATCTGGTCAGCACGCTGATCGTGCTGGTCGGCTACGCGATTCCGGGTTTTGTGCTGGGCGTGGCGCTGCTGGTGATTTTTGGCGGGCAGTTGCAGTGGTTTCCGCTGCGCAATTTGACCTCGGCCAACTTCGACGAGCTGAGTCTGGGCGGCAAGATCGTTGACTATCTTTGGCACATCACGCTGCCGGTGACGGCGATGGTGATGGGCAGCTTTGCGGTGACGACGATGCTGACCAAGAACAGTTTTCTGGAAGAAATCCGCAAGCAATACGTGCTGACCGCGCGCGCCAAGGGCTTGAGCGAGCGCCAGGTGCTGACCCGGCACGTGCTGCGCAACGCGCTGATCCCCATCGTCACCGGCTTTCCGGCGGCGTTTGTGGGGGCGTTTTTTACCGGGTCGCTGCTGATCGAGACGCTGTTTTCCCTGGACGGCCTGGGCCTGCTGAGCTACGAAAGCGTGATCCGGCGCGACTATCCGGTGGTGCTGGGCACGCTGTTTTTGTTTACCCTGATCGGGCTGGTGACCAAGCTGATCAGCGACCTGTGCTACGTGTGGGTGGACCCGCGGGTGAAGTTTGATTGACACACTTTCGCCTTTGTCATACAATGCATGACAAGCACACTTCAAATTCAAAGGATGCCAATAATGCGAGTCAATGCGCGTTTTGAAGGCGATGCCGAGCAGCAGCTCAACTATCTGGCCGAAGTTACCGGTGCTGGTGTCAGCGATGTGCTGCGCGCCAGCGTGCAGCACTATTACGACCAGATGCGGGCGCAGCGCGGCGGGTTGACGCATTTCGCGGCTTTTGTCGGCCGTGGCGGCAGCGGGCGCAGCGACATCGCCAGCAACTACAAGGCGCGGTTGACCGAGGGCTGGGCCACCAAATATCAGGGTGGCGCGCCGCTTGCCGTGCATGAACCGGCCAAGCCCTGGATGCTGCCCGCCACGGTGCTGCACACCGGCGGTGAAATTGGCGAGCAACCCCCCAAAGGCCGGGCGTGATCATCGCCGACGCCGGTTTTTTTTACGCGCTGGCCGATTCCAGCGACACTTGGCATTTGCGCGCCAAGCGTGCGCTGCCCACGCAGTCTGAAGGCTGGATCACCACCTGGCCGGTGCTGACCGAGGCCACGCACTTGCTCACGCGCTGGATCGGCATCGCTGCCGCGCAAGCGCTGCTGCGCGACGTGGCCGCTGGCGGCATCGCCGTCTGGCAATGGAGCGCGCCGCAGACCGAGCGGCTGGCGTACCTGATGGACCGCTACGTCAGCCTGCCAATGGATTTGGCCGACGGTTCACTGATACTGCTGGCCGAGCATCTGGGCCACGGGCGCATCCTGACTACCGACGAGCGCGACTTTGGCGCCTACCGCTTCAAAAGCCGCGAGCCGTTTGTCAACCTGATGGCCGATGATGGATACGGCACACGCGCTGCGGGGCGGGCGCGGTTGAAATAGTCATTTCAAATGGATAAAATGTCCATGTTCAATGACTCTTTTTGAAGGAGCGTGTGCCATGAGCTGGAACATAGCTTCCGCCAAACAACAGTTTTCCGAGGTAGTGCGCCTTTCGGCCCACGAGCCGCAGGCCATTTGCAATCGCGACAAGCCGGTGGCGGTGCTGGTATCGGCGCAGGATTTCGAAGCGTTCAGACAGTGGCAGTCCGAGCGCCAGCGGCCCACGCTGTCAGAGTTGTTTGCCGAGATACGCGACATCTTCGTGGCCACAGGCGAGGACGGCATTGAACTGCCGCCGCGCACCACGCGCCACAACCCGCTGGCCGACGATCCTGACTACTGGGATGCGCCTGTCAGCACCACCGAGTCGGCCACAAGCTGATTGGCGCCGTGTACCTTGCCGACACCAACGTCGTCAGCGAACTGATGCGCCCAGCGCCCGACGCAGGCGTTCAGCAATGGATGCAGCGGCTGGAGCGCGCGGGCCTGCCGGTCGTCATCAGCGTCATGACCATCGATGAAATCGTGTTCGGGCTTGAGCGCAGACACCATGCCGCCAAGAAAGTCTGGTTCGACCGCTTTCTGCTCATTTGCACTGTGCTGCCGGTAACAGACGGCATTGCCCGGCGCGCTGGCGAAATGCGCGCCTTGCTGGCGGCGCAGGGGCGGGTTCGCCAGCAAACCGACATGCTCATCGCCGCCACGGCCCAAATCCACGCGCTAACGCTGGTAACGCGCAACGTGCGCGACTTTGACGGCTGCGGCATCGCGGTGCTCAATCCGTTTACCTTTACCGGCTGATGCGGCCCGCGCCCATGTCCACCGCGCCTTCCGCCCCCGCTCCCAGCCGCTCCCCCGCCCGCCGCGCTTGGCTGCGCTTCAAGCGCAACCGGCTGGGCTTTTGGAGCCTGATGGTGTTTGGCGCGCTGGTACTGCTCAGTCTGGCCGCCGAGGTCATCTCCAACGACAAACCGCTGGCCGTGCGTTATGACGGGCACTGGTACTTTCCGCTCGTGCAGACCTATCCGGAAAAAGTGTTTGGCGGCGACTTCGACACCGAGACCGACTACCTGGACCCCTTCATCCGCGCGCAATTTGCCAAACCCGGCAACTGGGCGCTGTACCCGCCAAACCCGTATGGCGCCAAAACCATCAACTACTTTGCCAACGAGCCAAACCCGGCCTCGCCATCGGCCGGCAACTGGCTGGGCACCGACGACCGCGGGCGCGATTTGCTGGCGCAGTTGATCTACGGCTTTCGCGTCAGCGTGCTGTTCGGGCTGGCGCTGATGGCCGTCGGCGTCGTGCTGGGCGTGGCCGCCGGGGCGCTGCAGGGCTACTTTGGCGGCAAGATCGATTTGACCGCGCAGCGCCTGATCGAAATCTGGTCCTCCATGCCAGAGCTGTACCTGCTGATCATTTTCAGCGCCATCCTCTCGCCCAGCGTCGCACTGCTGCTGGCGCTGCTCAGCCTGTTTGGCTGGATGGGCCTGTCGGACTACGTGCGGGCCGAATTTTTGCGCAACCGCCAGCTCGACTACGTAAAAGGCGCGCGCGCCCTGGGCGTGCCCAACCGCCAAATCATCTGGCGCCACATCCTGCCCAACAGCATGACTCCGGTGGTCACCTTCCTGCCCTTTCGCATGAGCGCGGCCATCCTGTCGCTGACCTCGCTTGACTTTCTGGGCCTGGGCGTGCCGCCCGGCACCCCCAGCCTGGGCGAGCTGCTCAGCCAGGGCAAAAACAACATTGACGCCTGGTGGATATCGCTATCCACCTTCGGCGTACTGGTGCTGACGCTGCTGCTGCTAACCTTCATGGGCGACGCCCTGCGCGACGCGCTGGACCCGCGCAAGGTCAGCCAGTAGCAAAAATGATAGCTTGCCGCGCTATCTGTGCAAGGATTTGCAATATGAAACACACTCAAACCATTATGCAGCAAGCGTCAGCAGCTATGAAATAATGAGTGTGTGCTACGATTCACCGCATGACCGCACCCCTGCTTGAGCTGGACAACCTGCACGTCGCCTTTGGCGGCAATGCGGTGGTGGATGGCGTCAGCTTTGGCATTGCGCCGGGCGAGAAGCTGGCGCTGGTGGGCGAGTCTGGCTCTGGCAAAACCGTTACCGCGCTGGCGCTGCTGCGCCTGCTGCACGGCGCGCGCATCGAGGGGCGGGCGCTGTTCAATGACGGGCAGCGCACGCGCGATTTGCTGGCGCTGCCAGAGCGCCAGTTGCTGGGCTTGCGCGGCGATGAGATCGCGATGATCTTTCAGGAGCCGATGACCGCGCTCAACCCGCTGATGACGGTGGGCCGGCAAATCGCCGAGGTGTTGCGGCTCAAGCGTGCGCTGACGCCGCAACAGTCCGCGCAGGGCGCGATTGAATTACTGGACAAGACTGGTATTCCGGAGCCGGCGCGGCGCGCCGCGTCTTACCCGCATCAGTTGTCGGGCGGCCAGCGCCAGCGCGCCATGATCGCCATGGCGCTGGCGTGCGCGCCCAAGCTGCTGCTGGCCGACGAGCCGACCACGGCGCTGGATGTAAGCCTGCGCGGCCAAATGCTGGATTTGCTCAGCCAGTTGCAGCATGACAATGGCATGGCGGTGCTGCTGATCACGCACGATTTGAATCTGGTGCGCCGCTTTGCCGACCGCGTGGCCGTCATGCAGCATGGCCGCCTGGTGGAGCAAGGCGGCGCAGCGCAAATTTTTGCCGCGCCCCGGCACCCGTACACCCAGCGGCTGATCGCCAGCCGGCCCGAGCGTGACGTGCTGGACGCACCAGCGGCTGCCGATGCGGCCCCGGTCATCGCGGCCAGCGCGCTGCGCGTGACCTATCCGGTGCCGCTGCCGGGCCTGCGCGGCTGGGTGCGCAAGGGCGCGTTTGTTGCCGTGCAAAGCGCCAGCTTTGCCATTGCGCCGGGGCGCACGCTGGGCGTGATTGGCGAATCAGGCTCCGGCAAATCCACGCTGGCGCAAGCCGCGCTGGCCTTGCTGCCGCCAGCGGCGGTGGCCGGGCGGCTGGAAATTGCCGGACAAACGTGGCGGCACCGGCTGGCCGCCGACAAACCGCTGCGCCGCGTGGCGCAAGTGGTGTTTCAGGACCCGTTTTCATCGCTGTCGCCGCGCATGACGGTGGAAGAAATCGTTGGCGAAGGCTTGCGTGTGCACGCCCCCGATTTGCCCGCGCCAGAGCGCGCCCGGCGCGTGCGCGACGCGCTGGCCGACGTGGGCCTGCCGCAAACGCAATTTCCCGGCCTGCTGGCGCGCTATCCGCACGAATTTTCAGGCGGCCAGCGCCAGCGCATCGCCCTGGCGCGCGCCCTGATCGTCGAGCCGTTCCTGCTGGTGCTGGACGAACCCACCAGCGCGCTGGACGTAACCATCCAAAAACAGGTGCTGACCCTGCTGCAACGTCTGCAAAAACAGCGCCAGCTAGCCTACCTGCTGATCACCCACGACGTGGACGTGGTGCGCGCCATGGCGCACGACGTGCTGGTGCTCAAAGACGGCCAGGTGGTGGAAGCCGGCGCCGCGCTGCAAGTGCTGGCGCAGCCCGCGCACCCGTACACGCAGCGGCTGCTGGCGGCGGCTTGATTGCAAGGATCAGGCTTCGCGCATCAGGAAATCGGCAGGGCTGACGATTTCGATCCCCTGGAAGGCGCCCAGCGCAAGCAGATCGCGGTCTCCCGTCAGGATCGCCTGTGCCTGTCCATTGAGCGCCACGTCAATGAATTTGTTGTCTTTCGGATCCCGGCATACATTGACTCGCCGGGTGATTGGAACTACCCGTGCGATGCCGCCAAGCAGACGCAAAAACTGCTGCCTGTCAGCACGCGAGATATAGCGGTCGAACTTGCCGCGCGATAGAACATCGCTCAAATTCGGCCAGCGTTTCTTCGGACACGGGCGGAATGCCCCAGGAAAGCCCGTGGTTGACCGATCGTGCCGCCGTGCCGTCCGGCATGAGCAGGCGGCTGATCCAGATATTGGTGTCAACCACCAGCTTGCGGTCAGCGCGCACTGCCGAGCAGCCCTTGCAGCACGTCCTCTGTCATGCCGGCTTGCCGCGCCTTGGCACCTGCGCGGTCGCAAAAGCGCTGGAATCTGGTCACGTTCAGGCGTGCAAGGCGCTCGTATTCGTGCATCGACATCACCACCGCCACATCCTGCTTTTGACGCCGGATGACGACAGGCTCGCGCCGCGCGGTTTCGATGACCTCGCCCCAACCTTGTCTTGCCTGGCTGGTTGTCATGGTACGCATGTCACTATCTCCGCTGGTCTTGCCTGAATTGTAGGTTGCATGGCCGCCGCGCCAGCGCTTAACCCGGATATTTCACCGTGGCGGCGCTGAAGCAGCGCCCGCTGCCGGGATGCGCTGGGTGCCGAGTGTTTTTGCCAAGTACAAAACGGATTTCGCCATTGACGATGACCTCTGCCTCTGAAACAGGCTGGCAAAAACACGGCCACGGTGAAATGTCCGGGTTAAGGAACCTCTGAAAAACCCTGCGTGAGCCGGCGCGCTTGGGTTTGGGATGGGCTGCAAGGCGCAAAGCGCAGCCATAGCCGTAGCTATGGCGAGCATTTGCAACGCAGCAGACCGCCCAAACCCAAGATGCGCCAGCCACGACAGGGTTGTTCAGAGGTTCCTTAAACCACCCTGGCAATCGCCTGACAAACGTAGTCAATGTTCTTGCTGTTGAGCGCGGCCACGCACATGCGGCCGGCGTCGGTGCCGTAGATGCCGAATTCACCGCGCAGGCGCAGCATCTGCTCCTTGCTCAGGCCGGAGTAGCTGAACATGCCGACCTGCTGGGTGATGAAGCTCATGTCCTGCTTTACCCCGGCGGCTTTCAGCCCATCAACCAGCTTGCCGCGCATCAGCTTGATGCGCCCGCGCATTTCGGCCAGCTCCTGCTCCCACTGCGCACGCAGCCTGGCATCGCCCAGCACCATCGCCACCACCGCGCCGCCGTGCGTGGGCGGGTTGCTGTAGTTGGTGCGGATCGTGATCTTGAGCTGACTGAGCACCTTGTCCGCCTCATCCTTGCTGGCGCACACCACCGACAGCGCGCCCACGCGCTCGCCATACAGGCTGAAGCTTTTGCTGAACGACGTGGCAACCAGCAGCGACAGGCCAGCGGCAACAAACTTGCCCACCACCGCGCCGTCTTCGGCAATGCCTTGCGAAAAGCCCTGATAGGCCATGTCCAGAAATGGCGTCAGGCGGCGCTGCGCCACGGTGGCAATCACCTGATCCCACTGCGCCGGGGCAAGGTCGTAGCCGGTCGGGTTGTGGCAGCAGGCGTGCAGCACCACCACGGTGCCGGGCACGGCGGCTTTTAGGTCGGCCAGCATGCCGTCAAAGTTCAGGCGGCGCGCGGCGGCGTCGTAGTAGCGGTAGGTCTCGACCGTAAAACCGGCCTGCGTGAACAGGGCGCGGTGGTTTTCCCAACTGGGGTCGGAAATCAGCACCTTGGCGGCAGGCTCAAGCTTTTTCAAAAAATCCGCGCCAATTTTCAGCCCGCCGGTGCCGCCCAACCCCTGCACGGTGGCCACGCGCCCTGACTTGTAGACTTCTGAATCAGCGCCAAAAACCAGCTTTTTGACCGCATCGTCATAAGCCGCGATGCCATCGATGGGCAAATAGCCATACGGCTTGGGCGCGGCCATCAGCGCCTGCTCGGCCGCCTGCACGCACTTGAGCAGCGGCAGCTTGCCGCTGTCGTCAAAGTACACGCCCACGCCAAGGTTGACCTTGTTGGGATTGGTGTCGGCGGCAAATTGTTCGTTCAGACCCAAAATCGGGTCGCGCGGGGCCATTTCGACGGCGGAAAAAACAGACATGGTGTAAGGCCAGTTGGGTTTAGGAAGGGGGGATTTTAGAGAAAGAAGGGGTCCACTCGCCAGCGTGTGTTGGCGTGGCGGTCGCAGGGCGGCGGTTCACCCGGCCTCAAGCCGCTGCCAGCCGGTAGCGCCGCTTCGTTGTATCCTTGACCCGGATATTTCTCCGTGGCCGATGAAATATCCGGGTTTAGGCTCAATCGTGAACAACACACCAGGAGACACTCTTTATGACCAAACAAGCACCCCTGACGGGCATTCGCGTCACCGACATGAGTACGGTCGTTTTCGGCCCGTACTGCACACAAATCCTTGCCGATCTGGGCGCGGATGTCATCAAGGTCGAACCCCGGTTGGGCGACGGCGCGCGGATGATGGGCAAATCCGCCAAAACCGAAAAAATGGGGCCTGTTTTCATGCGGCTCAATCGCGGCAAGCGTTCGGTGACCTGGGATCAGAAAACCGATGCTGGACGCAAAGCGGTGCGCAAGTTGCTGGCCACTAGCGACGTGTTCGTCCACAACATCCGCCCCGACGCCATCAAACGCGCAGGGCTGGACTACGAAGCCGTGCGCAAAATTCGCCCGGACATCATCTACGTGCATTGCACGGGCTTTGGGTTGAACGGTCCTGCTGCCGGTTTGCAAGCCTATGACGACGTGATTCAGGCCGGAACGGGCGGCGCCAGCCTGCTGCCGCGCGTCGATGGCAACCCCACCCCGCGTTTTTTGCCTACACTGTTTGCCGACAAGGTATCTGGTCTGCATGCCGCTTATGCAACACTGGCCGCCATCATTCAGCGGATGCGCACCAAACAAGGGCAGCACGTTGAAGTGCCGATGTTCGAGTCGGTTGCCAGCTTCAACCTGCTCGAACATTTGTATGGAGCAACCTTTGAGCCGCCCACCGAACCGTGGGGCTATACCCGTCAGCTCGATCCCCTGCGGCAACCGATGCGCACCAAGGACGGGTATATCGCGATTGCTCCTTACCAGGATGAGCGCTGGGTGCGCTTTTTCAACGCGGCCGGGCATGGCGCGCTGCTGCAAGACCCGCGTTTCATCGACCAGGCCGCGCGCCGGCTGAACTCGTCGCAAATGTACATGGAGGCAGTCAGCATCATGCCCGAGCGCACGACCGACGAGTGGCTTCATCTGCTCAAGAAAGCCCATGTGCCAGCGTACCGGGCCAATGACATAGGCCAGGTGGTCAATGACCCGCATCTGAAAGCGGTTGGCCTGTTCAAGGAGCGTGAGCATCCCACCGAGGGCAAGTACATCGAGGTCATGCCGCCGGTGCGTTTCAGCGGTTTTGAGAATCCACCGCTGCGGTTTCCGCCCCGCGTTGGCGAGCACACCGAGGAGATCAACCGCGAGCTTGGCATTACCCCACACGGGCATAACGCATGACGCAACGCTGAACAAGGCAATCAGTGGCATGGCCTTGTTGACAATCACCCCGTGGGGGGCAAGGCGTCTTTCTCCCCTGCTTTTTTCACATTCACAGGAGATTTCCACCCATGACAGTACGTACAGTTCAACAACTTTTTGACCTCAAGGGTAAAACCGCCCTGGTCACCGGCGGCTCGCGCGGTCTGGGGCTGCAAATGGCGCACGCCCTGGGTGAAGCAGGCGCCCGCGTGGTCATTTCATCGCGCAAGGCCGATGATTTGGCCAAAGCCGCCGCCGAACTCAAGGCCGCTGGTATCGACGCGCAATGGATTGCCGCCGACGCTTCCAGGCAAGAGGACATTGACCGCCTGGCCGATGAGGCGCTGCAAAAGCTCGGCCATGTGGACATTCTGGTGAATAACGCCGGTGCCACCTGGGGCGCGCCAGCGGAGGACTATCCGACCGAAGCCTGGGACAAGGTGATGAACCTGAATGTGCGTGGTTATTTTTTGCTGTGCCAGCGGCTGGCCAAAAAAGACATGCTCGCGCGCGGTGGCAGCATCATCAACATCTCCAGCGTGGCGGGGCTTAATGGCGGCAGCAATGTCATCGCCTACAACACCAGCAAGGCCGCGGTGCTGAACTTCACCCGTTCGCTGGCGCGTGAGTGGGGGCCGCGTGGCATCAGAGTGAACGCCATTTGCCCCGGCGCCTTCCCCACCAAGATGATGAAAGGCACGATGGAAAAGGGCGGCGGCGCGGATGCCTACGCCGCCCGCACGCCCTTGCGCCGCATTGGTGACGATGAAGATTTGAAGGGGATCACCCTGCTGTTTGCCAGTGACGCGGGCAAGCACATTACCGGCCAATGGATGGCCGTGGATGGCGGCAGCAGTGCGTAAATGTCACCTTCTGGTAGAACTTGCGCCTGAATTGCGCGGCTGACGGGGAATTGGAATCGGTTATCGTTATCGGTTCCCCTCAAGGTTTGTTGCTTCCCCCATGCCGCCCTCCGCCGCCAAGGTTGCCGCCGCGCCCGCGCCTGTTCAGGGCAAGTTCGTGAGCTTTCCCGATTCGCCGTTTCAGTTGTTTCAGCCCTATCCGCCGGCGGGCGATCAGCCGACGGCGATCGAGCAATTGGTGGACGGGGTGGAAAGCGGCGAGGCGTTCCAGACACTGCTGGGCGTGACCGGTTCCGGCAAGACGTTCACCATGGCCAATGTGATCGCGCGGCTGGGGCGGCCGGCCATCGTGTTTGCGCCCAACAAAACGTTGGCGGCGCAGCTCTACAGCGAGTTCCGCGAGTTCTTTCCGAAGAACGCGGTGGAGTACTTCGTCAGCTACTACGACTATTACCAGCCCGAAGCGTATGTGCCGCAGCGCGATCTGTTCATTGAAAAAGACAGCGCCATCAACGAGCACATCGAGCAAATGCGCCTGTCGGCCACCAAGAGCGTGCTCGAGCGGCGCGACGTGGTGATCGTGGCCACCGTCAGCGCCATCTACGGCATCGGCGCGCCGGAGGATTATTTGCAGATGCGGATGATCCTGAAAAGCGGCGGCAAGCAGGGCCAGCGCGAGGCGATCGCGCAACTGGTGCGCATGCAGTACACGCGCAACGACACCGACTTTGCGCGCGGCACCTTTCGCGTGCGCGGCGACACCATCGACGTGTTTCCCGCCGAACACAGCGAGCTGGCGGTGCGTATCGAACTGTTCGACGACGAGGTGGAAAGCATTGCCCTGTTTGACCCGCTCACCGGCCGCGTGCGCCAGCAGGTGCCGCGCTTTGTGGTGTACCCCAGCAGCCACTACGTGACCCCGCGCGAGAAAACGCTGGCGGCGCTGGAAACCATCAAGCAGGAACTGGCCGAGCGGCTCAAATTCTTCACCGCCGAAGGCAAGCTGGTGGAAGCGCAGCGGCTGGAGCAGCGCACGCGGTTCGATCTGGAAATGCTGGCCGAGCTGGGCCACTGCAAGGGTATCGAGAACTACACGCGCCATTTGTCCGGCGCCCGGCCGGGCGATCCGCCGCCCACGCTCACCGACTATCTACCGCCCGACGCGCTGATGTTTCTGGACGAAAGCCACCAGATGATCGGCCAGCTCAACGCCATGTACAACGGCGACCGCTCGCGCAAGCAGACACTGGTCGATTACGGCTTTCGCCTGCCTTCGGCGCTGGATAACCGCCCGCTGAAGTTCGCCGAATTCGAGCGGCGCATGCGGCAGGCCATCTTTGTTTCCGCCACGCCCGCCGATTACGAGAAAGAGCACGCGGGCCAGGTGGTCGAGCAGGTGGTGCGGCCCACCGGTCTGGTCGATCCCGAAGTGGAGGTGCGCCCGGCCACGCATCAGGTGGACGACGTGTTGCAGGAAATCCGCCTGCGCGCCGAACAGGGCGAGCGCGTGCTGATCACCACGCTGACCAAGCGCATGGCCGAGCAGTTGACCGAATACCTGGCCGACAACGGCGTGAAAGTGCGCTACCTGCACAGCGACATCGACACCGTGGAGCGCGTGGAAATCATCCGCGACCTGCGGCTGGGCGCGTTCGATGTGCTGGTCGGCATCAATCTGCTGCGCGAGGGGCTGGATATTCCGGAGGTGTCCCTGGTCGCCATCCTTGATGCCGACAAGGAAGGTTTTTTGCGCGCCGAGCGCAGCCTGATTCAAACGATAGGGCGCGCCGCGCGTAATGTGCATGGCAAGGCCATTTTGTATGCCGACCGCATCACCGATTCGATGAAAAAGGCCATCGGCGAAACCGAGCGCCGCCGCGCCAAGCAGATGGCTTTCAATGCCGAACACGGCATCACGCCGCGCGGCATCGTCAAGCAGGTGCGTGATCTAATCGACGGCGTGTACAGCGGCAAGGACGACGCGGTACGCGCCCAAACCCGCGCCGCCGCCTACGAAGAGCAAGCCCTGCCCGAAAAAGACCTGGCGCGCGAAATCAAGCGGCTGGAAAAACAGATGCTGGAGCATGCCCGCAACCTCGAATTCGAGCAGGCCGCGCGCGTCCGCGACCAACTTGCCCGCCTGAAAACCCGCGTGCTGGGGGCGGCGGGGGAGGACCATGTGGGGTAAGGCTGTGCGGCCCACATAAACCATAGCGCGGGATGAATCCAGCCCTATTGATTAGATAGCTGCCAGCGCTCATTCAGCAAGGATTTGAGCATTGAAATGTGCCAAAACCATTGCATGACAAGCGCTGCCAGCTACTGAATCAATAGCTAAGCCGCTACCATGCCACGTATCGCACAATGCGCTCAGGCGCGCGGGCTTGCCGCCGCATTGCCTTATGCTGATGCCTTTGCGCCCGTCGCGCCCGGTTTGTCCCTGTAGCGGCAGCTCTGATGGGTGGCGGGGCTGGGCGTATTTCACGATTGGGGGCAGCTTTCAGCCCTTGCTTTTACCGTTTGATGCACAACAAGGAACCAAGCTTCATGTCCGCTGAATACAAAGTCCAGGGTGATGTCGCCATCATCACCATGAGCAACCCGCCCGTCAACGGTCTTGGCTACGGCACGCGGGTGGGGATTGCCAATGCGCTGGAAAAGGCCGAGGCTGACGCCGCTGTCAAGTCGATTGTGTTGACTGGCGCGGGGCGGGCGTTTTCTGGCGGGGCGGATATGCGCGAGTTCAGCTCGGCCAGGTACATGCAGGAGCCGTCCTTGCCGTCTGTGGTGCTGCTGCTGGAGACGCTGTCCAAGCCGGTGGTGGCGGCCATGCATTCGGTGGTGATGGGCGGCGGGCTGGAGCTGGCGCTGGGGTGCCATTACCGCATTGCCGCGCCCAGGACCAAGGTGGCGCTGCCCGAGGTCAAGCTGGGCCTTTTGCCGGGCGCGGGCGGCACGGCGCGGCTGCCGCGCGCGTTGGGCGTGGAGCGGGCGCTGAACATGATCGTCAGCGGCGAGATCATCAACAGCGACCTGCTGGCAGGTTTGCCGGGGCAAAAGCTGTTTGACAAGTTGAGCGCGTCCGCCGAGTCGCTGATGGATGAAGCCATTGCGCTGGCGCGCAAGGTGGCCGACCGTCACGCCAGCGGCCTGGCGCTGCCGCTGGTGCGCGATTTGCCGTGCAAGCATCCGCAAGGCGATGCCTACTTTGGTTTTGCGCGCAACACGGTCAAGGGCATGGCAGGGCACTTGCCCGCGCCCGTCAAATGCGTGGACGCGCTGGAAAACGCCGCCACGCTGGCGTTTGACGACGCGCTGGCGGCCGAGCGCGATATTTTTGCCAGCCTGCTGCAATCGCCCGAGAGCAAGGCGCTGCGCCACATCTTTGCCGCCGAGCGCGCGGCTTCCAAGATTGCGGACGTGGGCAGCGACATCAAGCCGCGCGAGGTCAAAAAAGTCGCCGTCATCGGCGCGGGCACCATGGGCGGCGGCATTGCGATGAACTTCCTCAATGCCGGCCTGCCGGTCACCATTTTGGAGAGCAAACAAGAGGCGCTGGAGCGCGGCCTAGCGACGATGCGCAATAACTACGAGGCGCAGGTCAAAAAAGGCAAGCTCAGGCAAGACGTGTACGAGCAGCGCATGGCGCTGCTCAAGCCCACGCTGGACTATGGCGACGTCAAGGATGCCGACCTGGTCATCGAAGCCGTGTTCGAGGAAATGAGCGTCAAGGAGGCCGTGTTCAGAAAGCTCGACGAGGTGGTCAAGCCCGGCGCCATTTTGGCGACCAACACCTCCACGCTGAACGTGGACAAGATTGCCTCTTTCACCAAGCGTCCGCAGGACGTGGTGGGGATGCACTTTTTCAGCCCCGCCAACGTGATGAAGCTGCTGGAAGTGGTGCGCGGGGCCATCACCGGCAAGGACGTGCTGGCCACCGTGATGGCGATCGCCAAAAAGATCAAAAAAACGGCCGTGGTCTCCGGCGTGTGCGACGGCTTCATCGGCAACCGCATGATCGCGCAGTACAGCAACCAGGCCAGCTTTTTGCTGGACGAAGGCGCCACGCCACGGCAGGTGGACAAGGCGATTGAAAAATTCGGCTTTGCCATGGGGCCGTTTCGCATGGGCGACCTGGCCGGGCTGGACATTGGCTGGGCCATTCGCAAGCGCCAGGCCGCCGAGCACCCCGAAGTCAAATACGTCCCCAGCCCCGCCGACAAGCTGTGCGAGCTGGGCCGCTTTGGCCAAAAAACCGGCGGCGGCTGGTACGACTACGCGCCCGGCAAGCGCGATGCCATCGTCAACCCGATGGTGGAAAAAATCATCAACGATCACCGCAAGGAGCTGGGGCTGGCCGCGCGCAAGATCAGCGACGATGAAATCGTGCAGCGGCTGATCTACGCGCTGGTCAACGAAGGCGCGCGCATTCTTGAAGAAGGCATTGCCGGCAAGGCCAGCGACATCGACGTGATTTACCTGACCGGCTACGGCTTTCCGCAGTGGCGCGGCGGCCCCATGAAGTACGCCGACCAGGTGGGCCTGTTCAACGTGGCCGACGCCATGCAGCGCTTTGCGCGCCACCCGCGCGACAACGCCGCGTTCTGGCAGCCCGCGCCGCTGCTGAAAAAACTGGTTGCCGAGGGCAAGACCTTCAACGGCTGACAAATCACAGGAGAATTTTGCAATGACCCAGGCCGTCATCGTTTCCACCGCCCGCACGCCGCTTGCCAAAAGCTGGAAGGGCGCTTTCAACATGACCCACGGCGCCACCCTTGGCGGGCACGCCACGCGCCACGCCATCCAGCGCGCCGGCATCAGCGCCGCCGAGGTGTACGACGTAATCATGGGCTGCGCCTTCCCCGAAGGCGCCACCGGCGGCAACATCGCGCGCCAGATCGCGCTGATGGCCGACTGCCCAATCGGCGTGTCGGGCATGACGGTGAACCGCTTTTGCTCCTCGGGCCTGCAAACCATCGCGCTGGCCGCGCAGCGCATCGTCGCGGGTGAGGCGGACGTGTTTGTCGCCGGCGGCGTGGAAAGCATCTCCTGCGTGCAGCTTGAGAGCAACCAGCACATGGCCCAAAGCCCGCTGCTGGCCAGGAAAAAGCCCGAGCTTTACTGGAGCATGCTGCAAACCGCCGAGCAAGTGGCCAAGCGCTACCAAATCAGCCGCGACGCGATGGACGAATACGGCGCCGCCAGCCAGCAAAAAGCCGCCGCCGCGCGCGCCGCGGGCAAGTTCAGCGCCGAAATCGCCCCCATCACCGTGACCGCCGGCGTGGTGGACAAAACGCTGGGCATGATCACGCGCGAAGTCACCGTCAGCCAGGACGAAGGCATCCGCGAAGGCACCACCAAAGAGGGCATCAGCGGCATCCGCCCCGCGCTGCCCGGCGGCCTGGTGGCAGCGGGCAACGCCAGCCAGTTCAGCGACGGCGCGGGCGCCTGCGTGCTGACCAGCGAAAGCTACGCCAGCAAAAAGGGGCTTAAACCGCTGGGCCGCTTTCTGGGCTTTGCCGTGGCTGGCTGCGAGCCGGATGAAATGGGCATCGGCCCGGTGTTTGCCGTGCCCAAGGTGCTGGGCAAGCTCGGCCTGAAAGTCGGCGACATCGACCTGTGGGAGCTGAATGAAGCCTTTGCCGTGCAAGTAATTTATTGCCGCGACAAGCTGGGCATTCCAAATGACCGGCTCAACGTCAACGGTGGCGCCATCGCCGTCGGCCACCCCTACGGCGTAAGCGGCCAGCGCCTGACCGGCCACGCGCTGATTGAAGGCAAGCGGCGCGGCGCCAGGCGTGTTTGTGTCACCATGTGCATCGGCGGCGGCATGGGCGCCGCGGGCGTGTTCGAGGTGCTGTGAACACCGATCCGGCACATTGATAAAAGAAGACAAACATGGCTGACAACCCATCTTCCAGTGACGTGCTGGCCCGTGGCCGCGCGGTGCTGGCCGCGCAATCATTCAGCGTGCTGATTGGCGCTGAACTGGCGGCATTGACGCCTGGGCAGTGCGAGCTGCACATACCCATCACCGGCAACATCAGGCAGCAGCACGGCTTTGTGCATGGCGGCGTGGTCAGCTACGCGGCCGACAACGCGCTGACCTACGCTGGCGGCACCGCCATGCAACAGCCGGTGATTACGTCCGAATTCAAAATCAACTACGTGCGCCCGGCGGCCGGCCAGTTGCTGATCGCCCGCGCGCGCGCCGAACACGTAGGCCGCACGCAAGCCGTGTGCCGCTGCGAAGTGCTGGTGCGCGACGCCGCCGGGGCCGAAAAGCTGTGCGCCCTGGCGCAAGGCACCATCACGCTGCTCAACCAGCCCAGGGAATAAAGAACCACGGGCTTTCCTGTTTTTCAACCCGGGGACTTTGCGCACATGACACGCACCGTTCAGCAACTTTTCAATCTCAAGGGCAAAACCGCCCTCATCACCGGCGGCTCGCGCGGGCTGGGCCTGCAAATCGCGCACGCGCTGGGCGAAGCGGGCGCGCGCCTGATGATCAGCTCGCGCAAGGCGGACGATCTGGAACAGGCCACGGCCGAGCTGCAAGCCGCCGGCGTCGACACCCGCTGGATCGCCGCCGACGCCGCGCAAGAGGCTGACATTCACCGCCTAGTTGACCAAACACTGGAGCGCATGGGCCACGTGGACATCCTGGTCAACAACGCCGGCGCCACCTGGGGCGCGCCCGCCGAAGACCACCCGCTTGAGGCCTGGGACAAGGTGATGAACCTCAACGTGCGCGGCTATTTCCTGCTCAGCCAGCGCATCGCCAAAAAAAGCATGATCGAGCGCAAGCGCGGACGCATCATCAACATCGCCAGCGTCGCCGGGCTGAGCGGCGGGGCCAACACCATCGCCTACAACACCAGCAAGGCCGCGGTCATCAACTTCACCCGCTCGCTGGCCTGCGAATGGGGCAAATACGGCATCAACGTCAACGCCATCTGCCCCGGCTTTTTCCTCAGCAAGATGACGCGCGGCACGCTGGACAAAATGGGCCTTGACAAAGTGGCCGCGCGCGCGCCGCTGCGGCGCATCGGCGACGAAGAGGACCTCAAGGGCATCGCGCTGCTATACGCCAGCGACGCCGGCAAACACATCACCGGCCAGTGGCTGGCCGTCGATGGCGGCACCAGCGCGCGCGCTGGCGGCTAAAGGAGCCACTTTCACATGAACATCAGCTTCGGTGTAACCGTCCCCTTCGTCAGCCAGCTTGGCTTCAGACTGCAAAAATTCGACGGCGGCGCGTCCGAAATTGTCTTTGCTCCGCGCCCGGAACACTGCAACTCCTTCGGCGTAACGCACGGCGGCGCGGTAATGACCCTGCTGGACGTGGCGATGGCAACCGCCGCGCGCAGCGTGCAGCCCGGCAGCGGCGTCGTCACCATCGAGATGAAAACCAGCTTCATGCGCCCCGCGCCAGCCCAGCCAGGCCACCCCCTGCTGGCGCGCGGCCGCCTGCTGCACCGCACGCGCGGCATGGCCTTTGTGGAAGCCACCATCCACGACCACGAAGGCCAGCTATGCGCCCAGTCCAGCGGCACCTTCAAATACGTCTCCCGCGCCGTACAACCGGGCCAGAAACAAGGGCCGCTGCCGACTGATTGATGGCGCGGCGTTTTACAAGCCAAATACGCCTCCAGCGCCTGCCCGGCAAGTGCTGGCAGCTATCAATTCAACAGGAGTCAGTTCATGCCAATCAACCGCCAGATCGTGCTTGACAACCGCCCCGCGGGCGAGGCCACGGTCAACAACTTCAGGTTGGTGACAAGCCAGACGCCCGCGCCGCAGCCGGGTCAGGTGCTGGTGCGCCACCATTACCTGAGCCTTGATCCATACATGCGCGGGCGCATGAACGACAGCAAGAGCTACGCCCAGCCACAGCCGCTGGGTCAGGTGATGCTTGGCGGCACGGTGGGCGAGGTGCTTGAGTCGCGCCATCCGCAATTCAAGCCGGGCGATATGGTGCTGGGCGCTGGCGGCTGGCAGGAGTTCAGCGTGGTTGACGCCGGCACGCCCGGCGCCTTGAGCAAGCTGGATGCCGCCGCGCAAGTGCCGCTGTCGTACTACCTGGGCGCGCTGGGCATGCCCGGCGTAACGGCCTGGTACGGGCTGGTGAAAATCATCGAACCCAGGGCGGGCCAGACGGTGGTGGTCAGCGCCGCCACGGGCGCGGTGGGCAGCGCCTTTGCCGCGCTGGCCAAGACGCGCGGCTGCCGCGCGGTGGGCATCGCGGGCGGGCCGGACAAATGCAGGTACGCGGTTGAAGAGCTGGGTTTTGACGTTTGCATTGACCACCGCCTGCACACCGACATCAAAAGCATGTCCGGCGCGCTGAAGGACGCCTGCCCGCAGGGCATCGACGGTTACTTTGAAAACGTCGGCGGCCACATACTGGATGCCGTGCTGCTGCGCTCCAACGCCTTTGCGCGCATTGCCGTGTGCGGCATGATCGCCGGTTACGACGGCACACCGCTGCCACTGCGCAACCCGGCGCTGATCCTGACCAACCGGCTGAAAGTGCAAGGCTTCATCGTCGGCGAGCATCAGGAAGTCTGGCCGCCAGCGCTGGCCGAGCTGACCGCACTGGCCGCCAGCGGCAAGCTGCGTCCGCGCGAGACCATCGCACAAGGCATTGAAAGCGCGCCGCAAGCGTTTTTGGGGCTGCTCAAGGGTCGCAACTTTGGCAAGCAGCTGGTCAAGCTGGTTTGATTTTTCTCTTCAAACTGGCGGAGGTCACAGTTTGAAACCAACGTAGTGTCAGCACAAAAATGACCGCAACTGCAACCATGTCAAACAGATTCCAGATTTACGTGCCCAAGTCCGTGCGCGAAGAAAAGCAATGGCAAGCCGGACAAGAGTTCGTGTTCATTCCTTCTGGTAATGGCGTTTTGATGATTCCTGCGCCGGAACTTGATCAATTGGCTGGCATCGCCAGAGGCGCTTTTAAGGACGGCTACCGCGACCGCGAGGACGTGCACAGCGTTGCCAATGACCATGCAAAACCGCCCCTAAAATGTCCCTGAGCCATACCCCTTTGAAAACCAGTCTGGAGTTCAACGTTCATGTCCATCCTGCTTTCGCCCGGCCAGCGCGTCTGGCCTGCCGCGCTGGCGGCGGCGGTGCTGGCCGCCGGTTGTTCGTCGGTCGATTTGGGGCAGCGCTACGATCCGCCGCCGGTGCGTATGCCGCAGCCGCCTGCGCCGGTGTCAGCGCCCGCGCCAGCCGGTTTGCCGCAAGCGGCCACGCCGCAGCCGGTGGCGCCCGGCCAGCCCATTGGCCAGCCGCTGCCTCCCATTGGCGCGCAGCCGCCACAGCCGGTGCCGCCGCCGGTGCAAACCGGCGAGCAATCGCCCCTGGTCACGCTGACCACGCGGCTGGAAGGCGCGGCCACGGTGCCGCCCACGCGCAGCAGCGCCACCGGCCAACTGGATTTGCTGTACGACGCGGGTACGCGCCTGCTGCGCTGGAAGACATCCTGGTCCGGCCTGTCTGGCCAGATCACCGGAGTGCAGTTCAGCGGCCCGGCCGACGCGGGCCAAAACGGCCCGCCAGCCATGCTGTGGCCGGGGCCATATGGCGCCACCTATGAAGGGCGCGCCACGCTCACGCCACGCCAGGCCGATGACCTGCTGGCTGGCCGCTGGTACGTGATCGTGTTTACCGCCGCCTATCCAGCTGGCGAAGTGCGCGGCCAGTTGCGCGTGGTGCATTGATTCATGACCCGGTTATTTGATTTACCCATGCGCGCCGCCTGCGCCGCCACGGCTTGCGCGCTGGCCGCCGCGCTAAGTGGCTGCACCACCACCGGCACGCAGCAGGGCTACAACATGCCGCCCGTGGTGACGGTGCAGCCAGCGCAGCAGCAACAGCAGCAGGAACGGGCTGCATTCAAGGCCGTGCTGACGGGGCGCGAAGCGGTACCTGCCTCGGACAGCCAGGGCAAGGGCGAGCTGGTGGCGGTGCTTGACCTGAGCACCGGCGCGTTGCGCTGGAAGATCAACTTCAGCGGCCTGAGCGGCCCGGTGCGCAGCGCCAATTTCCACAGCCCGGCAATGAGCGGCGAAGTCGCACCGCCCGTGCTGCCCGCAGGCGGGCGCAGCATCACCAGCCCATACGAAGGCCGCGCCCTGCTGACGCCAGCGCAGCGCGACGATTTGCTGGCCGGTCAGTGGTACCTCAATCTGAACACGGCGCGCTATCCCGATGGCGAACTGCGCGGACAGTTGATCGAGCAGCATTGATGCCGCCCGATGATCCCAAGCCTTTAAGCAGCTACAAGCCCTTCTGGGCCAGGCGGTTCGGCGTGGCGCCGTTCTTGCCCATGAGCCGGGCGGAGATGGAAGCACTCGGCTGGGACAGCTGCGACGTGGTGCTGGTCACGGGCGACGCCTACGTCGATCACCCCAGCTTCGGCATGGCCGTGATCGGCCGCGTGCTGGAAGCGCAGGGCTTTCGCGTGGGCATCATCGCGCAGCCCGACTGGCACAGCGCCGAGGCGTTTCGCGCCCTGGGCAAGCCCAACCTGTTCTGGGGCGTGACGGCGGGCAACATGGATTCCATGATCAACCGCTACACCGCCGACCGCAAGATCCGCGGCGACGACGCCTACACCCCCGGCGGCGCCGCCGGCAAACGGCCCGACCGCGCCGCCATCGTCTATTGCCAGCGCTGCCGCGAGGCGTACAAGGACGTGCCGGTGATCCTGGGCGGTATCGAAGGCAGTCTGCGCCGCATCGCACATTACGACTACTGGAGCGACACCGTGCGCCGCTCCATCGTCGCCGACAGCAAATGCGATCTGCTGCTGTACGGCAACGCCGAGCGCGCGCTGGTGGAAGTGGCACACCGCTTGGCGCGGCGCGAGACGGTGCAAAATATTACCGACGTGCGCGGCACCGCCTTCGTGCGGCGCGTTGAGATGGGGGAGTGGGTGGAGATTGATTCGAGTGAGGTGGATTCAAATTCATCGTCATTCCCGCTCAGGCGCATGGGCGCCAACTTATCGACATCCGTTCAGGCTGAGCTTGTCGAAGCCCCGCGCCCCGGCTTCGACAAGCTCAGCCCGAACGGCCAGGAAAAAGCTTGCGTTAGCGCCCATGCGCGCAAGCTGGAATCTACCCCCACCGTCATCCGCCTACCCAGCTACGAACAAGTCAAGCAAGACCCCATCCTCTACGCCCATGCCAGCCGCGTCATGCATCTTGAAACCAACCCCGGCAACGCCCGCGCGCTGGTGCAGACGCACGGACAGAGCGCCACGGCGCGCGACGTGTGGATCAACCCGCCGCCCATCCCCTTGAGCACGGCGGAGATGGATTGGGTGTTCGGTCTGCCCTATGCGCGCAGCCCCCACCCCGCCTACGCCGACGAGCGCGGGCGACACGACGGCGCCACCAAAATCCCCGCGTGGGAGATGATCCGCTTTTCCGTCAACATCATGCGCGGGTGCTTTGGCGGCTGCACGTTTTGCTCCATCACCGAGCACGAAGGCCGCATCATCCAAAGCCGCAGCGAGGCTTCCATCGTGGCGGAGATCGAGGCCATCCGCGACCGCACGGCGGGCTTTACCGGCGTCATCAGCGACTTGGGCGGGCCCACGGCCAATATGTACCGCCTGGGCTGCAAAAGCCGCGCCATCGAAGCGGTGTGCCGCAAGCCCAGTTGCGTCTATCCCGATATTTGCAGCAACCTCGTCACCGACCACGCGCCGCTCATCGCGCTGTACCGCCATGCGCGCAAGCTCCCAGGCATCAAGAAAATTTTGATCGGCTCCGGCCTGCGCTACGACCTGGCCGTGCGCTCGCCCGAATACGTGCGCGAGCTGGTCACGCACCACGTCGGCGGCTACCTGAAAATCGCGCCCGAACACACCGAGGCCGGCCCGCTGTCCAAGATGATGAAGCCCGGCATTGCCGCGTACGACCGCTTCAAGACCCTGTTCGATCAGGCCAGCCAGGCCGCAGGCAAGGAGCAATTCCTCATCCCCTACTTCATCGCCGCGCACCCCGGCACCACCGACGAGGACATGCTCAACCTGGCGCTATGGCTCAAAGCCAACGGCTTTCGCGCCGACCAGGTGCAGGCGTTCTATCCCAGCCCCATGGCCACGGCCACCGCCATGTACCACACGGGCCTGAACACGCTCAAGGGCATTCACCGCGACGAACGCACGCAGCAGGTGGAAACCGTCAAAGGCGAACGCCGCCGCCGTTTGCACAAGGCTTTTTTGCGCTGGCACGACCCCGCCAACTGGCCCCTGCTGCGCGAAGCCCTGAAGCGCATGGGCCGCGCCGATTTGATCGGCAACGGCAAACGCCATTTGATCCCCACCTGGCAACCCGCCCCCGGCACCGGCTACCAAAGCCCCCGCCGCAAGAACGCGACGCCGGGGAGTGGGGTGCGTAAAAATCGTGGACCTCAAACCCAATAGCGCGGATAGCTCCTGGCATTGCGCAAGTTATTGACGCACCACGCGGACAACACAATCACCAAGGATCCCGCCAGGATCGGCGATACCAGATAGCTGACAGGCGCATGCGCCATGATGACCACGAGCTGGTCGGCGCCTGCCGGCGCGTGCACGGTGCGGGTCAACTGCATGGCCGCCAAGGCAAGCCCGACGCCGAGCGCGCAGGCCATCCAGCTATCCCCCAGCCATGCGCCGACCGCCAAGCCAATCACCGTCGCCACGAAATGCCCGCCCACGATGGCGCGCGGTTGCGCCAACGGCGAATCCGGCAAGCCAAATGCCAGAACACAGCTTGCCCCGAAAGGCGCCATGAGCCAGGGCACACCCGACAGCACACTCAACCAGCCCGTGACGGCAATCGCGATCGTGGCGCCGAAAAAGGATGAAATGACGAACCGCAAAGGTGGCGCTGGCGGGGCGTCCGAGCGCAGCAGACGGCGAATGAGCATGTTCAGAGTCTCCCAAGTCGTAGTCAAGATCGGGTTAGTATACTGATCTGTATCCGCAAAGTCAACCGATCGGTATACCTTCATCCATGGCTACTTCAGAAGACATCGTTCGCTCCGCGTTGAAGCAGTTCTACCGGTATGGCTTTCACGCTTCGGGTGTGGATCTCCTGGCCGAGCAGGCAGGCGTCACCAAGAAAACGCTGTATCGCCACTACCCCGGCAAAGACGCGCTGATCGACGCCGCCCTTGCGCTGCGCCACCGGCAGTTCATGAAAAAAATGCGCGCTTTCGTGGAGGCTTCCCCCGCAGAGTTGCGCCCCCTGGCCTACATAAATTTCATCATCCATTGGGTTCAGGAAGATGATTTCCACGGCTGCGCTTTCATCAACGCGACGGCGGAATATGCAAAGGCAGACGAGCCGCCACACCAGCAGGCCGCCGCGCACAAAAAAGAAATTTGCGGCTATCTGATGGACTTGTGCGCGGCGGCTGGCGTCAAGCAACCTGCGGCCGTCGCCATGCCTCTTTACTTGATCGGGGAAGGATTGATCGTTGCTTGTCAGGTGCAGGGCCACCATGCCTCGTTGCTTGAGGCGGCGCGTGCATCGGCCTGCACACTCTGGGCTTCATTGGGTTCGTAGCGGTAGGCTGGGATGCAAATTCCAGCATTCGGCGTTGAAGCTGGGATTGCGCTTCGCTTCATCCCAGCCTACGGGCGACGGGCTTCGGCCAGTCTTGCCGCCATGCCTGTAATGCGTTGCCGCAGCGCATTCTGTTGCGTTTGGTGGATGGCCGATGGGCTGTGCTGGCACAGGAAGTTTGCCAGCGCCTCGGCGTTTTCTCCTTGCGCTCCGATGCAGCGTTCGATGGTTTGATTTTCAACTTGCCGTCAGTCCGCGTTCAACACACTGCCAGCGGCTTCGATGGCTTCGTTGACCTGGCTCCACAGCACATGGGCCATGCCGCTTTTGTCCGGAAGATCGTTCAACCGCTGAATCCGGTCCATCATCAAGGCAAGGTCGTGTTCTGACTGGCGGTATTTCTCCAGTTTGTAGCGGTCGGCGGCATCGGAAATTCTGTCCGTCTGCTTTGTGAGCAGCAATCCGTCCACATTGAGCGTCGTGACACATGTGCCGCTCACGTTGACTTGTTTGAGATAGTCTCGCACGTCCTCAAACAACAGTCCGGCGGCTCGAAAGAGCAGGTCGATGGTGATCTCGCCTTCGACCGCGGTGGAGTAGCCCTGCGCGAGCGCCGCCTTGTCCTTGATTGCCGAGTCCAGGGCCTTGAGCAGTTTTTGCGTGTTTTGCGCATCGACCGGCAGCAACAGATCAATGTCCCTGGTCTGTCTTGGAAAGCCGCTCAATCCCATTGCGGCGCCGCCGATGACTGCGTGTTCCACCTGGTGCGCGTGCAGAGCACGCGAGAGCACCAGTAAATCCTGTTCCGAAAGCTGGCGATGGGTCATGTCGCAAGCGCCCTTTGAATCAAAAAAGCCTCCTCCAGCGCACGCGCTTCGTCGTAGCGGTTTTTTTCTTCCATGGTGGCGAAGTGCCGCGCGGTGCCTGGGCGCGGGGGCAGTTTGGCGTAGAGGGCAGAGGCGGCTTCTTGCAGTGGCCAGAAGTTGGCGCGCAGCCATTCGGTTTGGGCGTTGGGGGGCAGGCGCTGAAAGCGCAGGGCTTCCCGAACTTCGCGCTCAAGCTGATCTTCGGTTTGTCCGGCGGTAGCGTCGAAGGGTGGCATGGGGTATCAACCTTTCATGGATTTTGACGCTGCTGGCCCCAACATATCTACCGCAATTGATCAAACGCCTTCTTGGCCGCCAGCAGGCTGTCCGACTCGGCCAGTGATTTTTTTTGCAACTGCTCGAACTGGGCCAGCAGCGCGGGGTCTTCCATTTCGACCGTCATGCCGGAGATTTTGATCCTGGATTTGTTGTCGTTGAGAAAGCGGCCCACGTCTTCCAGCGCCAGGAAGGTTTTTTCCATGGGCGGCAACATGCCCTGGAATATTTGCGCGGGGGCGGTGACGGTTTTGGTGAAGGCCTGGTCGTAAACGGCCTTGAGGTCGTCGGGTTGTTTGAGCGCATCGCGGGCGGTTTGCGCTTTTTGCAGCGCGCTGGTCAGAGCTTCGCTTATCTTTGGCAATTCGGCGCGCAGGGTGGCGATTTCCTGCCAGTTGTCTTGCAGGCCCTTGGCGCTGCGGAGTTTGCGTTCCAGGCCGCTGGCGTCGTTGAAGGCCTTGCCGGCCACGTTCATTTCGGCGTTGAAGGCGGAAATGATCTGATAGTGGGCGGCATATTCGCCGAAGGCTTTTTTGTCCTGCTCGTTCAGGATGGGAATGCGGCCGCCTTTTTTGTCGATGATCCTGGTTTGCAGGAAGGACATGAACGCCTTGCGCTGCTCAGGCTCCTTGCTGCACCCGGTAAGAGCGAATGCCGCCAGCAGCATCGCAAAAATGGCCAGCCGCTTGGCAATGACGGAAAGCATGGTGGGGCGGCTCCACGCAAGGGTGGTGGTGTTCATGTGAGTTTCTCCCTGATTGGCTGTAAAAAAATCAATCCTCGTCCTTGACCTTGTACTGACTGGTCAATTGCTGCTGCACGGTTGGCGGCGCCACTTCGTAGTGGGACAGGGACAAGGTGTAGTTGCCTTGCCCGGCGGTCATGGCGTTGAGGCGGTTTTGATAGTCGGCCAGCTCGGCAATCGGGGCGTTGCCGGTGACGGTCATCTGGCCGAGCTTGCCGCTGTCGGTGCCGCTGACCATGCCGCGGCGCGATGAGAGATCGCCCGTGATGGCGCCCATGGCGCTTTCGGGCGCGGTGATCTGGATGCGCGCAATCGGCTCCAGCACCACGGGGCGGGCTTCGCGGATGGCGGCCTGGAAGGCTTTTTTGCCGGCGGTGACGAAGGCGATTTCCTTGCTATCCACCGGATGGTGTTTGCCGTCGTGCACGATCACGCGCACGTCTTGCACGGGGTAGCCGGCGATTACGCCTTCGGTCAACACTTCGCGCACGCCTTTTTCCACGGCTGGCATGTATTGCGTGGGGATGGTGCCGCCCTTGACCTGATCGACAAACTCAAACCCAGCGCCGCGCGGCAGCGGCTCCACGCGCAAATGCACTTCGCCGAACTGGCCCGCGCCGCCGCTTTGTTTTTTGTGGCGGTATTGCGCGGCGGCGTTTTGGGTGATGGTTTCGCGGTAGGCGATGCGCGGCGGGCGGATTTCTACCTCGAATTTGTACACGTCGCGCAGGCGCTCCAGCAGCACGCGCAGGTGCAGCTCGCCCAGGCCGTAGATGATGGATTCGTTGGTCTGCGCGACGTGTTCCAGCTTCAGGCAGGGGTCTTCGGCGACCAGTTTGCCGACGATTTCCCACATGCGCTGCTCGTCGCCGCGCCGCTTGGGCGAGATGGCGATGCCGTGCACGGGCACGGGGAAGGGCAGGGGTTTGAGGTGAATGTGGTCGTCCTCGGCGGCGTCGTGCAGCACGGCGTCAAAGTGCAACTCGTCAATCTTGCCAATGGCGCAGATCTCGCCCGGCCCCGCGCCCGCGGTTTCGACGTGGTTTTTGCCCTGCTGAAAGTACAGGTGGCCGACCTTGAACGGCTTGCGCCCGTCGCCCACGTACAACTGCGAGCCGGGCGTAATGGTGCCCTGGTGCACGCACACAAAACCGAGCCGGCCCACGAAGGGGTCGATGCTGATTTTGAACACATGCGCCAGCACATGCGCCGCCGGGTCGGGCTTGGCGTGCATGAGCTTGGCGGCCTCGCCCTCGCCGCGCAGAAAGTCGGGCGGGTTGCTTTCGGTGGGGTTGGGCAGCAGTTTGACGATGATGTCGAGCAACTCGGCCACGCCCGCGCCGGTGCGCGCGGAGACAAAGCACACGGGAATCAGGTGCCCCTCGCGCAGCGCCTGCTCCAGCGGGGCGTGCAACTCGGCAGCGTCGATGTCGCCGTCATTCAGGTAGCGATCGACGAAGGCGGCATCCACCTCCACCACCTGCTCGACCAGCGCGCGGTGCGCGTCGGCCACGGCGCCAAAGTCGCTGTGGCCCTCGCGGTTGTAAAAGCAATCCACCACCTTGCTCGCTCCCGCGTCGGGCAGGTTCAGCGGCAGGCATTCCTTGCCGAACTCGGCTTGAATGTCGGCCAGCAGCGCGGGCAGGTTGACGCCCTCGGCATCGATCTTGTTGACGATGATGATGCGATCCAACTGACGCTCGGCCGCGTAATCCATCATGCGCCGCGCCATCGGCTCGATGCCGGTGGCGGCGTTGATGACGATGGCGGTCGTCTCCACCGCCTCCAGCGCCGGCAGGCTCTGGCCGATAAAGTCGATCGCGCCCGGTGTGTCGATGAAGTGCAGGCGGCAGCCGCCGTGCTCGGCGTGCATCACCGCCGATTGCAGCGAATGCTGCGCCTTGATCTCCAGCGGATCGTGATCGCTCACCGTGCTGCCGCGCTCCACGCTGCCCACCGCGCCAATGGCGCCGGCGGCGTGCAAGATAGCATCGGCCAGCAGCGTCTTGCCGGCGGCCGACGGGCCAACCAGCGCCAGCGTGCGGATTTGCTCGACCGGGAAGGGGCGTGGAATTGCGGACATGGAAGTACCCTCGGTGTATGTCGTTGTTGAACAGCAGCGTGCAGTTTAGCGGCCCTGGTTACCGGTGCAAAAAAGGCTCTTGCAGGCAAGTTTCTTATAAGCGCATTTTCAGTGTAAAATGCCAAGGTTAACGACCAATTGGGCGGGTAATCACCGCCCATTTTTTTTGGCCGATCGATTTTTGACGCCTGGCCAGCTATTTGCCGTAACGTGACACTGCAACAGACGATCAGCGATACCGTGCAGGGACTTGGTTTTGACTTGGTGGAGTGCGAGCGCTCCAGCGGCGGGCTGCTGCGCGTGACCATCGATCATCCGTGGCAGCCCGGCGCAAACGCCGCCTTGCGCGTGACAGTAGATGACTGCGAGCGCGTCACGCGCCAGTTGCAGTACGCGCTGGAAGTAGCTGGCGTGGACTACCGGCGGCTGGAGGTGTCATCGCCGGGCATCGACCGCCCGCTGCGTCATGCGCTGGACTTTGAGCGCTTTGAGGGCGAGGTGATCGATCTGGCGCTCAAGGAGCCAATCGGCGCGGCGGCGGCGGATGGGCAGGTTGCCGCCAACCGCAAGAAGTTTCGCGGCACGCTGCGGCGCGCCGCAGGGGCGCGCTGGCAGGTGGTGTGGCGCGATGAACCGGCGGTAAAGCCGGGCCAGCGCGTCAGCGCCAGGCGCGCGATCGCGCCGCAGCAGGCGCTGGAGTTTTCGCTGGACGAATTGCAGTCGGCGCATCTGGCGCCGGTGGTGGATTTCAAGGGCCGCGCTCGCGCCGCTGAAGCGCGGCAGCCTTGAGTGTTTTGGGCAGGTGCGCGCGGCAGGCGTTGCGCGCAGGTGTATTGGAGTAGATTGAAATCATGAATCGCGAACTGTTGATGCTGGTGGAAGCGATCTCGCGCGAGAAAAACGTCGAGCGCGAAGTGGTGTTCGGCGCCGTGGAGTCGGCGCTGGCGCAGGCCGCCAAAAAGCTGTACCAGGGCGAGGTGGATTTGCGCGTGGCAATCGACCGCGAATCGGGCGATTACGAAACCTTCCGCCGCTGGCACGTGGTGCCTGACGAGGCGGGCCTGCAACTGCCCGATCAGGAAATCCTGCTGTTCGAGGCGCGCGAGCAAATCCCCGACATCGAGCTGGACGAGTACATCGAAGAACCCGTCGATTCCGTGCCCATAGGCCGCATCGGTGCGATGGCCGCCAAACAGGTGATTCTGCAAAAAATCCGCGACGCCGAGCGCGAGATGCTGCTCAACGACTTCATGAGCCGTGGCGACAAGATTTTTACCGGCACCGTCAAGCGCATGGACAAGGGCGACATCATCGTCGAGTCCGGCCGGGTGGAAGGGCGCCTGAAGCGCGGCGAGATGATTCCCAAGGAAAACCTGCGCAACGGCGACCGCGTGCGCGCCATGATCATGGAAGTCGATCTGACGCTGCGCGGCGCGCCCATCGTGCTATCGCGCGCCGCGCCGGAATTCATGATTGAGCTGTTCCGCCAGGAAGTGCCCGAGATCGAGCAGGGCCTGCTGGAAATAAAAAGTTGCGCCCGCGACCCCGGCAGCCGCGCCAAGATTGCCGTGCTCAGCCACGACAAGCGCGTCGATCCCATCGGCACCTGCGTTGGCGTGCGCGGCACGCGCGTGAACGCCGTCACCAATGAGCTGGCCGGCGAGCGCGTGGACATCGTGCTGTGGTCGGAAGACCCGGCGCAGTTCGTCATCGGCGCGCTGGCGCCAGCCAACGTATCGTCGATCGTGGTGGATGAGGAAAAGCACGCCATGGACGTGGTGGTCGATGAGGAAAACCTGGCCATCGCCATTGGCCGTGGCGGGCAAAACGTGCGCCTGGCCTCCGATCTGACCGGCTGGAAAATCAACATCATGGACGCCAGCGAGTCCGAGCACAAGCAGGCCGAGGAAGTGGGCGCGGTGCGCCGCCTGTTCATGGAAAAACTTGACGTGGACGAGGAAATCGCCGACACCCTGATCGAAGAAGGCTTTACCAGCCTGGAGCAGGTGGCCTACGTGCCGATCGAGGAAATGCGCGAGATCGAGGCGTTCGACGATGACACCGTCGATGAACTGCGCGCCCGCGCCAAGGATGCCCTGCTGACGATGGACATCGCGCGCGAGGAAAGCGTGGAAGCCGTGTCGCAGGACTTGCGCGACCTGGACGGCATGACGCCCGATCTGATCGCCAAACTGGCCAGCGCGGGCGTGCAAACGCGCGACGGCCTGGCCGATCTGGCCGTGGATGAATTAACAGAAATCACCGGGCAGTCCGAAGAGAGCGCCCGCGCCATGATTGTCAAGGCGCGCGAGCACTGGTTCGCGGCGCAGGCGTAAGGATCATGGAAACAGGCGCCGCATATGACGAATACCACCGTTGCCGAATTCGCGAACGAACTCAAACGCCCCGTGGACACGCTGCTGGAGCAGTTGCAGTCCGCGGGCGTTACCAAGCGCTCGGCCTCTGACACGCTGACCGACAGCGACAAGCAGAGGCTGCTGAACTACCTGCAAACCAGCCACGGCACGGCTGGCGTGGCGCGCAAAAAAATCACGCTGACCAAAAAAACCACCAGCGAGATCAAACAGGCCGACGCCACCGGCAAGGCGCGCACGATTCAGGTCGAGGTGCGCAAAAAACGCACCTTCGTCAAGCGCGAAGACGATGCCGCCGCGCCCGATGCGCCGCCCGCGCCCGCGCCAGAACCAGTTGAGGCGCCAGCAGCCGCGCCAGTGATCGACGCCGCCGAGCAAGCCCGCCGCGACGAGCAGGCGCGCCGCCAGGCCGAATTGCTGCGCCGTCAGGAACAAGAGGCCGCCGAAAAACGCCGCCTGCGCGAGCAGCAAGAGCAAGAACGCGCCGCCAAACAAAAACGCCGCGACGCGCCAGAGCCAGCCGAGCCGCAGGCGCCCGCGCCCGTGTCCGATCAGGCCCAGGCCGCCGAGGCCGCTGAAACCGCAGCGCCAGAGCCTGCCGCGCCCGCCGACGCCGCCGCGTCCGCCGCCCAGCCGGACGATGCCGCGCGCGCGCGCGAACACGAACAGGAAGCCAACCGCCGCAAGGCGCTGGCCGAAGCCGAAGCCATCCGCGCCATGATGAGCGCGCCGCGCAAGGTGCTGGTAGCCAAGCGGCCCAAGAGCGGCGAGGCCAAGGCGGGCGACGCCAAGGCCGCCGCCGATGCCAAGGCAGGCGTCAAGGGCACGCTGCACAAGCCAGCCGCCGGGGCCGCCAAGACCGGCGCTGGCGCGGCCAAAGCCAAGGCCGGCGCGGGCGCGCCGCCCGCCAACAAGGAAGTCAAGTCCGCCAAGCTGTCATCCAGCTGGGCCGGCGATCCGGCCAAGAAAAAGGGCATCCCCACGCGCGGCGATACCAGCGGCGGCGTAGGCCGCGGCAGTTGGCGCGGCGGCCCGCGCGGGCGCCGGGGCGAGCGCGAGCGTGACGAGCACATCGCCGCCGCCGCGCCGGCCGAGCAGCGCGTGATTGAAGTGCATGTGCCAGAAACCATCACCGTGGCCGAGCTGGCGCACAAGATGTCGATCAAGGCCAGCGAGGTCATCAAGGCGCTGATGAAGATGGGCCAAATGGTCACCATCAACCAGCCGCTGGATCAGGACACGGCCATGATCGTGGTCGAGGAAATGGGCCACACCGCCGTCATCGCCGCTCTGGACGACCCGGAAGCGTTTACCGAGCAGGAAGTGCAGGCGCAAGACGCGCAAGCGCTGCCGCGCCCGCCCGTGGTTACCGTCATGGGCCACGTCGATCACGGCAAGACATCGCTGCTGGACTACATCCGCCGCGCCAAGGTGGCGGCGGGCGAGGCCGGCGGCATCACGCAGCACATCGGCGCCTATCACGTCGATACGCCGCGCGGCACCGTCACCTTTTTGGACACGCCGGGCCACGAGGCGTTCACGGCCATGCGCGCACGCGGCGCGCAGGCCACCGACATCGTGATTTTGGTGGTGGCCGCCGACGACGGCGTCATGCCGCAAACCAAAGAGGCCATCAAGCACGCCAAGGCCGCGCAAGTGCCCATCGTGGTCGCCATCAACAAAATCGACAAGCCCGAAGCCAACCTGGAGCGCGTGCGCAGCGAGCTGGTGGGTGAAGAAGTCGTGCCGGAAGAATTTGGCGGCGACTCGCCATTCGTGTCCGTATCCGCCAAAACCGGGCAGGGCGTTGATGACCTGCTGGAGCAGGTGCTGCTGCAAGCCGAAGTGCTGGAGCTGAAAGCGCCATCCGACGCCGCCGCCAAAGGCCTGGTAATTGAAGCCAGCCTGGACAAAGGGCGCGGCCCGGTCGCCACGGTACTAGTGCAATCTGGCACGCTGAAAGTAGGCGACGTGGTGCTGGCCGGACAAACCTCTGGCCGCGTGCGCGCCATGCTGGACGAAAACGGCAAGCCCGCCAAATCGGCCGGCCCATCCATCCCGGTCGAAATCCAGGGCTTGAGCGAAGTGCCGCAGGCCGGCGACGAGTTCATGGTGCTGGCCGACGAGCGCCGCGCGCGCGAAATCGCCACCTACCGCGCCGGCAAGTTCCGCAACACCAAACTGGCCAGGCAGCAAGCCGCCAAGCTGGAAAACGTGTTTTCCGACATGGCCGCGGGCGAAGTCAAAACCCTGTCCATCATCCTCAAGGCCGACGTGCAAGGCTCGCAAGAAGCGCTGGCCGCCTCGCTCATCAAACTCAGCACCGCCGAAGTCAAGGTGCAAATGGTCTACGCGGGCGTGGGCGGCATCAGCGAAAGCGACGTCAACCTGGCCATCGCCTCCAAGGCCATCATCATCGGCTTCAACACCCGCGCCGATGCGTCAGCGCGCAAACTGGCCGAAACCGGCGGTGTCGAAATCCGCTACTACGACATCATCTACGACGCCGTCGATGACCTGAAAGCCGCCATGTCCGGCCTGCTGGCGCCGGAGCAAAAAGAAGAAGTCCTGGGCATGGCCGAAATCCGCACCGTCTTCGTTGCCTCCAAGATCGGCACCGTGGCCGGCTGCATGGTCACCCACGGCCTGGTACGCCGCGACGCACGCTACCGCCTGCTGCGCGACCACGTGGTAATCCACACCGGCGAACTGGAATCGCTCAAACGCGTCAAGGACGACGTGCGCGAAGTCAAGGAAGGCTTTGAGTGCGGCATCAAACTCAAGGGCTACAACGACATCAAGGAAGGCGATCAACTCGAATTCTTCGAGATCAAGGAAATCGCCCGCACGCTGTAAACGGACAGTCTGATCCCCTCCCCCTTTGGGGGATGGTCATGGTGGGGGCAAGCGGCGTATCCAAAAGCCATGCCCAGCCGTACCCGCACAACATTCGCGCAAAACAAACGCAAAATAAGGCGGCAAGCAAGGCAGTACCGTAGGCCGGGCAAGGAAGCAGGCTGGCGCTGAGCGCAGCGATGCCCAACGATGGTGATTCACTCCTGATGTTGGGCATCGCCTTCGGCTCAGCGCCAACCTGCAAATACCCAGCTTACCGCGTTACCAATTCCATAGCTGCCAGCGCTTGCCACGCAAGCCTTTGAGAGCCTTTCGCTTTAAAATCCTTACCAGCCAAGCGTGACCTGCTATCAAACCAGCAGCAAACGCAAGAATTGATAAACTGGTAATGTTCCTACATCATGTGTCCCACTGCGAAGGCTCATTGTGCAGACCGTCAACATCCGCCAAATCAAAACCAACCCCAGTGCCGCGCTGGCCGCCGCGCGCGATGACGACATGGTGGTGGTGATGAACCGTGACCACCCGCAGGCGCTGCTGGTCGATCTGGCGCGGCTTGGCGTGCCTGACCTGGACGCTGTGCGCGTGGCGTTGGCGGTGGCGCTGTTTCGCAGCGGCTCGGTAGCGGCTGGTTTTGCCGCGCGCATGGCTGGCAAGCCGTTGCCTGAGATGCTGACGCTGCTGTCCAGCCAGGGCATTGCGCTTGCCGGTGATGGCAAGGCCGCCGCTGACCAGGCGCGCGATGACATGCGCCGCGCGCGCGAGTGGATTGCCAAACCAGCCGCATGAGCCGGCGCGTCGTCATTGCCGACGCCGGGCCGCTGATCGCGCTGGCCCGGATTGATGCGCTGCATTTGCTGCGCGGGCTGTTTGGACAAGTGTGCATTACGGCCGCGGTGCGCGATGAAATGCTGCCAGCGGCGATGGTTTTTCCGGAAACCGGATTGCTGTCGCGCACGTTGGCCTATGGCTGGATCGAGGTGTTTGACACGCCGCAGGATGGTTTTCAACCGCTGAATCCCGGCGTCGATGGCGGCGAGGCAAGCGCGATCAACGCCGCCTGCCGCTGGCGCGATGCGGGCGACGCGGTGCTGCTGGTGATGGATGACCGCGCGGGCCGGGCCGAGGCGCGCAGCCGTGGCCTGGCCCTGATTGGCACGGCGGCGGTGATTGGGCTGGCAAAGACCAATGGATTGATTGCCGCCGCCAGGCCTTTGCTGGAGCAGCTGGCGCAGTCTGGCTATTACCTTGGCCCAACAGTGGTAACCGCCGCGCTGGCCGAAGCCGGTGAGTAATTGCGGCGCATACTTGCAGGCGTTACTATCCAGCGTGCTTGTTGAGCGCGCCAATGGCTTCCCGCCTTCGCGCTGGGATGATCAGGTTTTGATGTGGAAACGGAACAAAAAGTGAGCAAGGACGCTGTCCCGCTGGTGCTGCATATTGACGATTGGCCGGCCTGGTGGAATGCCGTGACGCCGCAGGGCGCGCTGGTGGAGCTGCTGGCGCTGGCTTTGTGCGGGACGCTGGCCTGGGGCGTGGCGGTGGCGCTGCGCCGCTGGCGCGTGCGGCGGGCGGTGCCACCCAAGCCGCCGGCAGCGGATGCCGCCGCGCCTGCGCAGGCGGATGCGCACAAGGGCGGGCTGCTGGGTCATTTGGGCCATCGCGGGCTGCCGTACATGCTGTTTCCGCTGCTGTGGCTGCTGCTGGCCGGTGTTGCGCGCATGGTGATTTTGCGCTGGCAGCCGGTGCCGGTGTTGCGCGTCGCGCTGCCGCTGCTGATTGCGCTGGCGGTCATACGGGTTGCCGTGACGGTGTTGCGCGCGGCGTTTGCCGGGGCGGCGACGCGCCCGCTGGAGCGCGTTATTTTCTGGGGCGGTTGGGTGGCGGCGGCGCTGTGGGTCAGTGGGGCGCTGCCGCGGGCGCTGGAGTTGCTCGATGGCGTTACCTGGCATATCGGCAGTGCGCATATCTCAATCCGCGCGCTGATTCAGGGCGTGCTGACCGCCGGTGCGCTGATGCTGCTGGCGCTGTGGGTGTCGGCGCTGATCGAGGCGCGCCTGCTGCTCAAGGCCAAGGGTGCGGCGCTGTCGGTGCGCAAGGCGATTGCTACCGCCGTGCGGGCGTTCATGGTGTTTGTTGGGCTGCTGCTGGGGCTGTCGGCGGTGGGGATTGATTTGACGGCGCTGTCGGTGCTGGGCGGTGCCATCGGCGTTGGCATTGGTTTGGGCTTGCAAAAGCTGGCGGCCAATTACATCAGCGGTTTTGTGCTGCTGGCCGAGCGCAGCGTGCGCATTGGCGATTTGATCCGGGTGGACGGGTTTGAGGGGCGCGTGGCCGACATTCGCACGCGCTTTACCATCATCCGCTCCATTGGCGGGATAGAGGCCATCGTGCCCAACGAGACGCTGACCACCAGCAAGGTGGAAAACCTCTCGCTGTCGGACGCGCGCTTGCAGCAAAACACCACGGTCGCGGTTGGCTACGGCAGCGATACGGATCTGGTGCAGCGGCTGCTGATCGAGGCGGCGCTGGAGTGCCCGCGCGTGCTGCAGGACCCCAGGCCATCGGCGCTGCTGTCAGGCTTTGGCGCTGACCGGCTGGAGTTCACCCTGGTTTACTGGCTGGCCGACCCCGAAAACGGCATGGGCGGGCCGCGCTCGCAGATCAATCTGGCGATTTTGCGCCTGCTGCGCGCGCATGGCGTGGCGCTGCCGTATCCGCGGCGCGTGGTGCAGGTGGAGGGCGCTGACGCTGGTGCTGACGCCAATCTGGCAGCGCCGGGAATGGTTGGCAGGCAAGGGAACCTCTGAATAACCCTGAGTGAGCCGGCGCGCCTGGGTTTGGGATGGGCTGCAAGGCGCAAAGCGCAGACATGGCCGCAGCCATGGCGAGCATTTGCAACGCGGCAGACCGCCCAAAACCAGGATGCGCCGGCCACGACAGGGTTGTTCATAGGTTCCCCAAGCCTGCCTATAATGAAAAGAACGACCGTGTTTTTGCGGCCGTTTTCCTTTTGACAGGTGTCCGCGTGGAATTTTGTTCCGCGGCGGGTTTGCCTGATTGACTAATCACAACCCTTGGAGAGCCAAGCCAATGAAAGCCCTCGTTGCCGTCAAGCGCGTGGTGGACAAAGACGTGAAAGTGCGCGTCAAGTCCGACCAGAGCGGCGTGGACATCGCGAACGTGAAGATGAGCATGAATCCTTTCGACGAAATCGCCGTCGAAGAGGCCGTGCGCCTGAAGGAAAAAGGCGTCGTCACCGACATCGTCGCCGTCACCTGCGGTCCGGCGCAGTGCCAGGAAACCCTGCGCACGGCGATGGCCATCGGGGCCGATCGCGGCATCCTGGTGGAGGCCGCCGACGATTTGCAGCCGCTGGCCGTGGCCAAGCTGCTCAAGGCGCTGCTGGACAAGGAGCAGCCGCAGTTCATCATCCTGGGCAAGCAGGCCATCGACGACGACGCCAACCAGACCGGCCAGATGCTGGCCGCGCTGGCTGATTTGCCGCAGGCCACCTTTGCCAGCAAGCTGGAGATCGACGGCGGCAAAGCCAAGGTCACGCGCGAGGTCGATGGTGGCCTGGAGACCATCTCCGTCAGCCTGCCCGCCGTGGTTACCACCGACTTGCGCCTGAACGAGCCGCGCTACGTCACGCTGCCCAACATCATGAAGGCCAAGAAAAAGCCGCTCGACACCATCAAGCCGGCCGATCTGGGCGTGGATGTCGCCCCGCGCCTGAAAACCCTGAAAGTGGTGGAGCCTCCCAAGCGCGGCGCGGGCGTGAAAGTGCCCGATGTCGCCACGCTGGTAAGCAAGCTCAAAAACGAGGCCAAGGTCATCTGACCGCCGTTGCACGAACTGGAGAAAAGACAAATGACCGTACTCGTCATAGCCGATCACGACAACGCCGCCATCAAGAGCGCCACCCTCAACACTGTTACCGCCGCCCGCGCTTGCGGGGGCAACGTGCACGTGCTGGTGGCCGGCCACAATGCCGGCCCCGCCGCCCAGGCCGCCAGCCAGATCGCTGGCGTTGCCAAGGTGCTGCACGCCGACAGCGCGGCTTTTGCCAACGCCCTGGCCGAAAACATGGCCGCGCAGGTGCTGGCGCTGGCCGCAAATTACAGCCACATCCTGTTTGCCGCCACCGCCGCCGGCAAAAACGTGGCCCCGCGCGTGGCCGCCAAACTGGACGTGGCGCAAATCAGCGAGATCATCAAGGTGGACAGCGCCGACACTTTCCAGCGCCCCATCTACGCCGGTACCGCCATTGCCACCGTGCAAAGCGCGGACAAGGTCAAGATCGTCACCGTGCGTACCACCGGCTTTGACGCGGCACCCGCCAGCGGCGGCAGCGCGGCGGTGGAAAGCATCGCGCCCGTGGCCGACAGCGGCAAGAGCAGCTTCATCAGCCAGGAGCTGGCCAAGAGCGACCGGCCCGAGCTGACGGCGGCCAAGATCATCGTCTCCGGCGGGCGCGCGCTGGGCAGCGCCGAGAAGTTCCAGGAAGTCATGACCCCGCTGGCCGACAAGCTGGGCGCGGCCATTGGCGCCAGCCGCGCGGCGGTTGACGCGGGCTACGCGGCCAACGACCTGCAAGTGGGCCAAACCGGCAAGATCGTCGCGCCGCAGTTGTACGTGGCGTGCGGCATATCCGGCGCCATCCAGCACCTGGCCGGCATGAAGGACAGCAAGGTGATCGTGGCCATCAACAAGGACGAAGAAGCGCCGATCTTCAGCGTGGCCGACTACGGCCTGGTGGCCGATTTGTTCACCGCCGTGCCAGAGCTGGTCAAGGCGCTTTGAACGGCCTGTTTTTTTGAGTTTTGAGTCCGTGGGGCATCGCTGGCGCGATGCCCCTTTTTCCATCCCCGCCAGTCCCAGGAGACTTCAATGGCATACACCGCCCCGGTCAAGGACATACTGTTTGATATCGAGCATCTGGCGGGCATTGACCGCATCGCCGCTTTTCCCGGCTTGCAGGACGCGGGGCTGGAAACCGCGCGCGCCGTGCTGCAGGAGTGCGCGCACTTCAATCAGGATGTGATCGCGCCGCTAAACGTCACCGGCGACCGCGAGCCGTCGTCGTTCAAAAATGGCGTGGTGACCGCCGCGCCAGGCTTCAGGGACGCTTACGCGCGCTACATCGCCGGCGGCTGGCAGGGTTTGCAGCATCCGGCGGAGTTTGGCGGGCAGGGGCTGCCCAAGACCATCGGCGCGGCCTGTGGCGAGATCGTCAACGCCGCCAATCTGAGCTTTGCGCTGTGCCCGCTGCTGACCGACGGCGCGATCGAGGCGCTGCTTACCGCTGGCAGCGCCGAGCTGAAGGCCACGTATATCGAAAAGCTGATCAGCGGCCAGTGGTGCGGCACCATGAACCTGACCGAGCCGCAGGCCGGCAGCGATCTGGCGCTGGTGCGCACGCGCGCCGAGGCTCGGCCTGACGGCACTTACCGCATCTTTGGCACCAAGATTTTCATCACCTACGGCGAGCACGACCTGGCCGAAAACATCGTGCACATGGTGCTGGCGCGCGTGGCTGGCGCGCCAGAGGGCGTCAAGGGCATCAGCCTGTTCGTGGTGCCCAAGTTTTTGCCGGGCAAGGACGGCGGTCTGGGCGCGCGCAACGACGTGCATTGCGTGAGCATCGAGCACAAGCTGGGCATCAAGGCGTCGCCCACCGCCGTTTTGCAATACGGCGACAACGGCGGCGCGGTGGGCTATTTGATGGGCGAGGAAAACCGCGGCCTTGAATACATGTTCATCATGATGAACGCCGCGCGCTACGCGGTGGGCGTGCAGGGCGTGGCGGTGGCCGAGCGCGCCTATCAGCACGCCGTGGCCTATGCGCGCGAGCGCGTGCAAAGCCGCCCGGTCGATGGCTCGGTGGCTGGCAGCGCGCCCATCATCCACCACCCGGACGTGCGCCGCATGCTGATGACCATGCGCGCCCTGACCGAAGGCTGCCGCGCGCTGGCGTGCGTGGCCGCCGCCGCCTGCGATACCGCGCGCCACAGCCCGGATGCCGATGAGCGCAGCCAGAATCAGGCGTTTTATGAATTTCTGGTGCCGCTGGTCAAGGGTTACGCCACCGAGATGAGTCTGGAAGTCACCTCGCTGGGCGTGCAGGTGCATGGCGGCATGGGCTTCATTGAAGAAACCGGCGCGGCGCAGTACTACCGCGACGCGCGCATCCTGCCGATCTACGAAGGCACCACCGCGATTCAGGCCAACGATCTGGTCGGGCGCAAGACCGCGCGCGATGGCGGCCGCACGGCCAGGGCAATCGCCGCGCAGATCGAGCGCACCGAAGCCGATCTGGCCGCCAGCGGCAGCGACGCCGCGCGCGCGGTGCAAAAGCGGCTGGCGGCGGCGCGCGCGGCCTTTTTGCAAGTGGCCGATTTCACCGTCGCGCAAAGCAAGGCCGTGCCCAACGCGGTGTATGCCGGCAGCGTGCCGTACCTGATGCTGGCGGGCAACCTGATCGCGGGCTGGCAAATGGCGCGCGCGCTGCTGGCGGCTGAAAAGCTGCTGGCCGCCGGGCAGGACACCGCCTTCATGCAAGCCAAGATCGCCACCGCGCGCTTTTATGCCGAACACATCCTGCCGCGCACCGCGCCCTTGCGCGAGGCCATCGTCGAAGGCGCGGCGAGCGTCACCGCGCTGGCGCTGGATGCGTTTTGACGTTACTATGCATTTGATAGCTGCCAGCGCTTGCCAAGACAGCGCTGGGGGCCAATTTCATCATAACTTTCAACCACAAATGAGATCAAGTCATGTCCCGTTTGCCGCCCGTTTTGCAACGCCTGAAGTTTCCTGTCATCGCCTCGCCGATGTTCATCATCAGCACGCCGCAGCTCATCATTGCGCAGTGCACATCGGGCGTGATGGGGTCCATGCCAGCGCTCAACGCGCGCCCGCAGCAGTTGCTGGACGAATGGCTGGCCGAGATCACCGAGACTCTGGCGGCCTGGGACAAGGCGCACCCGGATCAGCCCGCCGCGCCCTTTGCCATCAACCAGATCGTCCACAAAAGCAACGACCGGCTGGATCACGACATGGCGCTGTGCGCCAAGTACAAGGTACCGGTCATCATCACCAGCCTGGGCGCGCGCGAGGACGTGAGCCAGGCCGTGCACGGCTGGGGCGGCGTGGTGCTGCACGATGTCATCAGCAACATGTTTGCCCACAAGGCCATCGGCAAGGGCGCCGACGGCCTGATCGCGGTGGCCGCTGGCGCGGGCGGCCATGCGGGCTTGAAAAGCCCGTTTGCACTGATTCAGGAAATTCGCGAGTGGTTCGACGGCCCGCTGGCGCTGTCCGGCTCGATCGCATCGGGCAGCGCCATTTTGGCGGCGCAGGCGATGGGCGCGGACTTTGCCTACATCGGCTCGGCCTTCATCGCCACCACCGAGGCGCGCGCCGCCGATGCCTACAAACAAATGATCGTGGACTGCACATCGGATGACATCGTTTACACCAACCTGTTTAGCGGCGTGCACGGCAACTACCTGGCCCCATCCATCCGCGCCGCCGGCCTGGACCCGTACAACCTGCCGCAAAGCGACTCCAGCAAGATGAACTTTGGCGGCAACGCCACCGCCAAGGCGTGGAAAGACATCTGGGGCAGCGGCCAGGGCATAGGCGCCATTCACAAGGTAGAACCAGCGGCGCAAATGATCGCGCGCTTCAAGCGCGAATACCAGCAGGCGCGCGAGCGGCTGGGGGTGCGGTAAGGGCGGTTTTTTCCTTCCACCCAGATGGCAAGGAGTTGTAGCGCTTACTGCTCGCTTACATGCAGTTGATCCTGCAGCAGCTTGAGCTTGTCTTTCATTACCTCGTCCGGGTGCGGGCCTTCGGCGGCGCAGGAGGCCTCGTACAGCACCTGCGGTTTGGCGCCGTCTGCCACTGGCGCGCTGCTTGTGGCGGTGATCAGGGCGATGTTGTTTTTGCTGTAGGGCGTGCCGTCGTAGGGGTGGCTGCGGCGCAGCAGTTTGTCCCACTGGTTGCGCTGATCGTCGTCGGCGTCGGCTGGCGGCGCGGCGCGGCGGCTGAGGTTGATGCCGTCGATGTTGCTGGCGTCGGCCTTGACGAGTATTCTGGCTATGTCCCACGCGATCTTGCCGTGATCTGGAAAATACGACATGCCCAGGGTCAGCTCGCTGTTTTTGTCGATGGCCTGCAATTGCGGCGTGTAGGAAAAGTCCAGCCGGGCGGACTTGTAGGCAAATTGCTTGCCGTAGTCAAAGCGCAGGGTGATGTCCCTGAGCGCATCGGGCAGCAGTTGCCGGTGTTCCAGATAGTCCTTCCACTGCGCCAGTGTGCCCCGGTAGGACAGGTGGATGAAGTTGACCAGCGTTTTCATGTCGGCCATGTTTTCGTAGGTTTGCGATGGCGAGGCCATGCGCAGCATTCCCACGTAGCCGTCTGGCACGGGCAGCAAAAAGGCGATTACCTTGTCGTTGCGGTAGGGCAGTGCCCAGATCATGATTTGCCAGCGGCGCTGGTAACCGTCGGTCAGGGTTTGCTGCTGGATGGGCTGGCCCAGCGAGGTGATCTTGATGCCTTCCGATCCCACAAAGCGCTTGATCGGCATGCCCTTGAGCAGCAAGTCCATGAACAGCTTTGGGTCGCCGTAGAGCTGCTGGCTGGAGATGTCGTCCGGTTTGCGCAGATGGATCAGGGTCTGGCTGCCGCGTCCCGACATGCTTACGTAGCCGTTGAGCGTGAGCGTGCTTTTGCCCGCTTCGGCGCGCGCCACGCGCCAAACGCCGTTGTCGCCGCGAAACAGCAGCGCCGGAAACGGATTGCCGTCAGAGCCGCCGTACAGCACGCGGCTTGCGCCCTGGCCGCGCGGAAACATGGTTTCGGCGTTCTCGGTCAGCAGCGCCATCAGCAGGCGGTCGGTGTTTTCGTCGCTTTGCTTTTGGTAGGTGGCACTGAAGCCGGCAAAGCTCATGGGCAGGGCAAACTGCATCTTGACCGGGCCAATGTGCTTTTCAATGATCACATCCAGGCTGTAGGCCATGCGCTTGTCGGCCACGGCCAGGTTGGGCGGCGCGTTCAGCACCTCGCTGATCGGCAGCGCGTAGTTCAGGTTCTCGCTGGGCGACTTCATCACCACCACGCCGATCACCTTGCCATCCTTGTCCAGCAGCGGGCCGCCGCTGTTGCCGGGCGAGGCGGCGGCGGAAAAGCGCATCCACTTCCAGCGGCCGTT
>Ga0209628_10000073_pt1 | contig 50109 bp, 52 predicted proteins | sample TergutCu122P4_FD_187285 | JGI IMG/M metagenome (GOLD analysis project Ga0209628, IMG submission 187285) | Cubitermes ugandensis P4 segment gut microbial communities from Kakamega Forest, Kenya - Cu122 P4 (SPAdes) (version 2) | ecosystem: Host-associated > Arthropoda: Insects > Digestive system... | reverse complement strand
CACGCCGATCCGCGAACTCGACAATCGCCCCATCGGCGGAGGTTATCGCGGGCCGGTCACGGCAAAATTGCAGGCGAAGTTCTTCGACGCCGTCAATGGGCGCGCGCCAGAGTACAAGCATTGGTTGACCAGGGTTTGAGGCTGCATGCCGTGCGCCGCATGCCCCCACCCTAACCCGTCCGGGCTGGCTTTGCACAGCCAGCCCGCTCGGACAGCGCAGAGCAGTGCTCTGCGAAACCCTGCCCTCGCCCCCCGCAAGCGGGGGAGGGAACTCCATACACACAACACACCATGACAACCCCCACCCTCCCCGCCGCCGAAATCTTCAAGGCTTACGACATCCGCGGCATCGTCGGTAAAACACTCACTGCCGATGCCGTAAGAGCCATCGGGCACGCTCTGGGCAGCGAAGCCGTCGCGCGCGGACAGCGGGCCATTGCCATCGGGCGTGACGGACGGCTTTCCGGCCCGGAACTTGCCAATGCGCTCGCCGAAGGCATCCAGGCCGCCGGAGTCGACATCATCGACATCGGTTGCGTGCCGACGCCGGTCACGTACTTTGCGGCCTACCATCTTGGCGCGCAGTCCTGCGTTTCCGTCACCGGCAGCCACAATCCGCCCGATTACAACGGTCTGAAGATGGTGCTTGGCGGCGAGACGCTGTTCGGGGAAAAAATCCAGGCGCTCCGCCAGCGCATCATTGATGAAAACCTCGTGCGCGGCGCGGCAACGGGAAAACGGCGCGAGGCCGATGTCAGCGGTGATTACATCACCCGCATCGCGGGAGACGTCAAACTCGCGCGCCCGATGAAAATCGTCCTCGACTGCGGCAACGGCGTGGCGGGCGCAATCGCCCCAAAGCTGTTCCGCCAGTTGGGATGCGAAGTGACGGAACTATTCTGCGAAGTCGATGGAAACTTTCCGAATCACCATCCCGACCCGAGCAAGCCGGAAAACCTCCAGGATCTGATCCGCGCCATCAAAGAGACCGGCTCCGAACTCGGACTCGCGTTCGACGGCGATGGCGACCGCCTGGGCGTGGTCACGAAAGACGGCGAAATCATCTATCCCGACCGGCAGTTGATGCTCTTCGCCGCCGATGTGCTCGAACGGGTTCCCGGCTCTGAGATCATTTACGACGTGAAATGCACGCGCAACCTCGCAGGCTGGATACGCGCGCGGGGCGGCAAACCCATGATGTGGAATACCGGCCACGCGCTCATCAAGGCCAAACTCAGGGAAACCGGCGCGCCGCTGGCAGGCGAGATGAGCGGTCACATGTTCTTCAAGGAACGCTGGTATGGGTTCGACGACGGCCTCTACACCGGGGCGCGGCTGCTCGAAATCCTCTCGAAACACGCTGACGGCAACGAAACGCTCAAATCCCTGCCCAACGCAGTCTGCACGCCCGAACTCAACATCGAGATGAACGAAGGCGAACCTTTCGAACTCGTGCGGCGGCTGCGGGAAAACGCCGCTTCCGGCGCTTTTGGAGAAACTTCCGAAATCATCACCCTGGACGGCGTGCGGATCGAGTACGCCGACGGCTTCGGACTCGCCCGGCCTTCCAACACAACCCCGGTGGTCGTGCTCCGCTTCGAGGCGGATGACGACACGGCAATCAAACGCATCCAGCAGGCGTTCCGCAAAGCCATCAATGATGTGTGGCCCGGCCTGCAATTACCGTTTTAGGCCCCACGATGGAATCCGCCCCCTTTCATGCACTGCATGCCATAGAAGAGAGCCGCCTTGAAATGCTGCGCAATGCAGCCCGGGCATTGCTCGAATGGAACCGCCCGATCGAGGAAATCATGGCAATCACCGGACTCTCACAAAGCGATGTCGAAAATCTGCGCGGCCCCCAAACCGATATGGACACCACAGGCTAAAAACGGCCCACGCCAAACAGGACGTTCAACCAGTATGACACCCGCACTCCCTGCTGCCGTTTCGCCCGGCAGCAATTTCATCCGCAACATCATCGACGAAGACAACCGTACCGGCAAATGGAACGGCCGGATCACGACGCGCTTTCCTCCTGAGCCGAACGGCTATCTGCACTACGGCCACGCCAAGTCGATCTGCCTCAACTTCGGTCTCGCCGAAATCTACGGCGGCATCTGTCACCTGCGGTTCGACGACACCAACCCGGAAAAGGAAGAACAGGAATACGTCGACGGCATTATCGAGGCCGTGCATTGGCTCGGGTTCGACTGGCGTCAGCACCTGTATTTCGCTTCCGATTATTTCGACATCATGTATGCCTGCGCCGAATCGCTGATCAAGGCAGGCAGGGCTTACATTGATTCACAGACGGCAGACGAGATACGCAAGCGCCGGGGCACGCTTACCGAACCGGGCGTCGACAGCCCTCACCGCACGCGCTCCGTCGACGAAAACCTCGCCCTCTTCCGCCGCATGAAAGCCGGTGAATTCCCCGACGGCGCGCTCGTGCTGCGGGCGAAGATCGACATGGCCTCCCCCAACATCAACATGCGCGATCCGGTGATCTACCGGATCCGCCATGTGTCCCATCACCGCTCCGGCGCCAAATGGTGCATCTACCCGATGTACACGTTTGCCCATCCTATCGAGGATGCCATCGAGAACATCACCCACTCGATCTGCACCCTGGAGTTTGAGGATCAGCGCCCGTTTTACGACTGGGCGCTCGATGCGCTGGCTGACGCCGGGCACTTTTCCCGTCCGTTGCCCCGGCAGATCGAATTCGCCCGCCTCAATCTCACTTACACGGTGCTCTCCAAGCGCAAGCTCATCCAACTCGTCGACGAGGGGCATGTGGCCGGATGGGACGACCCGCGCCTGCCCACGCTCGTCGGCGCGCGGCGGCGCGGTTTCACCCCGGAAGGTTTTCGCCTTTTCGCCGAGCGCATCGGCGTAGCGAAATCCGACTCCTGGATCGACATGAGCGTGCTCGAAGAGTGCATGCGCGAACATCTGAACGAAATCGCGCCCCGGCGCATTGCCGTGCTCGACCCGTTGAAACTCGTTATCAATAATTACCCCGAGGGCGCAAGCGAATCCTGCTATGCGCCGAACCATCCGCTCAAGCCCGAACTCGGCAAGCGTGAAATCCCCTTTTCCCGCGAACTGTGGATCGAGCGCGAGGATTTCATGGAAACGCCGGTCAAGGGATTCCACCGCCTCACCCCCGGCAACATGGTGCGGTTGCGTTACGGCTACGTGGTGAAATGCACCGGATGCGAAAAGGATGCCAACGGCAACGTCCAGACCGTTTTCGCCGAATACCTGCCGGATTCAAAATCCGGCACGCCGGGGGCCGACCAGTACAAGGTCAAGGGCAACCTGCATTGGGTCAGCGCCGCGCATGCCTACAACGCCAAAGTAAAACTCTACGACCGGCTGTTCGCTCACCCCCAACCGGGGCAGCGTCGCGAGGGCGACCCTGAAGGGCTGGAGCGCGATTTTCTCGACGACATCAATCCGGATTCGATCCGCGTCATCGAAGCTTTGCTGGAACCCGCGCTCAGGGCGGCCAAACCCGAAGAACGCTTCCAGTTTGAGCGCCACGGTTATTTTGTCGCCGACCGTCACGACACCACCGAAGGCGCCCCGCTCTTCAACCGCACGGTTCCGCTCAAGGACTCGTGGACGAAATCGGGGTAGAACCCAAGTCACTCAATCCCCTGTTTCAGGCGCGGCTACTGCTATAATCAGTCGTTTAACGTAACCTTCGGAGTAAAAACGTGCTGATTTCCAACGCATACGCCCAGGCAGCAGATGCCGGGCAAGCTGTCGCAGGCGGCGGTTTGACCAGTTTCCTGCCATTCATCGTGATGATCGGGGTGCTGTACTTCCTGATGATCCGTCCCCAGATGAAGCGCGCCAAGGAACACAAGAGCATGGTCGAAGCCCTCGCCAAGGGGGATGAAGTCATTACCGGCGGCGGTATCGCGGGCAAGGTCACGGAAGTGGGCGACAACTTCGTTCAGGTCGAAATCGCCGCCAACACCGTGGTTGCCCTACAAAAACAAGCCATCTCCGCCGTCCTGCCAAAGGGTACGCTGAAAGCCCTTTGACTCCCTCCCCTTGCTCCGGGCGCCCTCTGGAGAACGAGGGTTCGCGCGCCATTTTCCCGTCAAGCTGCCAACCATGAACCGCTATCCGCTCTGGAAAAATATTTTTATTGCCGTCGTACTGTTGTGGGGGCTGCTGTACACCTTGCCGAATTTCTTCGGCCAGGCGCCCGCCGTGCAGGTTTCGAGCGCCAAATCCACGCTGGAGATCAACCCCGCTGCCGATAGCGCACGCATCGAACGCGCGCTTGCGGCAGCCGGGATCGAACACAAAGGCATTTTTTCAGACGCTACCGGGGTACGTGCGCGTTTTGCCGATCCCGGTATCCAGATGCGCGCCAAGGAAGTCATCGAGGACGCATTCAATCCAGACAAGCAGGACCCCTCCTACACCGTGGCGCTCAACTCGCTGCCGAACTCTCCGCAATGGCTCACGGCGCTCCACGCCCTGCCGATGAACCTGGGGCTGGATCTGCGCGGCGGTGTACATTTTCTGCTCGAAGTCGACATGCCCGGCGCAATCACCCATCGGCTGGAGGCCGTCGTCGGCGATCTGAGCAGCCTGTTGCGCAGCAAGAACGTGCGCCACGCAGGTATCGTCCGTGAAGGCGACGCCGTGGTATTGCGTTTCCGCGATGCGGCCCAGCGCGCTGCGGCAAGCTCCGCAATCCGGTCATCCAACAACGAACTGCTGCTGACCGAGCGCGACGGAGGCAGCGACGACTTCCGGCTCATTGCCAGCCTGAATGTGCAGGTTCAGCAGAGCATCCGCGAATTCGCCATCAAACAGAACATCAACACCCTGCATAACCGCATCAATGCGCTGGGCGTGGCCGAACCCGTGATCCAGCAACAAGGGGCCAACCGCATCGTCGTGCAGTTGCCAGGGATACAGGATGTCGCCGAAGCCAAGGAAATCCTGGGCCGCACCGCCACGCTCGAACTGCGCATGGTCGAAGGCGCGCCCGGCGATGAAAGGGCATTCGCCATCGCCGAAGGCCGGGCGCAGGCGCCCTATGGAACGGAGTTATTCGTCGAGCGCCGCCGCAGCAGCCGCCTCAAGGCCGATCAGGTGGATGCTGCAAGCGATATGGGTATCCCCCTGCTGCTCCGCAAACAGATCGAACTCACCGGAGAGAGTCTCACCGACGCACAGGCCGGTTTCGATGAAAATCACCAGCCAGCGGTCCATCTCACGCTGGATAGCGCAGGCGCGCGCAAATTCCGCGATCTCACCCGCCACAACGTCGGCAGGCACATGGCCATCCTGCTGGTCGAAAAAGGCAAGGGCGAAGTCGTAACCGCCCCGGTCATCCGCACTGAAATCGGCGGCGGACGGGTACAGATTTCCGGCAGCATGAGCACCACCGAAGCCAACAAGACGGCCTTGCTGCTGCGCGCCGGGGCGCTGGCCGCGCCAATGGAAATCATCGAGGAACGCACGGTCGGCCCAAGCCTCGGGGCCGACAACATCGAAAAGGGCTTTCACTCCACGCTCTGGGGCTTCATTGCCATCGTCGTGTTCATGAGCCTGTATTACAGGCTCTTCGGACTGGTTTCCTCCGTCGCGCTCGCCGCCAACCTGCTGTTGCTGGTGGCGCTGCTCTCGCTGCTGCAAGCCACCCTGACGCTGCCGGGCATTGCCGCCATGGCGCTCACCCTGGGCATGGCCATCGACTCCAACGTGCTCATCAACGAGCGCGTCCGCGAAGAACTGCGAAACGGCTGTACGCCGCAGACAGCCATTAGCGCAGGCTATGAGCGCGCCTGGAACACCATTCTCGACTCCAACGTCACGACCCTGATTGCCGGTATTGCGCTGTTGATCTTCGGTTCCGGCCCGATCCGGGGTTTTGCCGTCGTACATTGTCTCGGCATCCTCACCTCGATGTTCAGCGCCATCCTCGTCTCCCGAATGATCATCAACTTCATCTATGGCCACCGGCGCAAACTTGAGACGCTCTCCGTCGGCCAGATATGGAAACCGGACAACAACTGAACCGCTGAACCGGCCAGAACAAGGAACACGCCGTTATGGAATTTTTCCGCATCAAGAAAGACATCCCGTTCATGCGCTACGCGCCGGTCTTCAACGTCATCTCGTTGCTGACCTTCGCGGTGGCCGTGTTCTTTCTCGCTTTTCGTGGCCTGCACCTGTCGGTCGAATTTACAGGCGGTACGCTGGTCGAAGTCGTCTATGCCGAAACCGCCCCGCTCGAACCCCTACGAGAGGCCCTTTCCAAGGGCGGCTATCCCGACGCCCAGGTGCAGAACTTCGGCAGCACCCGCGATATCCTGATTCGCCTGCCCAACCGGGGCGACGCCAAAACCGACAAAGTGGGAGACTGGATAAAGGAAATTGTCGGCAAGGAAGCTACCGTGCGACGGGTTGAATTCGTCGGCCCACAGGTCGGCAAGGAACTCGCCAGCGACGGCGCAATGGCCCTTTTGCTGGTCGTCATCGGTATCGTGATTTATCTTGCAATGCGTTTTGAATGGCGCTTCGCCGTCTCGACCATCATCGCCAACCTGCATGACGTCATCATCATTCTTGGTTTCTTCGCCTTCTTCCAGTGGGAATTTTCGCTCTCCGTGCTGGCAGCGGTACTGGCGGTGCTGGGTTACTCCGTCAATGAATCCGTCATCGTATTCGACCGCGTGCGCGAAACCTTCCGCAAGCGGCGCGACATGAAAACGCCCGAAGTCATCAACCACGCCATTACCCGCACCATCTCCCGCACCATCATCACCCATGCCTCGACGCAGGCCATGGTGCTCTCGATGCTGCTATTTGGCGGCGAGACTCTCCACTACTTCGCGGTCGCGCTCACTATCGGCATCTGTTTCGGCATTTACTCCTCCGTGCTCGTTGCCAGCCCGCTCGTGATGTGGCTGGGCGTGTCGCGCGAGCAATTCGCCAAGGTGAAGGTCAAGAAAGAAGAGGCGGTGGTGTGACTTGTCGCCCGAAAACGGGATGATTGATGAAAAATGTTCTCATCGTTTCCTATTCCCAGAGCGGTCAGCTTGCCGATATCGCCGCAACCTTGGCGCGTTCACTGGAAACGGATGAAATCAGGGTTCATCACGAAGCGCTGCGCCCGGAGCCAGCCTTCCCGTTTCCCTGGCCGTTTTTCGCTTTTCTCGACGCTTTTCCGGAGTCGGTGCGGCTTGATCCGCGTCCCAACAGGCCGCTTGCAATACCGGACGATGCAGCGTTCGATCTGGTGATTCTCGCCTGGACGGTCTGGTATCTGTCTCCCTCGCAACCCATCACCGCTTTCCTGCAAAGCGCCGAAGCGGGGCGGCTGCTTGCCGGACGCCCGGTCGTCAGCCTGGTGGCCTGCCGCAATATGTGGTTTAGCGCGTTCGATACGTTGAAAACGCTGGTAGCAACGGCAGGAGGACGCCTCGTCGATCACGTCGCACTGACCGACGAATCCCCGGCGCTATTCACTTTCATCACCACGCCGCGCTGGATGCTGACCGGGCGACGCGATCGTTTTCTCGGCCTGCCGCCCGCCGGGATCAACGCCCGGCAAACGGCGGGCGTTGCAAGATTCGGCACGACGCTGGCCGAGGCGCTCCGACACAATGAAGAAAAGTCCGGACAACCCATGCTGCGCGGCCTTGGCGCAGTCAAGGTCACGCCCCACCTGGTCATGTCCGAACGCGCCGGACGACGCATCTTCCAGGCGTGGTCGGGCTTCGTCCGACTTTTCGGGCGCGCCGGGCAGCGTCGGCGGATTCCGGCGCTCCTGTTGTTCATTCTCTATCTCGTCATCGTCATTCTCATCGTCGTGCCGTTCAATTTTGTCCTGCAACGTCTGATTGCGCCGCTCTTTGCCCGCCGCACCGCAGAAATCATTCGTCACTATGAACAACCTTCGGGCGCGGATGGCGCGCGCGTGATTCATGAGTGAAGCCTTCATCACTGCCACGGCCGCGGTTCTGCCCAACGCGCCGGTCGATAACGAATCCATCGAAGCCGTTCTCGGCCAGATCGGCGGCAGACCCTCGCGCGCCCGGGCCATCGTTCTGCGCCAGAACGGCATCAAAAGCCGCCATTACGCAATTGATCCGGCAAGCGGCCTGCCCACGCACACCAACGCCAGTCTCGCCGCCGAGGCAATTCGCGCCCTTGCGCAGACGAGCGGTTTCGCGCTCGACAACCTCCATTGCCTTGCCGTCGGCACATCCGTTCCCGATCAGGTCGCACCCGGCCACGGCGTCATGGTGCATGGCGAACTGAGCAACTGCGCCTGCGAGGTCGTCACCACCGCCGGTATCTGCGCCTCGGGCCTGACCGCGCTCAAATACGCCTGGCTCGCGGTAAAAGGGAAAGATGCCGAAAACGCCATAGCATCCGGTTCCGAACTGGCTTCCGCAATTCTGCGGGCAGAATACTTCTCCGAAGAGAACGCCGCCCGCGTTGCGGCGATCGAAGCGCACCCCAGCATTGCGTTCGAGAAGGATTTTCTGCGCTGGATGCTCTCCGACGGCGCGGGCGCGTTCCTCATCGAACCCCGTCCGCGCGCCGGACAGGTCAATCTGCGCATCGACTGGATCGAGATTTCTTCCGCCGCGCATCGCCTGCCCGTCTGCATGTACGCGGGCGGCGACCGCAACCCCGACGGCGCGCTCAAAGGCTGGGCGCAGTTTCCGCCCAAACAATGGGCGGAAAAATCCCTCTTCGCCCTCAAGCAGGACGTGAGGCTACTGGATCGCCACATCGCTGAAGCCACCCTGCAAACCCCGCTGTCCGCGATCGTCGCGCGCCGCGGTCTCAAGCTCGAAGAAATCGACTGGTTTTTGCCGCACATGTCGTCGTACTACTTCCGCCAGCCCATCCTTGATGCGTTGGCGCGAGCCGGACTGCCCATCCCGTTCGAGCGCTGGTTCACCAATCTGGAGACCAAGGGCAACACGGGTTCGGCATCCATCTACATCATGCTCGACGAATTGCGCCGCAGCGGGCGTCTCGCGCCGGGCGAGCGCCTGCTCTGCTTCGTGCCGGAAAGCGGGCGTTTTTCGAGCGGATTCATGCACCTGACGGTGGCGTGAGGCATGGACGCCGCAGACGTTCCCCAGGAAGGCAGCGCCACTTATGGCGGCCATCTCAAGGCCGTGTATGCGCGCGCCGACGATGGTCGGCTCGGACTCGTGCAGTCGCGCGGATGGGAAGTCGAAGAGATCGTCACCCGGCAGGCGGTGGAGGCGTTCGAGGAATTGACTGCTGCCGCGCGGGAACGGGTGCGCGCCGGACAAAGTTCTCCGCTCGAAGTTCATATGTATCGCGCCCGCATGGACATCGCCCTGCTTGCGCAGGCGACCGGACTCTGGCGCTGGCAGGTACGCCGCCACATGCGCCCGACGGCGCGCCTCTCGACGGCATTGCGCGCGCGTTACGCGCAAGCCCTGGGCATCGACCCCGATCAGTTGGACGTGGTCGACTGAAATGACGGCAAGCAACTTTGCCCACCAACAAGCGTCCCACTGCGAAAGCGGGGTCATGAGCGCCATTGTCCGCCATTACGGCTTGCCGCTCTCCGAACCAATGGCTTTCGGCCTGTCCTCGGCGCTGACGTTCGTCTTTTTACCTTTCATCAAACTCTCCGGTCAGCCGCTGGCGTCTTACCGAATGCCGCCTGGAGCGATCATTCGCGGCCTGCAAAAACCGCTCCGGTTCTGGATGCGCACCGAAAAGTTCCGCAGCCCTTCGCGCGGCGCGGCGCGGCTCGATGAATTGCTCGACACAGGGCAAGTCGTTGGCTTGCAGGCTTCCGTATTCTGGTTGCCGTTCATGCCGCCGGATTTCCGCTTCCACTTCAACGCCCACAATCTGATCGCCTACGGGCGCGACGATGCAAGCGGAGATTACCTGCTCTCCGATCCCGTGCTGGAAGAGCCTGTGCGTTGCGCGAGCGCCGATCTGACCAAAGCGCGTTTCGCCCGCGGCCTGCTCGCGCCAAAGGGGTTTCTGTATTACCCGGCCAACACGCCGCAGGAACCGGTATGGGAATGGGAGATTCCCGCCGCCCTCAGGAAAACCGCGCGGAACATGCTCCGCACCCCGCTGCCTTTCATCGGCGTCAAGGGCATCGAGCGGGTCGCGCGCGCGTTCGAGCGCCTGCCTGCCGCCACCGACCCGCAAGCCGCCAAGCTCACCATTGGGCATCTTGTACGCATGCAGGAAGAAATCGGAACGGGCGGCGGAGGCTTCCGTTTCATGTATGCCGCCTTTCTCGAAGAGGCCGCCACGCGCATCAATTGTCCGACGCTCGCCGAACTGGCCGCGCAACTGGTCGAAATCGGCGACCTCTGGCGCGAATTCGCTCTTGCCGCAGCGCGCATGATCCGCGACCGCGATCCGCTCGACCCCGCCCATCTTGCGGCCTTGTTGCGTGCACAGGCGATGCGCGAAAAAACGTTCTTCACTGCGTTGGACAAAGCCGCGCGCCTTTCATGATCCGCTTCGACAATCTCCATTATCGTTATCGCGATGAAACGCCCCCGGCGCTCGACGGCGCCTCGATCGACATTGCGCGCGGCAGCATTCACGGCCTGCTTGGCCCGAATGGCGCGGGCAAGACCACGCTGATCTCGCTGCTGGCCGGTTTGCTCGCGCCTCAGGAAGGCCGCATCACTATCGACCATGCGCCGCTTGACGGCTGGCGGGCCGCGCGGCCCAATGCGATTGCACTGGTTCCGCAGGATTACGCTTTCTATCCGATGTTGACCGTGTCCGAAAACCTCGCGTTCTTCGCCGGCGTACAAGGACTGCCCCGTCAGGAGCAACAACGCCAATGCGCCAGGGCGCTGGCTTTTTCCCGCCTCGAATCCGTTGCCAGCCAGCGCGCGGAAGAACTCTCCGGCGGGCTCAAACGCCGTCTGAATCTGGCCATCGGCCTCACCGGCGAACCAGAAATTCTGTTGCTCGACGAACCGACCGTGGGCGTCGATCCCGCGTCGCGCCGCTTTCTGCTCGAAGCCGTCCGGCAACTTGCCTCAAGCGGGTGCACCGTGCTCTACACCAGTCACTATATGGAAGAAATAGAAGCGGTATGCGCCGATGTTTCGATCATCGACCACGGCAAAGTGCTGTTGTCGGGGCCAATCGAAGAAGTGAAGCGCGACAGAACGCTGGAGCAGGTTTTCATGGAACTCACCGGGCATTCGCTGCGGGACTGATCCACCGCCAAGGAGAATCCAACTGTTCATCCGACTTGCGGCGCTGTGGAAAAAGGAATGGCTGGCGCTCACGCGCGACCGGCACGGGCTGGCTGCGCTTTTCATCATGCCCGCAGCTTTCATTCTGATCATGTCGCTCATACTGATGGATTCGCTTCCCGGACAGCGGGAAGCCCGTCTTGCCTATGCTGTGCTGGATCTCGATGACACGCCGGTTTCCCACGCGCTCGATGCGCTGTTGGGCGACGTCGATCTGCTCAGAAAATCCGAGCCTCCGTCCAGTGAAGCGGATGCCCGCCTTCGGGTGCAGGCCGGAGACATCGCCTTCGTGGTCGTGATTCCGCAAGGATTCACCCAGCGAATCGACGCGAACGAAACCCCGGCGCTACGTTTTCTGGTCGACCCCGCCGTCCCGGCCATGGTACGCAGCGGCTTTCGACAGCACGTCGAAGCGGCGGCCACCCGCGTGTGGCTCACGCACATTCTCGAACGGCTTGGACTGATGATGCCGGAACTGCGCCGGGTCACGGAGCACATCGGCGCGCCGGAAATCGCCATTGATGCAGTTGGCAGTCATGACGCCGCGCCTGCCGCAGCGCCCTCCTCCGTGCAGCAAAACGTCCCGGCCTGGCTCATTTTTTCAATGTTCTTCGTCGTCATTCCGATCTCGGCGGTTTTCATCGGCGAACGGCAGCGCGGCACCCTGCAACGGTTCCGCTCCCAGCGCGTCTCCTTCGGTCTCGTGCTGGCAGGCAAATTCGTGCCTTTCGTACTCATCAACCAGATACAGGCGGTGGTCATGGTCGCCATTGGCCGCTGGCTCGTGCCGCTCGCCGGCGGCGAGGCGTTGACCCTTCCCAGCAGCGCAGCGGCGCTTGCGGCCCTCGCGATGCTCAGTCTGGCCGTCAGCGTCGCAGCGGTCGGCTGGGCGCTTCTCATCGCCAGCCTCGCGCGCAGCAGCGAACAGGCCACCATCTTCGGCGGCGTCGGCAACATCCTGATGGGCGCCATTGGCGGCATCATGGTGCCCCGCTTCATGATGCCTGCCACGATGCAGATCTGGACGAATCTCTCGCCAATGGGGTGGGCGCTCGAAGGTTTTCATCAGGTCATGCTGCGCCAGGGCGGCATTCTCGACGTTCTCCCTGCTGCCTGCGCACTGGTATGCTTCGGTCTCGGCGCGCTCGCCGCAGCCGTTTTCCTCAACCACCGCGCCACCTCGACGTGAACGACCTGAAGCTCGCCCTCAAAACCCTGATCGTCCAGACCTGCGACAAGGACTGCGACCCCTCTTCCATCGGCGACGACGAAACCCTGTTCGGCACGGAAACACGGCTTGCGCTCGATTCGCTCGACGCCCTGCAACTGTCGATGGCGCTACAGAAAAAATTCGGCGTCCGGCTCACCGACAGCAAGGAAACCCGGCTCATTTTCGCCAACGTCGCCAATCTCGCCGCATGGCTGAAAGACCAGAACAAGGCGGGCGAATTTGCATGAACGCGGCGCGTCCCGTCTACATCGACCGCATTGCCCATGTTTCAGCACTTGGTCTTTCCGCCTCCGAGGCATCCGAAACGCTCCTTGCCAACCGGAAAAACCTCTCCGAATACAAGCTGCTCGGCGAAACCTGGCCCTGGTTCGCCCTGCCCCTTGCGGAAGAAAACTGGACAGCCCGCGCCCGTCGCGCGCTGAGTCTTCTCGTGGCCGAAATCAAAGCTGGTGGCCCCCGGGATTCGCTCGACGGACTGCCGCTCTTCATCGGTTCTTCCGCGCACGGAACCGGTGAAATCGAAGCTCTCGGAATCATCGCTCCCGATCCGTCCCACAACGATGTTGTCATTCTCGACAGGGAAATCCGGCTCGCCTTCGACTGCAAGGCTGTGCCATGGATGTTTTCCACCGCCTGCACTTCCGGCCTGGCCGCGCTCGAAGCCGCTTTCACCCTGATTGCACACGGCGAAATCGACGAAGCCCTGGTACTCGGCGTCGATTTCGGCTGCAAAACGACTCTCGCCGGTTTTGCCAGTCTTGGCCTGCTCGCGCACACGTTCGATAGCAACGGCCTGATTCTCGGCGAAGCCGCCGCCGCCCTGCTTCTGACCGCGCAACCCGGCCCGGGCTGGCGGATTGCCGCGTGCCGACTCTGTATCGACGGCCACTCGCCGACCCTGCCGACTCCCGACGGACGAATCATTGCCGCCAACATCACCGAAGCGCTCAACCAAGCCCGCCTCGCCGCGCACGACATCGACCTCGTCAAACCGCATCGCAGCGGCCTGCCCAGTATTGATGACGCCGAGAACGCTGCCTTCGATCTCGTTTTCGGCGCCCGGCGTCCACCGGAAATCAGCTTCAAGCGCCAGATCGGGCATACGTTGGGCGCCTGTGGTCCCGCTGAATTCACCGCCCTGCTGGCCCTGCTCGATACACCCGCCTGGCATAACCGCCAGCCGCACCGGCTGCTGTTCAACCTCGTCGGGTTCGGCGGCAGCACCGCCGTCCTGATCGCCGAACGCTGCCTCGCGCCGGGAATCAACGCATGATGAACGTGCCGAGAATCAGCGCCATGCGCGAACATCGTTTCGATACGCCCACCCTCTCCGCGCTCGCGCGCCGGTACGCCAGCGTACCGCTACGCCGCGCCGGACCTCTGTTTGAACTTGTCATCGTCGGTCTGGCCGAGAGCCTCGACAAGCAGCCCGACATGCCGACCGTGGTGCTGTGGGGGTCGCATACAGGCATCACCTCTGCCGGAGGCCGCCTTGTTTCCTGCATCGAAATTGCCAAAGAACCGGTATTTCCGTTCGATTTTCTCGCTTCACAACCCATTGTCGCCGCCATTGCCCTGCAAAAGAGTTTTCCCTGCATTGAAAACGCGCTCTACCAGCCCTGGCCCGGCGACATGGAAATTCACTGGCAACGGGCGCGAACACTCGCTGCCGCCTGGCTGCGGGCCGGGCGTTGCATGCGCGTCATCTGCGGACAGGCCGAAACCGGCATATCGGACAAGGACGAACATATCGGGCGTTGGCAGACGCTACTGCTTTGAGTTGCCCGGACTGCGTAGCTACACCGCGAATCTCTGTTTTACCCGCAGCGTCTCGTTGCGCTCGATCAACCCGATCAGGCGATCAATGTTCGGATGCTTGCCGGGATTCAGACGCGCTTCCTCGCTGTGCTCGCCGTAGAGTTCCAGCCCTTTTTTCGCGGCCTCGGGCGTAATCGCGCCGTAGAGCTGGGCAAGGTGATTGTAGATGGCAAGAGAGAGCGCCTGACCGGGCTTGTTTTCTATCGTGCCCGCCTGCGCGCCCTCCATGACGAAGAGATCCATGGCGGCCAGATGCGAAATGCCGGGCAGGCTCTTGAGCGTCTCGGAAAAACCCATCGCTCCGTCCCTCAGATTCGCCGCGCCAGTTCAGCCGCCTTGCCTACGTAGCTTGCCGGGGTCATCAAACTGAGACGCTTGCGTTCGCCCGCCGGAATGTCGAGCATCGCGATGAAGGTGTGCAAGGCATCGCGGGTGATGCCCTTGCCGCGCGTGAGTTCCTTGAGTTGTTCATAAGGATTGGCAACCCCAAAGCGACGCATCACGGTTTGTACCGGCTCGGCAAGCACTTCCCAACAGGCATCGAGATCGGCGGCAAGTCGCGCAGGGTCGGCTTCGAGTTTGCCGAGACCACGCATCATGCTGGAGAGAGCAAGCACGCTGTGACCAAACCCCACGCCCATGTTGCGCAATACGGTGGAGTCGGTGAGGTCGCGCTGCATTCTCGAAATCGGCAACTTTTCGCTGAAGTGGCGCAGCACCGCGTTGGCAAGGCCGAAATTGCCTTCGGCGTTCTCGAAGTCGATAGGATTGACCTTGTGCGGCATGGTGGAAGAGCCGATTTCGCCTTCCTTGAGCTTTTGCTTGAAGTAGCCGAGCGAGATGTACATCCAGATGTCGCGACAGGCGTCGATGGCGATGGTGTTGGCGCGCGCCATGGCGTCGAACAGTTCGGCCATGGCGTCGTGCGGCTCGATCTGGATGGTCCAGGGGTTGAATTCCAGCCCGAATGACTCGATGAAGCGACGGTTGAAGCCCTCCCAGTCGAAATCCGGCCAGGCGGCGAGATGGGCGTTGTAGTTGCCGACCGCGCCGTTGAACTTTGCGGTCAGGCTGACCGTGCTGATTCGGTCGCGCGCGCGAATGAGCCGCGCGGCGATGTTGGCAATCTCCTTGCCCAGCGTGGTGGGGCTGGCAGGCTGGCCGTGGGTGCGGGAGAGCATCGGCAGTTCGGCATGCCGGCGGGCAAGCTCGCGCAAACGCTCGATGAGCTTGCCGAGCGCGGGCAGCAGTACTTCGTCGCGGGCGGCCTTGAGCATCAGGGCGTGCGAAGTATTGTTGATGTCTTCCGAAGTGCAGCCAAAGTGGATGAACTCGGAGACCTTCATCACCTCGGCGTTATGCGCCAGACGCTTCTTGAGCCAATACTCCATCGCCTTGACGTCATGGTTGGTGGTGGCTTCGATCTCTTTGACCGCCGCGCTGTCGTCGGCGTCGAATTGCGCGACCACGGCATCGAGTTCAGCCAGGGTGGCGGGCGAAAACGGGGAAATTTCAGCCAACCCCGGTTCAGCGGCCAGCGCCTTCAACCAGGCGACTTCCACTCGCACCCGGTTGTAAATCAGCCCATGTTCGGAAAAGTGATCGCGCAACGCTTCGAGCTTGTCGAAATAGCGGCCATCGAGAGGAGAAAGGGCAAGCAGGGTCGAGACGGTCATGGCAGGTTTCATGTAAAGAGGTATCAGACGAGCGAGCGCCCGGAAACGATCGCGGCGGCATCCTTTTCGCTGATGCGTACCGTGGCGTTGAGAATGACGTGTATCACCAGCCAGTCTCGCAGACGTTCTTCACCCTCTCCCTCGAATTGAGTGATGCGACAGCCCGCAAAAGAGACTTTATTGCCGAACACGCTGGCCACCTCGGCGCGCCCCCGAATGGTGTCGGGCACGCCCTCACGTTGCAGGACGAAATCAAACTGCGTGCCTGGAACGAGCATCGGAGAGGCGTGCAGCGAAAACCCTTTGAGAGACAGATCGTTGAGCGCCAGCCGCTGATCGAAGATCAACGCCCAAAAACACGCCTCGCCATGCAGCCTGGCCACGAATCGTTGATGAATGCGGCGCTCGTCCGAATCGCTGGCCTTCGATGCGCCCTCGCCTTCCGGTTTTTCCGGCGGCGTCGTTGTCTCATCGCTCTTCGGAGTCTGACGAGAAAAAGAGGCCGTCATGAATGCAGGAAACTTGTATGACATGGAATGGTGACAGATCCAGGAAACAGGGAGCGAAGCTGCCTTGTTCATTCTCCCTTACGTATACGTTCGACCAGGCTATCGGCAACCTTGAGCGCAGCCTCATGACTATTCCCGGCCATACTCGCCGAAGTCAGGAAACGCCCGCCTACCGCTATCATGGGTACGGAATCAATCCCGTAGAGACCGGCAAGCTGCTTGGCCCGCTGCACTTGAATGTTGACTCCAAACGAATTGTAAATACCCATGAAATCCGACACGGCCAGTTTGTTCGCACTGGCCCATTCACGCACGGTCTCCGGTTTGTCGAGCGGCAGCTTTCTGTCCTGCACGTCAACGAAAATTTTCGCGTGCAGGTCGAGCCGCTTCATGACCGAGAGCGTGTAGTGCAGACGCGCCAGGTCTTCGAGCGGCTTGCCCCAGACCATCGGAACCTGCACAAAAGCCACGTCACCGGGCAAGCGTTTGGCCCATTGCTCAACCAGTGGCTCGAAATCGCGGCAGTGTGAACAACCATAGTGGAAAAACTCCAGCACCTCGATCTTGCCTGCCGTATTGGTCGGCACAGCGGACTTCAAAGCTTTGAAACTTTCCTTCGCCTGACCCAGGGCGAGACCCATCGGACTGGCAAGCAGCGCCAGCGCACCGAGTTGTTGCAGGGCTTTGCGACGATTCATACTGGAACCCTCTGTACGATCAATGACGATAGCCATGTGAAAACACGCGCAAGGATGGATTTTCCACCCTCAGTTGGAAACCTCATCTGCGCTGAAACCGCTTGAAATCAGCCGGGCGCGCATCGCCTTCAAATCGTCGCGATCGGTAAACGGACCGACACGAATACGATGCACGACCCGCCCATCGTCCAGTTGCGCCCGCTGCATGATGATGCGGTCAAGCCCCATCAACAGCAACCGCGCCCTGAGGTCATCGGCCTGGGCCGCGTTCTCGAATGCCGCCAGTTGCAGATACATCTGCCGATCGAGAGAAGCCTGCACCGGAGGGGCGGCAGCCCTGGGCTGCTCCGCAGGCGTTGGCGTTTGCACCGCTGGCGCTCCGTTTGGCAGGGTATTGAAAAAAGAGAAGTCCGGTTTTTCCGCCGGACGATCCCCTGGTTTACCCGGCAACGCGGCCACCGGAGCAGGCTGTGCGGGCGCGCCGTTCGGGGCCGAAGGCTCCCCCTGCGTCGCAGTCGTGGGCGTTCCCGGTTTCGCCGGAGAAGTCCGGCTGAATGGATTGTCGTTCCGGTTGAAAAACAACACGGCGGCAGCGACGATGACGGCGCCCAGGATCATGCCGACGAAAACGCCCAGGATGGTTCCTCCCCGGCTCTGTGAAGGCCGTTTGAAAGAACGTGAAACTCTGTTTTTGCGATTCACTTATAAAAAACTCCGTTCCCGCGGCGGCAATGCCACCGGTCCGTTACATTGATTCGGGCGCTGACACGCCCAGGAGAGCCAGCCCGTTCGCCAACGTCTGGCGAACCGCCCCGGCCAGCGCCAGACGCGCCAGTTTCACGGTTTCGTCATCGACCAGCATGCGTTCGGCGTTGTACCAGCTATGAAACTCAGCCGCCAGTTCCCTGAGATAGAACGCAATCTGGTGCGGCGCATAATCGTCCGCCGCCGTTTGCACGGCCTCGGGAAACGCAGCCAGCCGCGCGCACAGCCCCAGTTCATGTTCGCTGCCCAATGCGCTGGCATCGGCCGCCGACAACTCTGCCAACTCCCCCCCCCACTTTCGCAACGCGGAACAGGCCCGCGCATGCGCGTACTGCACATAGTACACAGGGTTTTCATTGCTCTGGCTCTTGGCCAGATCGAGATCGAAGTCGAGGTGCTGATCGCTTTTGCGCAACACATAGAAAAAGCGGCAGGCGTCCTTGCCGACTTCGTTGCGCAACTCGCGCAGGGTGACGAACTCGCCCGCACGGGTCGACATCGAGGTCTTCTGCCCATTGCGGTAGAGCACGGCAAACTGCACGAGCGCCACGTCCAGCCGCGCCGGAGCGAGCCCCAGCGCCTCAACCGCACCCTTGACGCGCGGCGCATAGCCGTGATGATCCGCGCCCCAGACGTCGATCATGCGATCGAATCCGCGCTCGTACTTATTGAGGTGATAGGCGATGTCGGAGGCGAAATAGGTGTAAATGCCGTTGTCGCGCTGTACGACGCGATCCTTCTCATCGCCAAAGGCGGTGGAACGGAACCACTTTGCGCCGTTCTGCACGTAGACGTGACCCGCGCGTTCGAGTTGGGAGACAGCGCGATCGACGAGTCCCGTATCGAAGAGGCTGCGCTCCGAGAACCATTTGTCGAAACGCACGCCGAATTCCTGCAAATCGTCACGCACATCGCCGAGTTGTTCATTGAGGACAAACCCGTGCACCCATTGATAATCTTCGCCAAGCAGACGCTTGGCATTGCCAATGAGCACATCCAGATGTTGTTCGCGCTGCGCCTTGGCTTCCTTGTCGTCGCTACGCTCCACTGGCGGCAACTCCGGCGCGCCAGCCAGCACGTCAGCAGCCGTCACGCGCGCGAAACGGTTCCCGTGGGCAATGCGCAACTCCTGGGCCATCTGAATCACATAATCGCCCTGATAGGCGTTGGACGGCAGTTCAACCTCGACCCCGAACTGCGCCAGATAACGCAGCCAGGTCGACAGGGCCAGGATATCCATCTGCCGTCCGGCATCATTGACGTAATACTCGCGACTCACCTCGAACCCGGCAAAAGCGAGCACATCGGCCAGTGACGCGCCGTAGGCGGCTCCGCGCCCATGCCCGACGTGCAGCGGGCCGGTCGGATTGGCCGACACGAATTCGATCTGCACCTTCACGCCCTTGACCGCGCCGCGTCCCCAATCCCTGCCCTGGGCAAGCGCGTCACACACCACAGCCGTTTTCACCGCCGGAGCAAAAGTGAAATTGATGAAACCAGCGCCTGCCACCTCAACCTTTTCCACCCATTTGGAAGGCGGCAACTCGGCGCACAACAACCCTGCCAGTTCGCGCGGGTTGCGCTTGAGCGTGCGGGCCAACTGCATGGCAATGTTGGTCGCAAAATCGCCATGCCCCGCCTGCCGAGGCCGCTCCAGCACAATGGCCGTGTCGGCATGCTCCGGGGCCACGCTCTTCAGGGCGGCGCGAATCAGTTCAGTCAGCAGTGTCTTGGAATCAATGCTCATGGAAGGAAACGGGAAAATGCAGAAATGGAAACCGAAACAGCCGGTCATTATATCGAGCACAGCGATCGGTGGCGAAACTGGATACTATAAAGGAAGGATCAACCCTCCAAGAGGCAACGAAAATGGACGACAAACTTCCGACAGTCCCACACGCGGAAAAAATAGTGTACTCGTGTGCGCACGAGCCCGCCTTGCGGGTCGTTCCCCTGCCCGCCGACCTCAACCCGGCAGGCGACGTGTTCGGCGGCTGGATCATGTCGATGGTCGACATCGCCGGCTCGGTTGCCGCCCGCCGCCGCGCCCGCTCGCGGGTCGCCACGGTCGCGGTCAACTCCTTTGTCTTCAAGCAACCCGTCTCGGTGGGCGACTTGGTGAGTTTCTACTCGGAAGTCGTCGCGGTAGGGAAAACCTCCGTCACCGTCGAAGTGACGGTCTACGTGGAACGCAACCCGGAAAACGCCGTGGCGCTCAAGGTAACGGAAGCCCGGCTGACCTACGTGGCGCTCGATCGCCAAGGCAACAAACGGACCATTCCACCGGAAGAGTGAAGCGTTCAAACCACACGGCCCCACTATTCAACGTATCAATCTCGGTAGGGCCAATTCCGGCTTCCGAACCATGATTGAACGAGATCAAGCCGTTGAAATTGCGCGGGAACCATTTTCGCGCCGCCCGCCGATATGCTTATCGGCTATCGCGTTCAACCCGAACGGTTTCGCCGACGGTTAACCTTGATATCACACCGCAATTTTATTTTTGAAACGATGTCGATATCATGTCACTTTTAGTGAGGCGAAACCATGACAACAAGAAAGGTAGAAATAATCGTAACAAATATCGTGGTAGACAGCTATGAAGCTCGCTCATACCCGGACGATCAAGAGGACGCAAGGGGGTTCATCCCACTTTACCAAGTGCCCGTATATAAGATCCTTGTGAAAGGCACAGATACAAGTAACAACAATAAATCATTCGAGTTCATGGCGCCACGTTTCATGCCATATTTCAATAACCCGCAACGGCCAAGCCCTCACTACACGACCAAAGGATGGGTAAACGCGGGACTAACATCGGCAAGAACAGTCATAGTCTCTCAATACAAGCTGAATTACGAAGTTCAGAACAGGTACTCACCGGGTAGAGGAGCAATCGTTGTTAAGGACACATTCTATATTCATGCCGGACCGGCCTCGCTGCAGGATGTTGGTTTTGGTTCTGCAGGATGCATTGAAATCATTGGAAATTATGACTCATTCAAGAAGTCCATCGCAGAATTGTCTGGCCTTTCATCTGGATCATCCGATACCGCCATTCAACAATTGATCAATTCCCGAAAACTGATCGTCACAATTCAGGCGGCAGCAGCACCCGATATCAAGAATAACACTACCAGGAAAATTCGTTTATCATGAAGAATCTTTTCGCAGCTATCACTCTCTTCTTTCTAGCGATTGTGCCGCTACCCGCGAAGAGCCAAGTGCTACAGTGCACTGACGGAATACCCCCCATCCGGGATGGCTGGCTTCAGCACTCAGTAGAGAAACTAAAGCTGGAAAATCCCGATATCATCTTTCAGGGCCGCGATAAACCATGTGAACAAGCAAGATATACAGTGAAGGCGCTCAATAGGACGCTCGGTCGAAATTACCTTAAAAGTATTGCTGGCTATGAGTTTGTCAAGATAATAAATGGCGAAGGATATTTTACAGTTGAACGCTTCAAGAGCAAGTGCCCAAGAGATTTGCAGGCACTTGCGACTGCCCTGAAGAACAATCGTTCTCGCACACTCAAGATCGAATCTGGTACTGCCTATAAATATTTCCTGGTTGGTGACAGCATCGTTATCATGATTTCATCTTTCGCTGAGTGGGACGTCAATTCAAAGATGTTTGGGGAGATGCAGCAGACTTTTTCGTCGTCGGCAACAACAAGTTCAGACTAGGTGTTTAGTCTCGTAGCTGTATCCCGCTCCGGCAAACGAAGATGATATTCTTTTCGGGTCGAGCGTTCAGTTGGACTTGTACCCGGCCTCGCCAAGTACCCTGATAGCATATTCAACTCTGCTCGCCTTACTCACTGGACGCGCAAGGCTGCGCCCTGGGCGCCGGTTAGCATACACGTTAGGAAGCATTCGCACGTCACAGGAGATTTCCATGACAGACGAGCAGGATATTCAACAGTGGACAGAGCATTTTCGAATGCTCGGTGCTTACGACCCGGAAGGCTGGGCGCGTTCACAAGCCGAGGAGAGCATTCCGCAGTATGCGCGCTTTGTTTTCCTTCGGCAGGCTTGGCAGAGCGTAATCGCCGACGGCGATACATCTTGGATTGACCCGCAGATTCAGCAGGCGGATCGGCGTCCGCGTGACCCGGGAGCAGGTATCGGTCCAGCACTCAAGCGTATGTTGGCTGCGGGAGCGAGTCGCGAAGATATTACGGAGGTTGTTCGCGTCATGCAGTCGCTCCTTCTCTTTAACATCGCCTATCAACTGGCTGACCCCGGGATCGTGGAATATCCGTGTAAAGATATGCCGCAGGTGAATTGGGCGCTGTTTGAGGTGGACGAGGAAGGACAACCATTGCATCTCATTGACGGACTTCATGAGAGTGTTCTCGATACCGACCCGACAGGCAGAGAGATGAGGCCCAAAGGAGTGACGAGGGTCGGATGATATGCAAGTTTCGACTTGATCTGACAATCCCCGCTCTGGCGGGTAAAGGTGGTATGCTCTATGGATCGCGCGTCCGGTTGGGCTGTGTCCGGTTTCGCCGAGCGCCCTGACAAACCGCTCAGCCCCACGCGCTTCGCGTACTGGACACCCCAAACCCTGACATAGGACGCCTTCCGTCCTGTGTCTATAATATTGAATCATCGACCTAATCCACGTTAGGAATCTTTAATGCGTAGCGAACCACCGCACCCTCTTATTCGTTTCCGTTTTGTGCTCTTGGGTGTCGCCATTGCTGCGTGGGCAGTTTGCTTTGCGGTTCTTTCACTATTCAAAGGAAGCCCATCATTCCCAGTTGCTCCTGTCGTTGGCGCTTCTGGCATAGTCTTCGTGTGGACAAATATCGCATATTTTTGGTTGGAGCTCCGTTATCCTCACATCAAACTCTCGACTGGTCAGTACGTTAGTCGTGCGGAGCAAGCCTCTAGGTTCATGCGAACCTATTCAAGCGTCTTCTTTGTTTTCTGTGGCCTTATCGCGGTTCTCATAACTATCGCGTGCTTACGTGTCGCTGTAGGTACCTAACCTTGTCATCGAGCGGATGAGCCCTGCCCCGCCATAGCTGAAATTCCCGCTTCATGAACTGCCTCTGTCAATCCAGTTGACTTCTCATGTCGACATAACCAAACTTATCGACATGAAACATTACGCCACTGATATCCCTCCCATCCCTCCCGAATGGCAACCAATGGCTCGCGTATTCACGGCCCTGGGCGACACGCACCGACAGCGCATCCTGCTGCTGTTCGACAAGGGGGAACGCCTCAATGTAAGCCAGATTGCCGCCGTCTCGACACTGGCCCGCTCCACGGTGTCGCATCACCTCAAGATCCTTCATGAAGCAGACGTGCTGTGCTCGGAAAAGATCGGCAAGGAAGTCTGGTTCTGGATCAACCGGCACTGGCTGGAAGAGACGCTTGGCAATGTGCTCGACTACGTGCGGCAGAATTGCTGAATCCGGACACAGCCTTCAGTGCGAAAAACTTTGGCATATTTTTTAACCCACCGCATCAAAATCCATGAGCATTGAAAACTCCGGTATTGTAAAAACTACGATCCGCACGGTTATTCGCTTCCTGCTGCGCGGCCTGTCCCGGTTACTCTTTCGCGTGCGGGTACAGGGAATAGATGAAGCCCTGGCGGCAGGAAACCATCCACGTCTGCTGGTGATCGCCAACCACGAGTCCTTTATCGACGGCATTTTGTTGGGGCTGTTCCTGCCAATCAAAAAGCCGGTTTTCATCATACACACCGAATTCGCGAAACGTTCGCTCTGGCGGTTCACCCTGAATGTGCTGGCCGATTACCTGCCGGTCGATCCCAGCAATCCGATGGCGATGAAACAGGTCGTCCGGTTGCTCGAATCCGGACGGCCGGTCGTGATTTTCCCGGAGGGACGGATCACCCTGACCGGGGCGCTGATGAAAGTCTATGAAGGCCCGGCCTTCGTGGCGGCGAAAACCGGCGCAACCTTGCTGCCGGTGCGGCTGGACGGGCTGGCCCGCAGCTATTTTTCGAGAATGACCCGCTGGCCGCGAAAGTTTTTCCCGCAAACCACGCTCACGATATTGCCGCCCACGATGCTGCCGGCGCCGGAAGCCCCCAATGCCAAGGTGCGTCGTCATAAGTCGGGCGAAGCGCTGCGCCGCCTGATGCAGGAAATGGCGCTGGCACAACCGCCTCAGCACACGCTCTACGGCGCGCTGTGCAACATGATCAGGGTTCATGGGCGGCGGCGCCGTATCGTGGAAGACATCAAGCAGGTGGAATACTCTTATCACGGCCTGCTGAAGATGTCCCTCGGCCTCGGACGGCTGGCCGGACGGATCACCGAACCCGGCGAAAAAGTGGGAGTGCTCCTGCCCAACATGACGCCAACTCTCGGGCTTTTCTTCGGTCTCTCCGCGTTTGGAAGAGTCCCTGCGATGTTCAATTACACGGCGGGCGTCGACGGAATGCAGGCTGCGTGTGATGCGGCCCAGATCCGCACGCTGATTACCTCCCATGCCTTCGTCGAGCAGGCGAAGCTCGCCGACAAGCTTGCCGCCTTGCAGGGGCTGGAACGCATCGTTTATCTCGAAGACCTGCGCAATGAGATGACTTTCTGCGACAAGCTCTGGTTGATGGGTTGGGCGCTATGGTTCCCGCGCTGGGTGGAAGCCAGGACAAATTCCGAGGACGCAGCGGTAGTGCTCTTTACCTCAGGTTCCGAGGGCAAACCCAAGGGGGTTGTTCTCTCGCACCGCGCCATTCTCTCCAACATTGCGCAAATCCAGGCCATCATCGACATCACGCGCGATGATCGCATCCTGAACGTGCTTCCCATTTTCCATTCCTTCGGCCTCACTGCGGGAACGCTCTTGCCGATCCTCACGGGCGCGAGCGTTTTTCTGTACCCCTCGCCACTGCATTACCGGGTGATTCCAGAACTGGCCTACGACCGCGCCTGCACGGTGCTGTTCGGCACAAGCACCTTCCTCGGCAATTACGCGCGCTTTGCGCATCCTTACGATTTCTACCGTCTGCGCTACGCCGTCTCCGGCGCGGAAAAACTCTCCGCAACGGTGCGCGAGCAGTGGTTCGAGAAGTTCGGTATCCGCATCCTGGAAGGATACGGCGCAACCGAAACCGCGCCGGTCATCGCGGTAAATACCCCGATGGCCTATCGCAGCGGAACCGTGGGCCAGTTTCTGCCTGGTCTTGAGTATTGCCTGCAACCCGTGCCCGGCATCGAGCGTGGGGGACTGCTGCATGTGCGTGGCCCCAATGTGATGAATGGCTATCTGAAAGCGGACAACCCCGGCGTGCTGCAAATGGCCGTCTCGTCTGAAGGGCCGAACTGGTACGACACCGGCGACATCGTCGAGGTCGACAGCGACGGGTTTGTGCACATCGTCGGGCGGGTCAAGCGCTTCGCCAAGGTGGCCGGCGAGATGGTGAGCCTGGAAATGGTGGAAAAACTGGCGCTGACAGCTTCTCCCGATGGACTTCATGCCGCTTCCAGCCAGCCCGATGCAAGCAAGGGCGAGGCGCTGATACTCTTTACGACCGATGGAGAGGTCAACCGCACAGCCCTGCAAAAAGCAGCACAGCAACTGGGCATCCCTGAACTGGCCGTGCCAAAGAAGATCGTGCATGTGGATGCGCTGCCGCTCCTGGGGACGGGCAAAACCGATTACGTCACCCTGAAGCGCATGGCGGAGGAAGCCTGAGGGTGAGCGAGAAACTTCCATCCCTGATTCAAAACAGATACCGCTTTTTCAAGATCGCCCTTCTGGCGATGGCTGGCGCAGTGAGTGCGGCGTTCGTTCACGCGCGAAAACCTTTCCTGATCAATCCCTGCCGCGATCCCGCAATCGTGGCGCATTGCGCGAGTCTCGGCGAAGACGAAGATCTCGACCGACCGGGAACCCGGCAGGAGAGTTTCGATCTTTTCGCCCGGCTCATGAATCAATCCGAGTGGAAAGAAAACCTCTTTGGCGACATTTCGGCCATCGTGTTTCGCAACCGCAAGCCTGAAATAATCCGAACCCTGCTCACGCGCGACGACTGGCACGGACGGCTGCTCAACGGTTCTGACTATCCTCTGCCAGGCATCCTTCCTCTGACTTCCCTGTCGCGGCTCGTGCGCCATGGTTTGCTGCCAAAAGAGCCCGTGGCGGATCTTCGAGCATTGCGCGAGGCCAACGCCCTCCATTTCGATCTGGCGCTCAAACGTTCCCTGAATTGGCAGGGAAAATCCTTTCCGGCCCGGGTATTCGAGACCCGCACGTTTTTTGAGACAGCATGAATGAACGATAACATCCAACCTTCCGACGGCAGGGACGATCAACTTTCCCAATTCGCACTTTTGCGTGAACGACGTTTCTGGCCGCTCTTCGTCACGCAGTTTACGGGCGCTTTCAACGACAATGCCTACAAAAACGCCTTGCTGGTGCTGCTGGCCTTCGGGGCGGCTTCATGGACGAGCATGAAGCCGGAAGTGCTCGCCAATCTCGCAACGGGACTGTTCATTCTGCCGTTTTTTCTGTTTTCCGCCACCGCCGGGCAACTGGCGGACAAATTCGACAAGGCGCGGCTCGCCCGCTGGGTAAAGGCGCTCGAAATCTTCATCATCCTGCTCGCGGCTGCGGGATTCTGGTTGCACAGCCTGCCCGTGCTTCTGACCGCGCTCTGCCTGCTCGGACTGCAATCCACCCTGTTCGGGCCGCTGAAATACGCAATCCTGCCGCAACACCTGCGCGCCAACGAACTCGTGGGCGGCAACGCGCTGGTGGAAGCAGGAACCTTCGTCGCCATCCTGCTCGGTACGCTCACAGGGGGATTGCTTGCCGGACTGGACAACGGCATCACGTGGATCGTCGGCATCTGCCTCATCGTAACGCTCGGCGGATTCCTCACGAGTTGCCGCATTCCCGCCGCGCCCGCGCCCGCGCCGGAATTGAAAATTTCGTTCAATCCGTTCTCCGAAACCTTGCGCTGCATCGGGCTGGCGCGCCAGGAACGCAGCGTTTTTCAGTCCATTCTCGGGATCTCGTGGTTCTGGGCTTACGGCGCGCTGCTGCTGACCCAGTTTCCCATCTACACCAAGGACGTACTGGGGGGAGATAAAACCCTGGTCACGGTATTGCTCGCGGTGTTCTCGGTAGGCATCGGCGCCGGGTCGCTCATCTGCGAGAAGCTCACGCGCCGACGCGGCAAGGTCGTGGAACCGGGACTGGTTCCGATCGGAGCCCTGGGCATGACGATTTTCGGACTCGATCTGGCGCTCGGCTCGCCCGCGAATGTCTCCAGTACATTGCAGCCGCTGGCCGGGATGCTGCATCAGGGAAACACCTGGCGCGTTCTTTTCGACCTGCTGATGCTGGGCGGATTCGGGGGGCTCTACTGCGTGCCGCTTTACGCGATCGTTCAACAACGCAGCCAGGTTGAATACCGCGCCCGGATCATCGCCGCAAACAACATCCTCAATGCGCTCTTCATGGTCCTGATCGCGGTCGGCGCAAGCGTGCTCCTGGATCGAGGGCTCGGCATTCCGACGCTCTTTCTGTGCATGGCCGTGCTGCATGGCGTCATCACGGCCTATATCTTCAGCGTCGTACCGGAATTTCTCATCCGCACAATGGTGTGGCTGGGGTGGCGGCGGGAGTGAGCCTCTACGGGCCGTCATCAACCTGTCACAAACACAGCCTAAAGTAACGCCGTCCCAACCACACGAGATGAGAGAACAATGAAACGGCCAAACATCGCCGCCTGTGTTGCAGCGATCTTTCTCCTGAGCATGCACACGTCGGCGCCGGCCGCCGACAACGTCACCGGAGCCGGAGCGAGTTTTCCCGCGCCGCTCTATATTCGTTGGGCGGCGGATTACAACAAGGCTACCGGGCACAAGATCAACTACCAGTCGATCGGCTCCAGCGCGGGGCTGAAGCAGATCGAAGTCAAAACGGTGGATTTCGGCGCGTCCGACGCGCCGCTCACCGATGCAGCCTTGCAGGAAAAGGGATTGATCCAGTTTCCGATGGTCATCGGCGGCATCGTGCCCGTCGTCAACATTGCGGGCATCACGCCGGGCCAGTTGAAACTGAATGGTCAGGTCCTTGGCGACATTTATCTGGGCAAGATCAAGCGCTGGAACGACCCCGCCATCGCGGCGCTCAACCCCGACCTCAAGCTGCCCGACACGGTCATTGCCGTCGTCCGTCGCGCGGATGGCGCGGGCACGACCTTCGGTTTCACCAACTATCTGAGCAAGGTGAACGCCGAATGGAAAGAGAAAGTGGGTGAAGGCACGGCGGTGAATTGGCCGACCGGCCTCGGCGGCAAGGGCAATGAAGGCGTGGCGGCATTCGTCGGGCGTCTGAACGGCGCAATCGGTTACGTCGAATACGTCTACGTCAAGCGCATCAAAAATCTGGCGCATGCACAAATGCAAAACCGCGCGGGCAAGTTCGTTCAACCCTCGGAAGCGAGCTTCAAGGCTGCCGCCTCGGGCGCGAACTGGGAAAAGAGTTTCCATCAAATCCTGACCGACCAGCCGGGTGACGAATCCTGGCCGATCACCTCCGCAACCTTCATCCTGATGCACAAAAAACAGGACAAACCCGCACAAGCCGCCGCCGCGCTCAACTTCTTCGATTGGGCTTACAAGAACGGCGACGCGCAGGCGATCAACCTCGAATACATCCCCATGCCGCCCGCTGTGAAAGAGATTGCGATGCGCGCATGGCAGTCGATAACGGACGCATCGGGGAAAGCGGTCAGGCCGTAGGATGTTTATGCCATCCGATATCCGAGAGTACCGACGTTCCCCAACCTTGAAGGAACCTCTGCAAAACCTCTTCTGTCATTCTGCGCGTAGCGAAGCGAAGTCGCAGAATCCAAGCGCTGAAACAGGGTTGTGCAGAGATTCCTGAACTATTCCTCAAATATATCGGCATGTCTTCCCGTTCTTTCGAACCTGACATCATCACCTTCGATCTTGTATATCAACAACCAATCCGGTTCGATGTGCGCGTCCCGGAAACTCTTCCAATCTCCCTTCAGGGGATGATCCAGATAAATGCCTGGAAGCGGCGTTCCATCAATGAGCAAAGCCAATAGAACCTTGAGTTTCTCAATATCTTTCCCACGCCTTTTCGCCAGCTTCACGTCGCGCTTGAACTGACCGGAAAAGACGGGCTGGCGCATTGATCAGATTTCCAGTTTTCTGAACAGGTCAGCAGCATCCTTGGCGCGATGCAAGTCTTCGCCACGCTCGCTCTTCATCAGCGTTTCCACTGTCAGTTTGTTTGGAACCCGCATATCAAACGGTAGCGCCTTCTCCCTGGCGATCTTGGTCAGGGCGATTCTCACCACATCGGATACGGTCAACCCCATCTCGGCCAACACGGAAGCGGCTTCGTCCTTCAGCGTTTGGTCGATTCTTGCACGGACTAACGTAGTGGTCATGATTCGATGCTCCTTGAGACAAGAGTAATGATAGCTCATTTGAGCCACAACGCCCCTCGTCATCGTTCTGTCACAAATCTGCCCTAAAATTGCCGCAATCATTCCGAATCCCTTGCCGAATGCGACCACACATTTCCAACGCCCTTGCCGACCGGCTGTTTTCGCTCACGGCGCGCAGCGCGGCGTTGCTCACGCTGGCGCTGCTGCTGGGCATCATCGCCTCTCTCGTCATCGGAGCCTGGCCCGCGATTCACAAGTACGGAATAGGCTTTCTCACGCATAACGCCTGGGACCCGGTGCAGGAGGATTTCGGCGGGCTGGTGATGATCTACGGCACGCTGGCAACTTCCTTCATCGCGCTTCTGATCGCGGTTCCGGTGAGCTTCGGCATCGCGCTTTTTCTGACGGAACTCTCCCCCGTCTGGCTGAAACGCCCGCTCGGCACGGCCATTGAACTGCTGGCCGCCGTGCCTTCCATCGTGTACGGCATGTGGGGCTTGATGGTGTTCGGGCCGATGCTGGCGCGCTACGTGCAGCAGCCGATGCAGTCCCTGCTAGGCGATGTCCCTTTTCTTGGGGCGCTGGTGTCCGGCCCGCCGGTGGGCATCGGCATCCTGTCTGCGGGCATCATTCTTTCGATCATGATCATTCCCTTCATTGCCTCGGTGATGCGCGACGTGTTCGAGGTGACGCCGCCGCTTCTGAAGGAATCGGCCTACGGACTGGGGGCGACGACCTGGGAAGTAGTCTGGCGCGTGGTGCTGCCCTATACGAAAACAGGCGTGCTCGGCGGCGTCATGCTGGGACTCGGGCGCGCGCTGGGCGAAACGATGGCGGTGACGTTCGTCATCGGCAACATGAACCAGTTGAATTCGGCTTCGCTCTTCGAGGCGGCCAACAGCATCACTTCGGCGCTGGCCAACGAATTCGCCGAAGCCGCGCCGGGACTGCATCAGGCATCCCTGATCTATCTGGGACTCGTCCTGTTTCTGATTACTTTCGCGGTGCTGATTCTCTCAAGGCTCCTGCTGATGCGCCTGAAAAAGAATGAAGGGAAACGGACGTAAGGGGCTACTGCTCGTTCAGCACCGCATGACGACGGGCATACAGGAAATAGATGGCCAACCCCAGCGCCAGCCAGAGCAGGAAGGCGATCCAGGTCATCGTTTGCAGGTGAACCATCAGGAACAGGCAGAAAGCGACCGACAAGAGCGGCACCACCGGAACAAAGGGGCAGAGGAAAGCGCGCGGCAATTCCGGGTGGGTGCGGCGCAGCACCATCACGGAAACGGAAATCAGCGCGAAGGCCGACAAGGTGCCGATGTTGATCAGTTCGGCCAGCACGTTGAGCGGCACGAAGGCGGCAATGGAGGAAAAGACGAAACCGACAGTCCAGGTAGCGAAATAGGGCGTCGCGTGCACCGGGTGCACCGTCGACAGCCGCCGGGGCAACAGGCCGTCGCGCGACATGGCGAAGATGATGCGCGTCTGCCCGTAGGTCATCACCAGAATCACCGTAGTCATGCCGACGATCGCGCCCAGATCGACGAAGCCCGCCACCCAGTTCTCCCCGGCCAGTTGCAACGCGAGGGAGACCGGATGATCGACCCCGGCGAACTGCTGGAATGGCACGATGCCCGTCATGATCGCCGCCATGGCTACGTACAGCACCGCGCACACTGCCAGCGAACCGATGATGCCGATCGGCAGATCGCGATGCGGATTCTTCACTTCCTCCGCCGCCGACGTGACGGCATCGAAACCGATGAAGGCGAAAAACACCAGCGCCGCCGCGCTGAACACGCCGGAAGCGCCAAAGGGGGCGAACGGCCGCCAGTTGGCTGGCTCCACATGCCAGACGCCGACAGCGATGAAGAGCAGCACGACGCCGACCTTGATAGCCACCATCACATTGTTGAAGCGGGCCGATTCGCGCACGCCGTAAGCCACCAGAGCCGTGATGGTGAGCATGATCAGCATGGCTGGCAGGTTGATCATGGTCGCAACGCCCGGTATTGCGCCGGGCGCGGCGGTCAGCGCCGTCGGCAGGGTGAGGCCGAAACCGGCCAGCAGCGACTGGAAATAACCCGACCAGCCGACCGATACCGCCGAAGTCGCCAGTCCGTATTCGAGCAGCATATCCCAGCCGATCATCCAGGCGACGATTTCGCCCAGCGTGGCGTAACAGTAAGTGTAGACGGAACCGGAAACCGGAATCGCCGACGCGAACTCGGCATAACACAGCGCGGCAAAGCCGCAGGCCAGGGCGGCGATGACGAAGGACACCATCAGCGCCGGCCCGGCGGTCAGCGCGCCGGTGCCGGTGAGCACGAAAATGCCGGTGCCGACGATGGCGCCGATGCCCATCAGAATCAGATCGAGCGGACCGAGCACCTTTTTCAGCCCGTCATGGCGGGCCATGGCCAGCATGGCGTCGATGTTCTTGGTTCGTAAAAGACTCACGTTGATCCCCTGCCCTGAAACCCCTGTCATCATCCTGTCACAAAATCTCTTTATAAGTCAGCAATTCTTGAACGCCATACCACCTTTCCGCTTCCACAATCTCCCGATGGCCGATTCTCTCTCCGCCGCCCAACGCCAAACCCGCTTTACCCGCCGCAAGTGGTTCAACCGGCTCGCCATCGCGCTTTCCATGAGCGCGATGCTGTTCGGCCTGTTCTGGCTGGCGTGGATATTGTGGGAGACGGTCTCCATCGGCCTCTCCGGCCTGAGCGTGGCAATGCTGACGCAGAGCGCGCCGCCTCCTGGCGAGGCGATCGGAACGGGGGGGCTGGCCAACGCAATGATGGGCTCTGCCCTGATGGTGGCGCTGGCGACGTTCGTCGGCGCGCCCATCGGCATCCTCTCCGGAGTCTATCTGGCCGAATACGATCCGCGCGGCAAACTCTCGGGCACAGTTCGTTTCATCAACGACCTCCTGCTCTCTGCGCCTTCCATCATCATTGGCCTTTTCGTGTATGCAGTCATCGTGGTGCGGTTCAAAGAGTTTTCAGGATGGGCGGGCGCGGCGGCGCTGGCGCTCATCGTCATTCCGATCGTGATTCGCACCACCGAAAACATGCTGGCGCTGGTTCCCGCCGGGCTGCGCGAAGCGGCCTACGCGCTGGGCGCGCCAAAATGGAAGGTCATTACCCGGATCACGCTGACCGCCGCGCGCGCCGGGGTATTGACCGGCATCCTGCTTGCCGTGGCGCGCATCTCGGGCGAGACCGCGCCGCTGCTCTTCACCGCGCTGAACAACCAGTTCTGGAAAGCGAATCTATCCGGCCCGCTCGCCAATCTGCCGGTGACGATTCTGCAATTCGCCATGAGCCCCTACGAAAACTGGCAACAACTGGCCTGGGGCGGCGTGTTCCTGATTACGCTCACCGTGCTCGGACTCAATATCCTGGCCCGGATGCTGTCCCGCGAGAAAAAGAAATGAATTTGTCCACCCCCTCCCCCGCTCCTCACGCGCCGATCAAGATCGCCATCCGGGATCTGAGCTTTTATTACGGTAAATTTCAGGCGCTCAAGGAAATCAATCTCGACATCCCCGAGCATTGCGTAACGGCTTTCATCGGCCCTTCCGGCTGTGGCAAGTCGACGCTCCTGCGTACCTTCAACCGGATGTTCGAGCTGTATCCGGAACAACGCGCCACGGGCAGCATCCTGCTCGACGGCGAAAACCTGCTCACCTCGAAACAGGACGTAGCGCTGATCCGCGCCCGCATCGGCATGGTGTTCCAGAAACCTACGCCGTTTCCGATGTCGATCTTCGATAACATCGCTTTCGGGGTGAAACTGTTCGAAAATCTCTCCCGCATCGAAATGGAAGAGCGCGTGGAATGGGCGCTTCGCAAAGCCGCGCTCTGGGATGAGGTGAAAGACAAACTCACCCAGAACGGCGCCAGTCTCTCGGGCGGTCAGCAACAACGGCTGTGCATCGCGCGCGGCATTGCGGTCAAGCCGGAGCTTTTGCTGCTCGACGAACCCTGCTCCGCGTTGGACCCGATTTCCACCGCGCGCATCGAAGAACTGATTGCGGAGTTGAAGAAGGACTACACGGTGATTATCGTTACGCATAACATGCAACAGGCGGCGCGGGTCAGCGACCATACCGCCTACATGTATCTCGGCGAACTCGTGGAATTCGGCGAAACCGAACAGATATTCCTGAAACCAGCCCGACGTGAGACCGAGGATTACATTACCGGGCGCTTTGGTTAGACATTTTTGCGCTGCCTGCCCCCATCCCAGCCTTCCCCCGCTTGCGGGGGAAGGAGTCTGATTTCCTACTTCGGAAAAAACCAACATGACCGAAAAACACCTCTCCTCCCAGTTCGACAGCGACCTGAACAGCGTCTCTTCCAAACTCATGGAAATGGGTGGACTGGTGGAAACGCAAATCAAGCGCGTCATCAATTCGCTGACCCATTTCTCTATATCCGACATCGACGAAGTCATCGCTACGGAAGCCCGGGTCGATCAAATGGAAGTCGAAATCGACCGGGCGCTGACCACTGTCGTTGCGCGCCGCCAACCCGCCGCCCGCGATCTGCGCCTGCTGCTGGCCATCTCCAAGATCACCACCAACCTGGAACGCACGGGGGATGAAGCGCACAAGATCGGCAAGCGCGTAAAATCCATCGTGGAAAGCGGCCAGGCCCGCCAGATGCCGATCGGTGATCTGCGCATCGCTTCCGATCTGGCCGCCAACCTCATCCACCGCGCGCTGGATGCCTTCGCCCGGCTGGATGTGACCGCCGCCATTGCCATCTACAAGGAAGACGATCAGATCGACCGCGAATTCAAGGGGTTTGTCCGCAAACTCGTCACCTACATGATGGAAGACCCGCGCACCATCAGCAGCAGCCTGGACTTGTTGTTCATTGCCAAAGCCATCGAACGCATCGGAGATCACGCCAAGAACATCTCCGAATTCATCATCTACATCGTCCACGGCACGGACGTGCGCCACAGCAAACTCAAAGGAATCGAAGCCATCGTCCAGTAGGTCACGTCCCCATGAACGCCGTCTCCGCTCCGAAACCGCGCGTGCTGGTCGTCGAAGATCAGCAGGACATTGCCGAACTCATTCTCATCCACCTGCGGCACGCAGGTTTTGAAGCGGTCGCGGCAGGAAACGGGGCGGACGCCCAACGGGAACTGGATGCCGTACTGCCGGATCTCGTCCTGCTCGACTGGATGCTGCCCGGCGGTCAGAGCGGTCTCGATCTCGCGCGCAAATGGCGCGCCGCGCCGCGCACAAAAAACATTCCCATCATCCTCCTGACGGCTCGCGGGGAAGAAGCCGACAAGATCGCTGGGCTGGACAGCGGCGGGGACGACTACATCACCAAGCCCTTCTCTCCCGCCGAACTCATGGCGCGCATCCGCGCCCTGCTGCGCCGCCGCGCGCCCGAACAACTCGCCGATACGGTGACCGTGAGAGGACTTTCGCTCGACGCGGCCACCCTGCGCGTCTGCTTTCAGGGGCGGGAACTCTCGCTCGGGCCGACCGAATTCCGTCTGCTGCACTACCTGCTGAAACACCCGGATCGCATCCACTCCCGCGCCGCTCTGCTCGACAAGGTATGGGGCGATCATGTTTTCATCGAAGAACGCACCGTCGACGTCCACATCAAGCGTCTGCGCGCCTGCCTGCAGGAAACCGCTACCATGATCGAGACCGTGCGCGGCGCGGGCTATCGTCTCAACGCGAAACAGGACGCCTGAATTCTCATGTCTCCGCTGTTTTCCCGGATGCTGTCCCTGCTGCTGCTCATGACAGGCGGCGCGACGCTTGCGGCGCTGGCCGACTCAGGCTCCACAGGCGCGGCATTGGGCGTCGCCGTGGGCGCGCTGGTTTGGCTGGCCTGGGATAGCTGGTGCGCACAGAAATTCGCCCGTTGGCTGCACCGCATGCTGGACGAACTGGACACCCCGCCGCCCCATCTCGACGGCCCGCGCCGGGAAGCCGCCGAGCGCATCCAGCGGCTGCTGCGCAAACAGCGCCTTGAGACGGAAGAGTTCGAAAACCGTCTGCACAATCTCCAATCCGCGCTACAAGCCTCGCCCAATGGACTCATCATCCTGGATGAACAGCGATGTATCGAATGGTGCAACCGTACGGCCTGCGAACACTTCGGACTGGACAGCCAGCGCGACCTTTCACAGCGGATCACGCATCTGCTGCGCACTCCCGCGCTGGTCAAAAGCTTTGCCGCACACGACTTCCTCAATGCCATCACACTGGAAAGTCCACGGAGCACGGTGACACACCCCCTGCGCCTCGAAGTACGGCTTCTCCCCTACGGGCAAGGGCGATTGCTCATGCTCTCGCGGGACATCACCGCCATCGAACAGGCCGAGGCCATGCGCCGCGATTTCGTCGCCAACGTCTCACACGAAATCCGCACCCCGCTCACCGTGCTGGCCGGTTTCGTCGAAACCCTGCAAACCCTGCCGCTTAATGATGACGAGCAGGCCGACATGCTTCACCGCATGGCGCAACAGGCGGAAAGAATGAAAAGCTTGGTAGACGACCTCCTCACTCTGTCCCGCCTGGAAGGCAGCGCCCCGCCCGGAACGAATGAATGGACGCCCATCCACGCCCTGCTCGGGCGGCTCGACGCCGACGCCCGCGCCCTTTCCGCACATCTGGCCGGGCAGAACGCCCCTGGGCACGAACTTGTTTTTGAAGGCATGGACACTGCCGATGAAATCGCCGGTTCCGCATCCGAACTGCAAAGCGCCTTCTTCAACCTCATCAACAACGCCATCCGCTACACCCCACCCGGCGGCAAAATCGTCGTCAGTTGGCAGGCGCAAATCAACGGGGGTGCGCGGATTGTAGTGCGGGACAGCGGCCCCGGCATTGCCCCCGAGCATATCCCGCGCCTGACGGAACGTTTTTACCGCGTCGACTCCGACCGCTCCCGCGCCAGCGGCGGAACCGGGCTGGGGCTTTCCATCGTCAAGCATGTGCTGCAACGGCACGATGCCACGCTTGCCATCGACAGCGCGCCGTCAAAAGGCGCGTGCTTTACCGCGACATTTCCGGCGGCGCGGGTACGGACGGGCAAATAAGCATTTCAGATGTTTCGGCAACGTCGTATCCTGATCTGCAACCCCCAGATTGACCACAACCGCCCCGCCGATGCTCCGCCATCGTTCCCACAGCTTGAACCGTTGGACTCCACGGATTCCGACCAACCTCAGTAACGCGGTTTTCTGGTTGCAAGTTTCATCACAGCTCCTTGAACTGAGCTACCACCGCTTTGATCGCTTCCAGCGCGTAGTGAGGTTTTCTCTTTTCTATAATCTAAATTTTATGGATTCAATGGAAGAATAATGCAAAAGCAAAACTTTTATTAATCTGGCCCTTAAATTCATCACTATGAGATGGAACAACTGATTGATTTTAAACAGATGAGTGCCAGTCTATTAAAGGGCCGGGTTATTAATAACTGTTGTAAAAACAAACCGTACAACACCCTGCGCTCGCGCGCTCGGAACTCCTTAAGTGTCGAAATAATTTACATTTTTTTATCGCCTTATAAACTTTTCCTTGAAAATCAAATAATAAGAAATAGGTACGGTTTTTGCTTGTATATCCGTAACAGTACCTACGTACTGTTACTTACATGCCTCCCTTACCAACAATCTCTAAAGGAAGCTTTCTCATGAAAATGAAAACTATCAGCAAACTGCTTGTCGCCAGCATTTTTTCGCTTACGGCTTCTGCTTCGTGGGCAGCGCCCGACGTGACCGTTGGGTTTACGTGGAACACGGATCCCAACAGCTTTGGCTTCCAGCATGGAGATTACTGGCCACACGAGAATCATGAATCTTATGACAAGACGCATAACAACAAGTACAAGATGTGGTCCGTAGGAGGAGTGGTCGACACGCGTATACCCGCGAACGAGACATTCGTTGTAGGCGCGCCGAATGAAGTCAGATGGGGTTACGGAGGCTGGAAGAAGGGCAAGACAATCGACTACACGAGAAAATCCGGCAGCGACGACTACAGAACCAGCGGGGTCGTGATTAACCCGAACCAAACGTTAACGTACTGGAACAACTTCCTGGACGAGGATTTCTATACCCTCACGTACTTCACGTTGAATGTGTCGTTTACCGTGGAAGGCGTAACCGTCTACGACTCGATCACGATGTATACCGAAAGGGCAAATGAAAAGCTGAAGAAGAGCGGCGCCATTGATGTTGACCACGGCGGCAGCTTTCTGATCTTTAATGCCGACCTCACGTTCGTCCACGAGATCAACGGCGTTGCCCACGAGTTCACCTTTGATAACCTGATGATCACGGATTATCTCGGGAAAAACATCACTGCTGCCTCCTTGTCCAACGATTGTGGCTACGGTCTCAGTTCATGCTACATCATTGGCGGAAATGTGAAATCCGGCAGTAAAAACACCATGTACACGATTGGTTTCGGCGCCCCCACGGTCACGGCGGTTCCTGAACCCGAAAGCTACGCGATGCTGCTGGCAGGTCTGGGCATTGTCGGCATGGTGGCTCGCCGTCGGCGCGCAGCATAATCTGGTCACGCCCAAAAGGAGGAAAAGGGCTTAGCGATTATTCGCTAAGCCCTTTGATTATTTGGTGGGTGCTGACGGGCTCGAACCGCCGACATTCGCCTTGTAAGGGATTATTTTGTTGTTAAAAATCAAATACTTATAAACCATACCAACTTTTTCAAGTCTGTGAAAAACTTCACAAGAAACACTTTGGAATGCCATGAGGCGTCGCGCCGCTCTTCTCGTTGTTCCTGATCGGCCACGCCTCGATCAAAGTCCACCGCTCGATCGAGCGCCGCCGCGCGCCGACAGATCCCCGCCCCGCCGGCCCTCTTTGTGTGCGTGAGAGTTCATTACTGGCGGCAGCCTTGAACGCTTTTGCCGTACTTAAAAAGGTTCTGGGCTGTTCAGATGATGCACGGATGCGGTTGGATGCGATTCTGAACACCTATACGTACACATGTGCGCTCACACGCGTGGCTGAGCAAGAAAAAAACCCGGAGGGGGCAAAAAAAATAGTAACATTTGCAACATCATATTGAAAAAAGCCCGAAAACCCTTATCAGCACTGGCAGTATGACGATTTAGAAAAGAGTAACATTTTAGTAATATGGAAGTAATATTGTTACCTTTTGACCTTGTAACATTTGCTGCATACCCGGTATCGAAAAATCAATGACTTATGTTCATGTTACAAAAAATGTTACTTCTTATTACCTTTTTTTGTAACATTGTTTGCATAAAAATATTAAACAAAATCATAGCGTTAATAGCGAAAAACGCATGACATTTTTATTTCTCACAAATGTTACTATTTTTTTTGCCCCTCCCCAGTTTTTTACCTGCCACCCCAGTCCCTACAGGCGACATTCGTGCGCATGCCTACCGCCAACCTGTGATGGCGGTAAGCGCACAGGGATTGATGCGTCTCGCTCAGTGGTAGTCAACGACCAGCGTTTCAGGCATGAACGGGCGTTGCCGTCAGCTTCAAGCCCAACGCCCCCATCACCTTGAACAAGGTTTCAGTCGATGGAATGCGTCCGCCAGACAGTCCTTTGTACAGGCTTTCACGGGAGAGGCCGGTATCTTTCGCCAGTTGCGACATGCCGCGCGCGCGGGCGATGTCACCAAGCGCCGCCGCCAACAAAGCGGGGTCGTTGTCTTCAAGCACGACCGTCAGATATTCGGCAATGGCTTCATCGGAATCAAGATGTTCGGTGATGTCGAAACGCTTTAAGTTGGAAAGTTTGATCTTCTGGGTCATGGTGGCTTACTCCTGTTTTGGCAAGTCAATGGATGCGGCCAATTCTTTGGCGCGCTTGATGTCGCGCTCTTGAGTGGATTTATCGCCGCCGCCCAGCATCACGATCAACAACTGACCGTGCTGGAGGTAATACATGCGCCAGCCGGGGCCAAAGTGTTCACGCATTTCGCTGACGCCTTCGCCGACGGGCTCAACGTCGCCCAAATTGCCAAGCTCGGCTTTGCGCAACCGCTTGCTCAAGCGGCGGCGTGTCAGGCCGTCTTTCAAGCCACAGAGCCAAGTATCAAATTCTGGAAGTTGCAGAATGGTGTACATGCCGTGACTGTAGCCAACTGGCTACATAATATCAACCCCCTTGACACCCCACAAAACCACTAGCTAGTCTCCTCTCCGTTTGCCAACAACAGACACTGGATAGCAGTCCATGATACATATAGAATACAAAATGGATATTCAGAGCAGATCAAAGCGACAAAACAGACCGCGAAAAGCTGAAGAGATGTCCATCATTTACGTTCTTGCCAAGCGGTTCCCGTTCGGAATCAGTCTTGACCCAAGGCTGGTTGTCCCTCTCAGTACCAGCACATTTCACGACATTCAGCGCGTCATGGGCATCAAGGGCGAAGAAGCCGCTGCATACCAACGAGCCTTGCATCATTACGAGCGCGGCACGGCCTATCTTAGAGCCGTTGCGCTTGGCGGCAAGCGGCATTCACTTTGGGGAGAACCCCTGTCAGACATCAATCAACTTGAGCGATCAGAAGCGCGTGAGGTACTGCTCAAGCGAGGGCGATGGTCAAACTTACACGAAAACCTCTATCGCACCCGAATGGGGGAGAAAAACAGGCTGGATTCGCTTCCTGAATACCAGCAACTTCGTGAAGCTCGCCAAGCATCCCATGAGGAGCGCCTTGCCAAGTGGATTGAACGCCTGCACAGCGCAGGGTTTGACGACAGTGACATCGCCCGTATCCAGCAGCACGGAATCAATACAGAAGACCTCTCAGAAACACGGCAAGCACTCGACGCCTTGCATTCAGTTTGAGATTTCCGCCGTTTTCGCGCCACAACAGCGCCATGATTCTTTTAGAGGCCCGGCCCCGCTTGTGGCAGGGCCGGGGTACTACAGGGCGGATTACAAGCACTTGTCAGCGCACAAAATCATTACTAGAATGAGAATGGCTCTGATGAGGAGCTTGAAACCCTTGGTGTAAGGTAGTTTCACCTCACAATCACCTCCTTTCGGGGGGAATGATTGGCAAAACGCCCCGTTCCACCGGGGCGTTTTTGCATCCGCCCCGCGCGCATTTTCTCACACTTCTCGCCGGACTTTTTCCGGCGACACGAGGGCTGGCGATGCGCTCACACTCGAAAATAATCCCAACACCCCGCTTGACACGTGTCCCGCTTCCGGTACGATGCCCTCACCGGGCTTGGTCGCCCGGAAACTAACAGGCGCACAACCGCGCTCATCGCGGTTTTTTTATGCGCAATTGGCCTCCAATGGCGGGCCGTGCGGGAGGGCGAAAGCCCTGCCGGGTCCTGTTAGCCGGTCGACCAACCCGCACGGTTCCGCCTTCCCTCTTGGTCGTGGGAAAGCGGAAAAACAAACCCGCTATAACAGGAGGTCGCAATGACTACCCAAACCCACGTTGACACCGCCCATTCGCACTACGCAATGAGCGAAGAATCCCATCAAGACTTATCCAGCATTGTCTCCATGCTCAGGGGCATCTCGTTTATGGCTTGTGAGAGCAAACCCGGCGAGGTCATGCAGATAGAAGATTTCGCCGGACTGGCCAACGTCGTGCATAACAAACTGGAAGAAATCTTCACGGGGATGCGCTACGTGACGGTGCAAAGGGGGGGTGGCATGAGCGCGACCCCTGAGACGGACGTGCTAGATAGGGAATTACGAGCTAAAGAGCGCATAATGATGCGCTTTGATCCAGATGTGCTCACCGCCTTGCGCGAAAAAGGGTGCGGCTGGCAGGCGCTTGTGAATGAGACGATGCGCGAGCGGCTTAAATCGCTTGGTTCGTAACGGCTCAGAACCGATTGCTCTATTTTTACAACCCGCCGCCGGGTGTTGTGGTTATCGCTGCCACAACACCCGGCGGTTATATTTTCAGCGCGCACCTTTCAAACTTGCTCACTACTGAATTTGGTCAATCCAGACAATCCAGCCGGAGAGCAAGATGGCAACAGACTTTCATCATGGCGTGCGCGTCATCGAAATCAACGAAGGCATTCGCCCGATCCGCACCGTCGCCACAGCCATCATCGGCCTGGTTGGCACGGCGGACGATGCCGATGCGGAATTCTTCCCGCTCGACACGCCCGTGCTCGTTACCAACGTCTTCACGGCCATCGGCAAGGCAGGCACAAACGGCACGCTTGCCCGCGCGCTCGATGCCATTGCCGACCAGTCCACCCCTATCTGTGTCGTCGTGCGGGTTGCTGAAGGAAAAGGCAGCGACCCGGAAGCCATTGCCGCCGACCAGAACAGTAAAGTCATCGGAACCGTCACGCCGGACGGGAAGTACACCGGAATGCAGGCGCTGCTTTCCGCCGAAGCGTCGCTTGGCATCAAGCCGCGCATCCTCGGCTGTCCCGGTCTGGACACCGTGGATGTCAGCGCCGCTCTCGCGGGAATCGCCCAGAAGCTGCGCGCCTTCGCCTACGCTTCCTGCTGGCAGTGCGAGAACATCACCTCGGCCTTCGATTACCGGAAGAACTTCGGCCAGCGCGAACTGATGCTGATCTACGGCGATTTCAAGAAATGGAATACCGCCACGAACAAGTCAGACCTCAGCATGGCCGTTGCCAACGCCCTGGGCCTGCGCGCCAAGATCGACGAAGAAATCGGCTGGCACAAGACGCTCTCGAACGTGGCCGTCACCGGCGTCACCGGCGTATCAAAGGACATTTTCTGGGATCTGCAAAACCCGGCTACCGACGCGGGCCTGCTCAACGCAAAAGAGATCACCTGTCTTATCCGGCGCGACGGCTACCGCTTCTGGGGCAACCGCACCTGTTCGGATGAACCACTCTTTGCTTTCGAGAACTACACCCGTACCGCCCAGGTACTGGCCGACACCATTGCCGACGCGCACATGTGGGCCGTCGATAAGCCCCTGACCCCAACACTGGTCAAAGACATCATCGAAGGTATCAACGCCAAGTTCCGAGAACTGCGCTCGAACGGCTACATCATCGACGCCAGCGCGTTCTACGACTCCGAGATCAACGACCGCGCCACGTTGAAGGCCGGGAAACTGTACATCGACTATGACTACACGCCCGTCCCGCCTCTCGAAAACATCATGTTCCGGCAGCGCATCACCGACCGCTACCTGATCGACTTCGCCGCCCGAATCAAAGCCTGATAAGGAAACATCATGGCCCTGCCCCGCAAGCTCAAAAACTTCAACGTCTTCTATAACGGAGACAATTTCATCGGCCTGTGCGATCAGGTCGAACTGCCAAAGCTCACCCGAAAAACCGAGGAATACCGTGGCGGTGGCATGAACGGCCCCGTCGACACCGATCTCGGCATGGAAAAGCTGGAGATCACGCACACCTACGGTGGCTTCATGCGCGAGATTTACCGGCAATTCGGTATCGCCCGCGCGGATGGCGTACTCATGCGCTTTGCCGGAGCATACCAGCGCGACGACACGGAAGAAGTCGATGCCGTTGAAATCGTCGTCCGTGGCCGTCACAAAGAAATTGATGCAGGCAACGCCAAGGCGGGGGACAACACCGAATTCAAGGTGGGATCTGCATTGACCTACTACAAGCTCACCGTCAACGGCGAGGTCGACATCGAAATCGACTTCGTGAACTTTGTCGAAACCACCGGCGGCGTTGACCGGCTTGCCGAACAACGCGCCGCTATTGGCCTGTAAAGGAACGAACCCATGAAAGAAATCACCCTCGACAACCCGTTCGCGCGCGGTGACAAAAAGATCGAAAAAGTATCCGTGCTGCAACCGCCCGGAAGTGGCTGGCTCAAGGGCGTCAAGCTCTTCGAGTTGGTGCAGATGGATGCCGATGCACTGGCGACCGTGCTGCCGCGCATCACCGAACCGGCGCTGACTGAGCAAGAGATTCGCAGCAAACTCCACCCTGCAGACCTCTTTCAGTTGGGAGGCGTGGTATCCGGTTTTTTGTTGCCGAAGTCGGCCAAGGCGGAAGAATCCCCGCTCGCATAGAGGATGCCTGGGCAGACATCGCCACTGTATTCCATTGGCCATTGTCCGAACTGGAACTTCTGACACTGAATGAACTTGACGAGTGGCGTGAGCGCGCCCGCGTTCGGACAGAAATTGAAACAACGCCATGACCCTGCCTGATACCGCCCGCGCCACTGGCATTGACCTCTCGCTCCTGCCGCCGCCGGATGTGATCGAGGCGCTGGACTTTGAAACGATTCTGGCTGACCGGAAAGCCCGCCTGCTCGAACTCACCCCCACTGACCGGCGAGCCGAAATGGCCGCCACGCTCTCGCTGGAGACGGAGCCGGTCACGCTCTTGCTGGAGGAAATGGCTTACCGCGAATTGATGCTCCGCAGCCGCATCAACGATGCCGCGCGGCAGTGTTTTCTGGCCAGCGCGCGGGGTTCCAACCTTGACCACCTTGCGGCCTTCTTCGGCGTCAAGCGCCTCGTTACCGACCCCGGAAACCCGAACGCCATCCCGCCCATTGCACCTACGATGGAAAAGAACGAACGGTTACGTTCCCGCGCGCAACTGGCAGTCGAAGGCATGAGCACCGCCGGTCCGAGTGAGAGTTACCGCTATCACGCCATTTCCGCCCACGGGGCCGTGGAAGACGCCCGCGTCATCAGCCCTGTGCCGGGTCAAGTCGTCGTCTCCATCCTGAGTCGTGCGAATGATGGAATCCCAACACAGGACGTACTGGATGCCGTGTCGGTGCACCTCACCGCCGAGCACATTCGCCCGATGACCGATCACGTGATCGTCCAGCCTGCCGAAATCGTCCCATTTGCCGTCGAGGCCGTCATCACCCTGTATCCCGGCCCGTCGCCTGAACCCGTCATGGCAGCCGCCAACGCGGCTCTCCAATCCACCCTCAACGGACTGCGCCGCATCGGCTACGACATTGCCCGCTCTGCGATCTACGCCGCGCTTCATCAGCCCGGCGTGCAGCACGTCAACATCCTATCGCCGGCCAGCGACATCGAGATTTCGGATACGCAGTGCGGACGGTGCGATCTGATCGCCCTGAGCCTTGCCGGAGAGCCGCGTGTCTGATACTGCTCTGCTCCCCGCCACCAGCACTGACCTTGAAAAAGCCATCGTCGGCGCATCTGGCTTATCAGGGTTGAATCCTGAAATCATCGCAACGTTGTGGAATCCGAACACCTGCCCGGCGACGGCGCTGCCTTGGTTCGCATGGGGGTTGTCCGTCGATGAATGGGATGCAAACTGGGATGAAGCGACACAACGCCGCGTCATCGCCGCCTCCATCGACATCCACCGCCACAAGGGCACGGTAGCAGCGGTGCGCCGCGCGCTCACGGCGCTTGGGCATACCGGACACCTGATCGAATGGTGGCAACAGTCCCCGCCGGGGCAGCCGCACACCTTTCTAGCCGACGTTGAAGTCGACTCGCGCGGCATCGACATCGCCACCCAGATCGAAATCGAACGCCAGATCATCGCCGTCAAGCCCGTGCGCAGCCACTTTGCCATGCGCCTCATCTCTTCATCGTACTGTGGCGCGCGTATCGCAAATGCCGTCCTGACTGGTGAAGACATTACCGTGCTGCCTTACACCATCGAAGAGGCGGATGCCCCTGCGCCGAGTCTGCACATCGGCATCGGCGTGCAGGCGTGGGGCACGGCCACCATCTACCCACAAGGAACATGACATGAAACTCTACGCCTACAGCCAGAGCACTGGCGAATTCTTGCAAGCAATGGATGCAATGGCTTCACCGTTGGAGCCGGGGAAATATCTCCACATGGAAAACAGCACCACGGTCGCGCCGCCCGCGCCGGAATCGGGATACGCGCCCATCTGGACGGGCGAAGTCTGGGAACAGCAGGAAGATCACCGTGGGCAGACGTTATACAAGACCAGCGACGGCAGCCCCATTACCGTCGAGCGTCTCGGCCCGCTCTCCGAAGCCGCGCCGGATACCACCGCAAAAGCGCCGCCCGACATTCCGTCTGGCAAGCGTCGGATCTGGACGGGTAAAAAATGGGCATTTGAAGACTTGCCGCCGCCGGAGGTTGTCTCAATGCGTCAGGCGCGGCTTGCGCTACTCAACGCGGGAATGCTCGATGCCGTCAACACCGCCATCGCGGAGATGCCCGGCACGGACGGCGAGGCCGCGCGAATCGAATGGGAATTTGCGCAGAGCGTTCGGCGGGACAACCCGCTGCTCATCGTGATCGTTACCCAGATGGGAATGACCGACAAGGCGCTGGATGCGCTGTTTATTGCGGCGTCAAGGCTGTAATCCGGCCAATGAGCCGCGCGCCTGCTCGGGCGCTACCGATGATGCACTGGATGGAGATGTACAAGGCGCACAGCGAAGCGCACACGGGCAGCGCAACGAACGGCGACAAGAGCAGCGCCGCGAAAAAGCTCCCGGTATATATCCAGAGACAGACGAACCCTGCAAAAAGCGAAAAATGCCAGGGCGCGTCTGTATCAACGAAAAGATCGACTTTGTTCATCTCCACCTCCGCCCATAAGGATAAATCAAAGTGGCCTCGGAACTCGCGTTAGGCGTTACATTCAGCGCTGCGGCTGGCGCAGCGCTTGGTGCTTTCGGCGACCTGAAAGACACGCTGCAAGGCGTCAACGCCGTCACGAAAGATTTGAAGGCCAGACAGGCTGCCCTGGGCAAAGAGGTGCAGGCCGCCGCCAAGCTGTCGTCGTCAAGCGTCGGGCAGCTTTCTGCGCAATACGAAAAACAGCAAAAAGCCATCGAGCGACTCAAACAGAGCTCGATCGCTCTGGGCAAGGTCCAGGCGCGGCTCCAAGAGCAGGAAAAAAAGCGCGCGGCGATGCGCACTAAAATGATGGAAACCGTCGCGTTTGCCTATGGGGCGGTCGCCCCCATCAAAATGGCAGTCGATGCAGAGACTTCATACATGGAAGTCATGCGGACGATCAACGGCACACAGGCAGAGCACAACGCCCTCCAACGCGATGCCACACAGTTGCTGACAAAGTACCCCGTCGCGCTGGAAGAAATCCATACTCTCATGCAAGAAGTTGGCCAGGGGGGAGTCGGAATCGCCAACGTGTCCGAGTTCACCGAACTGGCGCTCCAGATGCGGGTAGGCCTCGGAATGACCGGGGAAGCAGCCGGACAGACGGCAACAAAGCTCAGAAACCTCTACGGCATCAAAACCATCGAGCGCATGCGCAGCATGGCCGATACCATCACTTACCTTGCAAATACCGGCCCGGCCAAAAGCGATCAAATCATTGCCGTCATGGAGACATCTGCGACCAGCTTCAATGCGCTCGGCATTGCAGAACGCTCTGCCGCCGGGATTGCCAGCGCATTTGCAGGCATCCTCCAGTCCCCGCAAGATGCCGCCAAGGCCGTCGACACGCTTGCGCTGCGCATGAGCACGGCTGGGAAGCAAGGAAAAGGTTTTCAGGATGCGCTTGCTCGCATCGGATTGTCATCGAAGGCGTTGAAGAAGTCGATTGCGCAAAACGGCGAGGCGGCGATAACAGACCTGCTGGAACGCATTGCCAAAGCGCCGAAGTCCGCGCAGGCTGGGTTGCTGCTCGATCTCTTCGGCAAGGGCAACGCCGCGAACATGGGCATGATTGTCGATAATCTCGATGCCTACCGTGAGACGATGGCGCGCGCAAACGACGTGACGGGCGCTGCCGGATCCCTCCAGCAAGAATTCGACGAGCGGATCAACACCACTGGAAACCTTGCCAAACTCACCCAAAACCAACTCACGGAACTGACGCTCGAAATCGCCAGCGGCGTGCTGCCCGCCGTGCGCGACCTCATCCGAGAAATCAGGCCGCTGCTGGAACGGTTTTCCGCATGGGTGCGCGAAAACCCGGCGCTCTTCTCCACGTTGCTGAAAATCGCCGCCGCGCTGGCCGTTTTCAGGCTTTCATCCCTGCTCACTGGTTACGCATTCAGTATGCTCAAAACCTCTGTGCTTGGCGGATATGGCGCTTTTGTCAAGTTCAGGGCCGCGTATGCAATGATCAAGCTTGGTGGTCTCGCGGCAGCTTTTCCGAATCTGACTGGCGGGATCGGCATGCTCGGGAAATCCATCATGTGGGTTTCACGCCTGCTGATGGCCAACCCCATCATTCTCATCATCGGCGGTGCCATCGCCGTCATCGCTGGCGCTGCCTTCCTGATTTACAAGTATTGGGAACAACTCCCAGAAATTTTCTCTGACATTTGGAAAGGATTTAAAACCGGGTTTTTCAGCGCCATTTCAGGGATTAGCGATTTAATCCTCAACTGGTCGCCGCTTGGATTGTTCTACAAGGTTTTAGCTGATGTCATGAGCTACTTTGGCGTAGAGCTTCCAGGGAAGTTTTCTGATTTCGGCAGCCAGATCCTCCAGGGCATGCTCGGTGGCATCCAGCGCGGTGCAGGGGCCGTCATCGACGGCATACAGAATGTCGGGAAGAGCATGTGGAACGCTGTCAAGGAAACCCTCGGCATCCATTCGCCGTCGAAAGTTTTTGCAGAAATTGGCGGGTTCACGATGGAAGGGCTGGCTGATGGTCTAAAAACGGCTGCTGGCTTGCCGCTGGCAGCCATCAAGAGTACGGCTGGCGCTCTCGCGGCGGCAGGCTCCATCACGCTCGCTGGCGGGGCCGCGCCGGCCATTGCCGCGCCTGGCCATTCCGCTGGCGGTGGCATGGCGAGTTCAATCATCATCAACGTTTATGCCGCCCCTGGCATGGACGAAAAGGCGCTCGCCGACCTCGTTGCGCGCAAATTTTCCGAAACGCAACGCACTGCAGATTCCAGTCGGCGCGCACGGCTTTATGACGCGGATTGAGCTTTTCGCCGCAAACGGCGCAGGGATAGTTTTCTCCATCGCCCCTCATGCCTGGATAAGCCTCTGTCGTCGTGATAGATGCCGCATCCTGACAATTCGCATGTATTCCTTTCGCCATGCATTCAGCGAAATGTACTTTTTCCCCATGACATGCTCTCCCAAAATGGGAAATCATGCGCACGACTTGCGCGGGCGCTTCCCGAGAGCATGGAGTAACGGCAGCAACGTCGATGCTGGCCGGGCATTCGGGAGTGCGCAGGAGGATGCCATCCGCAATATCATCGGGGGAACTTCGACATCCCCAATTGGCGTTGTAGAGCCATCATTGTCTTCTGGCGCGTTCTACACGGTCGGTCGAGGGAATATCCCGAGCGGTATCGCCGGAGGTGGAGTTTGGTCAGCCTCATCATTCAACTTCGACGCATCTCGCGTCGTCCCAACCGCCGACGAGATTCGCGTCAAAAACACCGCTCTCTTCCTGTCCGTGAAATTCTGAGCGCATAACGCACGACTTGCGGGGGCGGTTTCCACGGGCATGGAGCAACGGAAGTGCCATTGATCCGGGTCGCGCTTTCGGAAGCGCACAGGAGGATGCAATGCGTAAAATTTTTGGAACGCTTGAACTAGTTACTGGTGGAGGTACTGCTACAGGCGTTTTTTCAAAAACAGGCACAGGAATTAACCGCGTCACCGGAACTGTCAGCGTAGGTGAGAATGGAACGATTTTTGATTCCTCAAAAGTAGTTCCGACTGCCGATGAAAACCTCGTTAAAAACACCGCACTCCCGCTATACGTAAAATTCTGAGCGCATACCGCACGACTTGCGGGGGCGTTTCCTGCGGGCATGGTCAAACGGTTCAAGCGTTGATCCTGGTCGCTCTTTCGGGAGCGCGCAGGAGGATGCGATACGAAATATTACAGGGAGCGCCAATCTTGGATATACGCCAATTACCCCACAAGGAACAGCGCTTTTTACCGGAACAGGATCATCACCGGCACCAAACTTTGCTCCGGTCGGAACCACGGCAACGATACTCGGTTTCGATGCCTCCCGCGTCGTCCCAACCGCCTCCGAAAACCTCGTGAAAAACACCGCACTCCCGCTATACGTAAAATTCTGAGCGCATACCGCACGACTTGCGCAGTGAATTTATCCGTGTTTGGGATGCAGGGCGTGGGGTCGACGTAGGACGTGTGTTCGGGAGTTGGAAACCAGACGAAATTCGGAGTCATACTCACGGTTTGTCAAATGGATCATCGGGCGGAACAGGCAAAGAGTACATCGTCAGAAATTACGGAGGCCAAGGGATCGACAGCGGGGGTTTGATTGGGTACACAGGCGGAATAGAAACCTGCCCGCGAAGCGTTGCACTGCCACTGCACATCAAGTTTTAGTGCATCAGAATTTCACGCTGGCGAAGAGGGCAACATTGTACGGGCGAGTTTCTATGCCTTTTTCAAGCCATGTGTCGGCTTGGCCGTCATCTTCCCTCGGAATTATGGAACCACCTGTAGTTCCAGCCTGAAGCCAGTTGGGGCCACGGGCCATGCGGTATTTGTTTTTTATGGACTGATCTTGATGGCTCCCGAACACACGTCCTACGTCGACCCCACGCCCTGCATCCCAAACACGGATAAATTCACTGCGCAAGTCGTGCGTTATGCGCTCAGAATTTCACGGACAGGAAGAGAGCGGTGTTTTTGACGCGAATCTCGTCGGCGGTTGGGACGACGCGAGATGCGTCGAAGTTGAATGATGAGGCTGTCCAAACTCCACCTCCGGCGATACCGCTCGGGATATTCCCTCGACCGACCGTGTAGAACGCGCCAGAAGACAATGA
>Ga0209628_10000072_pt1 | contig 50443 bp, 38 predicted proteins | sample TergutCu122P4_FD_187285 | JGI IMG/M metagenome (GOLD analysis project Ga0209628, IMG submission 187285) | Cubitermes ugandensis P4 segment gut microbial communities from Kakamega Forest, Kenya - Cu122 P4 (SPAdes) (version 2) | ecosystem: Host-associated > Arthropoda: Insects > Digestive system... | reverse complement strand
CGGTTGGTATCGTCTTCGTAAATCCTTGATTTATGTTTGCATGCCGAAATGCACCGGCCGCAGTCTATACATTTTGTGCTGTCGGTTTTGACTTTTATAACACCGGCTTCATCCTGATATGTTATATTCGCGAGTTCCATCGGGCATTCGCGCACACACCGGTTGCATCCTACACATAATTCGCGGTCTGTATGTATGATATCTTTCATTTTATTTTACATCCCCCTGTTTATTTACTTGTATAAACCTTCTATATTATCTACTTCATATAATATGTCTATGATCATTTCGTTTTTAATTCCGAAAGACAGCAGTGTGCCTTCTTTCGAATAGATATAAATTTTAGCGAAGCTTAATTTTTCCTGATAATCTGTGCCATATATTGCAACCATATCTTCAAATGTTTTTCCTATATACAAGCCTTCGGGCGTAACAATGCCGTTATCGTAAAGATCAATCGCAGTTACGCGTTCTATATCATTTTCATTTCTCGCATAAGTCGTGATCTCAAAATTTTCATATGAATACTTTTTCACTACGCTTTTAACATCAGCGGCGCAGCCTTCCCTGTATTCATAAAAATCAAGCGCGGGTCCTAACTTCGTCAAAACATTTTCGGCATAATCGCCCAAGTAAATCGCCATATTATTATATTCAAACACAAAACCGTCTTTATAACCGGTATGATCGCCGCCGCCGTTTATATCTTCCATATTTTCGGCAAATCCGTCCATTTCAAAAGAATCGGTTATTGTTTCGTTATTTGTCGTTAAACCAATTCCGTCTAAATTTTCAGCATCCGACTGTTTTGCCTTACATCCTGTAAAAAATAATATAATTATTAAATTTACTATTAATAATTTTTTCAGCTTCATAATTTTGATTCCTTTATGTCTATGTTCTATGTTCTATGTTCTATGTTCTTACTTCGAATTTTATATTATTTTCTCCGGCATATTTTTCAGCGTATGAACCTGCGCCGCCGTATATAATTAAATTTTCCGGACAGCCGTCAAACACTTTTTCGCCGATTAAAGTGACGCTGTCGGGTATCCATACGCTTGTCAGATTCTCACAGCCGTAAAACGCAATATCGCCGATCGAATAAAACCCGTCCGGTATCACCACGCTTTCTAATTTTTTATCGCCGTAAAAATAATTCGTTTCGACATAGTATGCAAAATCGAGATATTCCTGAAAATACCATGCGCGGCGTTCCCAGATGTCCTGTACCGTCATATCAAAAAATCTGCTTCCGCAACGGTTTGCCGGTCCGTATTTTCCGTTTTCATATTGATTGTTGCTGTCAAAATAAGGATCCATAATGATCCATTTGCCGCCGGCATATATTTCGCAAAATTCGTGTCCGTCTTCCAGCCTCATTATTTTCGCCGGTATCCCTGCCGCCCTCGATATGGCTACCGTCAATTTCGCATAATGAACGCACATGCCGACTTTTGTGTTTAACGTGTTTAAAGCATCCACAGGATTTTCTTCCATGCGGCGCGCCATTATTTCGCCATCCCCGTTTTTATAATCCAGATCCTGCCAGATATTATTTGCGACCCAATTATATATCGCTTTTGCCTTATCATATTCTGCCGCTATTCCGTCCGTAATGAAACCGGCTAAATCAATGATTCTTTTATCGTCGCTTTGAATCCAATAAGACGGCAGTAAGTAATAATCCCCGGCAATTTTATCGGTCCCCTGCGCATTGTAATCCGCCAAATTATTCTGATAAATCTTTGATGTTATCACGACCGGTTTTATTTCCGGCGGTTCTGTTACAGGTTCCATTACAAGTATTTCCGTTCCGTTTTCCGTAACCGTCAAATCTTCCGCAGGCGCCGGTATTTCCGGCGGTTCTGTTGTTGCAGGTTCAGACGTGATTCTTTCTGCCGATTCAGGCATAAATGTATCTTTATCTGTCAGATTTTCGTTTTCCGTGGCGTTTGATATTATTTCTGACGGTTCAAACGCATATATTTCTTTCGCTAATTCCGGCGGGGGTATTTCTGCATAAATTTCATTTTTGTTATTGCAGCCTGTAAATAAATGCAGAATCAAAACCGCACAAACAGTTTTTAAAATAAAATTTTTATTTATGCGTAACATGATAACTACTATTTCCCCCCGGTATTTTGAAAAACATGCAACATAATCAATATGGCATATGGCTTATTCTGTTTCATATTTTATATTGTTTTCTTTCGCGTATTGTTCGGCGTATGAATTTTCCCTGCAATATATCGTTACATTCGGACAGCCGGCAAATGAATTTTTATTAATATAAGTAACGCTGCTCGGAATCGATATGCTTTTTAAATTTTCACAGCCGGAAAACGCATTGGAATAGACCGCATAAAAACCGTTCCGTATGGTTACGCTTTCTAAATTTATTTCACCGTAAAAATATTTAGGTTCAATATAATACACAAAATCTATGCTTTGCTTTAAATAATATGCGCTCAGGTTCCACATATCTTTTACTGTAATATCAAAAAACCTGTTTCCGCAAGCCGCCGACTGAATCACCGCGCCATATTCGTATTTATTGTTGCTGTCAAAATAATTGTCCATAATAATCCATTTGTTGTCAACAAACGCTTCACAAAATGTGTGGCCGCTCGGTTCTATGGTTATCACTTTTGCCGGTATATTTAATGCCCTGCATAACGCTGACGTCAGATTCGCATAATTCACGCACATGCCGACTCTGCTGTTTAAAGTATTTACGGCATTTTCGGGATTTTCCTGCCTGCGGCGCGTTTTCTGCGCGTCATTTCCGTTTTTATAATCAAGGTCAACCCAAAGATTGTTCGCGACCCAACTATATATTGCCTTTAATTTGTCATATTCGTTTGATATTCCGTCAGTAATAAAAACAGCAGTATCTATAATCTGTTTGTCGCCGCTTTGAATTTCAAAAGACGAAAGCAAATAAAAATCCCTGATGATTTTATCCGTACCCTGCGCGTTATAATTGTTCAAATTCGACGCGTAAATTTCTTCTCCCGTTTTTCCCGCTTCAATCATTATTATATTCAACGCGGGTATTTCCGTTGTTTTTTCCACAATAGCCGGTATTTCTTTTGACGGTTCTGATAATTCGTCTAATAATTCTAATGATTCTGCCGGTTCTTCCGCGACCGCCGGCGTTTCCGTCAACTCTGCCGCATTTTCTGTTGTTATCCATATTGGCATAGTTACAGGCATTGATATTTCCGATGGGTTTTTCGGTTCTTTCGGTTCTTTCGGCTCTTTCGGTTCTTTCGGTTCAGGCGTAATCAATTCTGCTGCGGTTATTTCCGTTTTTTCCGGGGTATCTATATCGATTTTTGTATAATGAAATTCACGGCAGCCTGTCAGCAAAAATAAAATGATTATAATATTTAATGATTTTATTAATTTAAAAATAATGATTGCTCCTATATCGCATCCAAAAAAGAAGATTTTTGACGCAGATTATTTTTATATTTATTAATATTAACATAAAATTATTGCTTTTCAACAAATATTTCAATAAAGAATGTAAATTTTCTACGAATACGAATTAAAAATCTAAATTCGTAACAAAGCCGGACAGGTTTTCGTCCGGCTTTTTTCTGTTCGCTTATTGATTTTTAAATTGGTTCAATGAATCACGCAACGGTATTTTTACTTAAATCATCGTTATATTTTTTGGCAATATCTTCAAATTCGTCCGTCAGCTCTTTAAAAACGCCGATGATCGCGGGATCAAATTGAATCCCGGAGCCATTAATAATAATCTTTTCGGCTTCCCCGGCGGAAAATGCCGTTTTATACGGCCGTACCGAGATCAGCGCGTCATAAACGTCGGCAATCGCCATGATACGCCCTTCCAGCGGTATTTCCAAACCTTTCAGCCCGCATGGGTAACCGCTGCCGTCCCATTTTTCATGATGCGTTCCCGCAAAAATCTTTGCGCTCTCCAAAAAATCTGAAAATTGGCTGAATTTTTCCATTCTTTCAATCGCTTCTACGCCTTTTTGCACATGCGTTTTCATGATTTCGAATTCTTCCTGCGTGAGTTTTCCGGATTTATTTAATATTGCGTCTGTAATCGAAATTTTCCCCACATCATGGAGTTGGGCCGACGGCAATATCAAATCCATGTTCCATGAAAGCAATTCATTCGCATATACGCCGTTTTTCAACAATTTTCCCGTAAGAATCTCCAAATATTTCTGCGTCCGGCTGACATGCCAGCCCGTAGAATTGTCGCGAAATTCCATAAGATCCGCGACGGTGCTGATAATCGCGTTTTTAAGCCCGAAAACTTCCCGCGTTTTATCTTTCACTTTTTCCAAAAGATTATCGTTAAAATCCCGCAGTTTCGCTTTTTGTCTTTGAATGAGCAGCTGATTTTCTATGCGTTTCAATAAAAGCAAAGGCGCAAACGGTTTTGCCACATAATCGATCGCTCCGAGTGCGAGCCCGTCGAATTCGTCGGATTCCGAAGTTTTGGCTGTTACGAAAATGACGGGGATATCCGTATATCTTTTGTCGGCTTTAAGAACTTTTATCGTCTCATAACCGTTCATGCCGGGCATTTCAATATCCAATAAGATCAAATCCGGCGTCACGCGTTTCAGGCATTCTATCAATTTTTCTCCCGACGGCAGCGCGTAAACTTCATAATATTTATTAAGAATATTTTTCCCCATTATCAAATTAGCCTTATTGTCGTCAACCAGCATAATTTTTTGACGCATGTTATCTTTCATATTAACACCCGCTTTTTATTATATTTTTATCGTGTATTTTATAATTTATCGTAAATCATAAAATAAAATACTGCAAATGATTATATATTGCATCTAAATTCATATCATCCACTTGTTCGCGCAGCCAAGTCATCAATTCCGCTCCGTTCTCATTCTCATATTCGAAAGATTCAAGCTGCGTCATGATATTGTCGATTTCGTCCATATCGTATTTTTCGCATGCTTTCCGCAGTTCCCGCAAAATATCCGGATCGGGCGCGCCGGCGGCAGGTTTTTTATTTTCCAAATCATATTCGATAAGCGTGCCGCCGACAGAATTAAGAAAATTTCCCATATATTCAATAAACGCCCCGTTTTCAATCAACAGATTTTCTTTTTCCCCCGCTTTTGCCAGTTGTTCAAGCCGTTCAGCGTTCTTTCCCGCCCGCATGGCGCAAATGCCGAAACTGGATCCTTTTATTCCGTGGACGTCTATGGCGTAACCGCGCAGGTTCTTCGATTTTAAATGTTTTTTCATGCTTTCGAGGATCGGCGGCGTGTTCACGAAATAAGAACGCAGTATTTTCATGTATTCTTCTTTGCCGCCAAAACGTTCTATACCCGCGTCCATATCCATATCCATATCCATATCCATATTTATATCTATATTTATATTCATGCCCTCGAATAAATTTTGTTCGTTTTCGCGTTTTTTATCCCTGACCCACCGGCGCAGAACCGAATCCAGTTTGACCATATCGATCGGTTTTGAAACAAAACCCTGAAACCCTTTTTCTAAAAACATTTTTTCGTTCCCGGCTATGGCATTGGCAGTCAAAGCGATGATCGGCAATTTTCTCGCGTAATCCGTGCCGATTTTTTCATGGATTATTGCAGCCGTTTCGATCCCGTCCATACCGGGCATCATGTGATCCATGAAAACAGCGTCATATCGGGGATTTTCCGAACGGATCATATCGATTGCCTGCTTGCCGCCCGAAGCGCAGTCAACGCGTATCCCGTATGGTTTCAGCATGCCTTTTATCACATCCAGATTCGTCGGCACGTCGTCCACGACAAGCACATTCGCGTAGGATAAATCTATGCGCGTGAAGCCCGCGCTTTGATTGCGTTTCGAAGCGGTAAAACGGGCGCTCATCAGGCTTTCCGCCGTTTCTTTGCCGATCGGAATATCCGACACGAATCCCTGCCTCAGACGCACGGTGAAAACTGTGCCTTTCCCGTATTCGCTTTCAACGTTTATCGTCCCGCCCATCATATCGACAAGCCGTTTGGTTATCGCCAAACCCAAACCGGTTCCCTCCGCTTTTCTATTTGTTTCCGCGTCAACCTGACTGTAATCCTGAAACAGTTTCGCCATATCTTCCGGTTTAATGCCGATGCCCGTATCTTTTACATCGGAAACGATCCAAACGCTGCCGCCGTCTTTCTCAAATGACACGCGCCATTCGACCGAACCGGAATTTGTGTATTTGAAAGCGTTTGACAAAAAATTATTAAAAATCTGCTTGACCCTGAGATCGTCGCCGTAAAGCACGCCCGGCAATTTCTCGTCTACTGTTAAATTAAACGTAATGGGCTTTTCGCCTATACGGATTACATTCAACGTCACAATATCGTTTATCAAACTGGGCGTCCCGTATTCGGCGGGGTGTATTTCAAATTTGCCCGATTCGATTTTGGATATGTCGAGAATGTCGTTCACAATGCCGAGTAAAGTCATTCCCGACGCGTGTATTTTCTCTAATTTATCTTCGATATCACCCCTGATATTCCCCGTATTCAAGATCAGTTCCGACAATCCGACGACGGCGTTGAGCGGCGTGCGCATTTCATGGCTCATGCTCGCCAGAAAACTGCTTTTTATCCGGCTTGTTTCCTGCGCGTCTTTCAATGCGGTTTCCAGTTCTTTTTGGAGCCGGAGCGTTTCAGACATCATCCGTTTATGTTCCCTCAAATCTCTTGCATAAGCCGCGACGATATAACCGTCGTCATGTTTGACCCTTACGAGCGTCATTTCACACGGCACCGGCGTGCCATCCAACAACTGGTGCATCCATTCGAATTTGCACTTGCCTTCGATAAACGCGGTCCGGATATATTCGGCGGCATGATCTTTTGAACACTTTCCGTTGGGTTGATATTCGGGGGAAAACTCAAAAAACCGTTTTAAAAATTCCTGTTTGTCTTTCATTTTAAAACATTTGACGGATTCTTCGTTGCAGTCAAAGATATTGCCGTCTTTGTCCCACAGCATCGAGCAGATCGGCGTCGCGTCCATCATCAGTTTCGTCAAGCGGTGTACTTCCCGTATTTTATCCGCTTGTATTATATCGTTAAGCTTTTCTTTAATTTTCATAATCCCCGGATTCCTTTTTGTAAATATAAATTTCTTTATTTATAGCATAATCATTTATAAAAATTTATATCAGTCCCCGATTTATGATTAATAGAATCGCATAATATACCCCGATTTGATATTTCAATATTTCAAAAAAATAAAGCCGCCGTAAACGAATTTCGTTCGTTCCTCACGATGGCTTTATGCTGTTCATAATAAAACTTTTTAAAAACCCAATTTTTTGTCAATAAGCGTCAATAATTCGTTGATCTCACCGATCGTTCTTTCCGCCATATGCGCGATCCTGAACGTTATGTCTTTTAATTCGCCGTAACCGTTGCCTATTAAAAACCCTTCCGTTTCAAGTTCTTTCACAAGCGTTCCCACATCTATTTTTTTTGTGTTCTCGATTGTCGTTACCGTTTGGGATTGATACCCTTCTTTCGCCAGCACTTTAAAGTGAACGTTTGCCCATTCGCGCACCCGCTCCGCTAATTGCGCATGACGCGCGAACCGGTTTTCAAGCCCTTCTATATCAAGGATTTTCGTAAGCTGGTAATCCAATGCGAACATATGCGATAGGGACGGAGTGGACGGATACTGATAATCTTTTTCTTTTACGAACGAATATAATTCTAACAAATCTAAGTATAAGCCCCTGTTTTTAATGGTTTTCGCCCGTTCAATCGCTTTTTCCGAAACAGAGCAAACCGCCATTCCGGGGGGCAATCCCAAACATTTTTGCGTAGATGTGACGCATATATCCATGCCGCATGCGTCAACGTCTATTTTAACGCCGCCCATAGAACTCACGGTATCGACGCAATATATAACGTCAGGATATTTTTTTATGATATCGCCGATTTCTTTGACCGGATTCATCACTCCGGTAGAAGTTTCGTTATGCGTAACGGTTATCAGATCATATTTTCCGGTCGACAGCGCTTGATCTACGTTTTCCGGCAATGTCGGCATACCGGGTTCAACTTTGAAAACGTCGACGGGCAATCCGTGCGCTTTCGCCATTTTCCCCCATCTGTCGCCGAACGCGCCGACCGAAAAAACAGCCGCGCCTTTCGATGTGCAACACCCCACAGCCGATTCCATCAATCCGCTGCCGGACGATGTCGACAATAAAATCGTATGGTTCGTGAAAAACACTTTTTGCAGTTTTTCTGAAATGTTTTTTTGAAGCCTGCTGACTTCTTTGCCCCGGTGGCTGATCATCGGCGAAGCCATTTTTTGAAGCACGTCGCCGGCGACATCTACGGGACCCGGAATAAAAAGTTTCATGTATTGATAACCTCCTGAAAATTTTAATTATATTATCTGTTTTCTTTTCGATCATTTTATTTTCTATGTAATTATACACCAATATATAATTAAAATCAACAGTTTTAATAAATAAATTATAAATACAGGCAATTTATGAATTTATGATAATTATATTTTTATGCCTGCGGGATAAAAAGCACCTGGCCTATACTTAATGCGCTGCCCGTCAAATTATTTAAAGCCATGATCGAATTTACGGAAACTCCGAAACGCTGTGAAAGAAGATAAAGCGTGTCGCCCGCTTTGACGGTGTACGAAAAAAACGATCCGGGTATCCTTAGCGCTTGTCCGATATTTAATATATCGCTTGTTAAATTATTAGCCGACCGTATAGCGGCTACCGTCGTGCCGAACCGTGTAGCCAGATAATAAAGCGTGTCGCCGGGCCTGACTGTGTAATTGATATAATTGGGCGACGGCGGCGCCGTTATCGGAGGAGAAACAGACGGGATTTTCAAAACCTGCCCAATATTCAAAGAATCACTCGTCAAACCGTTGAGAGATTTTATCGCGTCGACGGTCGTTCCGAATCTTCGCGACAAAAGATAGAGCGTATCGCCGGATACGACTGTGTAATTAAAATATCCGGCCGGCGGAGTAGGAGGGGTTATTTCCGGAGGGACAGGCGTCGCGACGGGTATCCTGAGAACCTGCCCTATCATAAGCGCGTCGCTTGTCAGCCCATTGAGTCTTCTTATGATATCGACGGTCGTGCCGAATCTCTGCGCCAGTAAATAAAGCGTGTCGCCGGAACGGACCGTATATTCCGTGACGTTGCTCGGCGACGGCCTTGTATTGTTTTGGATTCCCCAATATGTATCATAAAGGGCACTCCATGTCGCCGCCCCGACTATACCGTCGGGGAATAAATTCATCATGCGCTGGAAAGCCGTCACCGCTTGCGTAGTGCTTACGCCGAAAACGCCGTCCCGCGATACCGATGGGATAACCGGATAAAATTCACTGATCACGGCAAGAATATATTGCAGGGTGATGACGTCGGGGCCAACCGATCCCTGCCTCAAAACGATATTCGGCGGAACCGTTCCTATTCCCAAAGAGCTGCCTTCGCTGTCAAGTTCGGCCAGCCTTGCGACTGCCACGAATATATATGAGATTCTGTACCATGTCGCAGATCCGACTACGCCGTCCTGCATTTGATCGAATATTCTTTGAAAAGCTTTTACCGCCGCTTCCGTATCTGCGCCGAATACGCCGTTTTCAGCGGCTATGACCGGTATCGACGGATAATTTCTCCGTATCCTGTTCAGATATTTTTGTATGATTTGAACGTTCAATCCCCTGTCCCCCAAACGCAGGGGCGTTCCGGGATAGGATTGCAATATGCTGGTAAAAATCATTGACTGCGATATTTCGACGTCGCTCGGATAATAATGCCTGAGTATTTGCAGCGGGTTTAATCCGGAATTTGCCAAAGAAACGGTCCCCCACTGGGAAAGCCCCGCGCATGTCGCCGTGGTGCCGTTGCAAAAAGACGTGAAGAACGGGGACAACTGTCCGGCGCGCCTTACGTAATGATTAAAAATCTGGTCAACGATCCTGCTCACGGATTCATATATCGTTCCCCCATATACATAATACTGGTCATACGCGGTGCTGTTGGTGATATCAAAAGAAAAACCGCGGCTCCTGTACCATTCTGTGAATATACGGTTTAACGCAAACGTTACTATAACATAAATATTTGCCCTCAGAGAATTTTCGGGCCATGTGGGATAAATTTCGTGGCTCGCGACGTTTTTTACGTAATCGATAAACGGGACGCGCACATCCTGCGCATAATCCGTAGGCCGCCCGAGGTGAACCGTTATGATATTCGGGATAACGACATGACGCAAAACGCGCGCCTGAATCGGCGTGATTCCCTCCTGATTTCTTGGTTCGTCCATTTCAACGGCCTGTTCGCCTACAACGATATTAAATTGCGACGGAGTGGTTTCGTCCCTTAGCATAGGGATCATTGTCACAGGCTGAATGGCTGTTTCCCCTTCAAAAATATGTACCCCGCTGATAAAAATCGTTTCAAATCCTTCCGCGCGTGCTTCGATATTATAGCTCGTGTAAGGATGTCCTTGAAAGTTCGGGTCCAGAGATGCCGTTCTGTCTACGGTTTCCAAAGATATTCGCTCCGTTCTGCCGGAAGCGTCCGTTGTCAATGTATGCAATATTTCTCCGTTGGAATTTCTGACTGTAACGCGCGCGCCGGCAACCGGCAGGGTTTCAAAATGCGTTCTGGTTTCTACGATTAAATAACCGATTCCCATTATATATTTTTCTCCTCTCTTTAAACGAACTCTGTTCGTTTCTGTAAATTTGACTTGATTTAATTGGAATTATCCGAAGAATAATTTATTTATTCAAGATATTATATGATATTCGCGTTTTGATACAAATGTCAAAAAAAATCCGTATTTTTCGTCGTTTAATAATATTATTTTTGTTTTTATTTTCAGACGCGTCGCCTCCAATCCGCGCAAACAAAAAAAGCACGGTAAAACCATGCTCTTTAAGTTTTTTTATATGCAGAAAAATTATAATAAATAAACAAACCCTAATTTAAACTATCAAATGCGTTCATCGTTTTTTCCAGCGCCGCCTGCATTTTCGGCGCGGTCTTTTCCCAATAAGACGCCAGCGTATTTTTGTTTTGGCTTAACTGGTGAAAAAACCCTTCCCCGTTCCCCCAGCCGAATAACTGGCCTACGTCATATATCCGGTTCGCGAAAATGATATCGAGCATTTCGGATGATTCGTCGTCCCTCGCGAATTTCGTTTTGAGCGATATGTCGTAATACGCGGGTAATAGGGTGTATTTGCTTTCAGCCGTCAGGGCCTCGATGATTATTCCTGCGCGTTCGGTATTGTCAACCGTCACGGGGATTGCCACGCTGCCTGTGCATCCGGGGTGAATGGCGACATAATAGCCGTCCTGTTCTTTGTTGAATTTCGGCGGGGGGATAATACCGAAATCGGTTTCCATATTGCGGAGGAGCGTCACGCGGTTCATGCCCGCGTAATAGAACAGCCCTCTGTCCGTGTTAAAAACAACCAGCTGCAACCCGTCCCATACATCGGCGACTTTGGCTGTGTAGGCGTCCGCGTTCAGCGTCACGTTTTTGTCCGACTGCAACATGCCTATTTTTTCGCATACGTCAACCGCGCGCCGGCTGTATAGAGTAATTTCCGGCTGCCCCTCTGAATTTACTTTCGAAATACATTCGCCCGCGCCGTTATAAAACGCCAAAGCGTTATAATATTGGCTTACAAGTCCCCATTGGTCATTTTCGTCCATTTTGCCGTCGCCATTTAAATCGGCGGAAGCGGCGGACATCATTTCGTACATTTTGTCCATTGTCCATGTGCCGTCTTTTACCATTTTATACGGGTCGTCAAGCCCGTAATTTTTTATAAACTTTTTGTTGAACATAAGAATCCATGTAGCGTCTTTATCCAGTATGATATAATCGCTCGTCGTGGCGAACAGCTTCCCGCCGATCGTTAGCTGATCTTTGGCTTTCTGATCCCACCACGGTTTTGACAGGTCAATATACGGGACCGTATGTAAATCATATAACCCCCCGGAAGTCATAAGGGTCGCTATCTGCTGCAACCCGTGGGACATTATATCGAACATATCGTCTCCCGCTTTGATTGCTTTTGACGCTTTCGCCGCCAAATCGCCGTTTTCGGGGATATTTACTATATTTATATTATACCTGTTTTCTATATTCCTGTTTCTTTGATATACCGCGTCGTTTATTGTGTCGCCTGTTTCTTCTTCGGCGTATATATCCCGTGCGAACCAATGCTGGTTATAATTCGGGCCCCTGCTTAAAATCCTGAAATTGTACCTGTTGAAATCCATTTCAGGCAAATCCGGCAGGATACGGTTCTGCTGAATTTCCGCAGGCATATCGTCGCCGGAAGAATCAGCCGCGCCCGGGTTGTCGGTTTCAACAGGCTTATTCTCATTCATTTTATTATTATCTTTACTGCCGCAGCCGGCAAAGATGATAACGCATACCGCTAAAAACAATAAGAGAAACGCCGTATATTTTTTTACCGTTTTTATCATAAACTTACCCTCTTTTTATTCTGAATATTGTTTTTATTATTATAATATTATAATACATTTTTGTTTTTCCATCGGAAATAGGAGCGCGTAGAAAACAATTCTGCCATGATATTAATATACACGATATAATGAATAAATTAAAGCTAAATTTGTGAATTTTACAAATTTATATTTCTTACAAATATAACAAAAACGGAAAAGAAATTTTAAAAATATATGATATACTGTAATTGCAGCTGTAAAAATAAAAAGATTGGAACATAATATAAAAATGATTTTTGAAACGATACAAATTTCCGGTTATGGCGAAGTTTGTTTATTGAACGAATATATTGACAACGTAAAATCCGCCAAAAATTGCATAGTATCAACCACGGATATAAAGCCAAGCGAAGTAATGAATTATTTAAAAGACGATAATCTTGTGGTAATGACCGGAAATTATACGCAATCGTGTTATATTATGCACTATATACATCACTACGAACGCGAATTGTCCGGCGGGCGTCATAATGCGGAGCTGAAACGGGCGCGTATATCGAGGATCTGCTATATCGCGAGAGAAAACGCGCTTGTCGGCGTAACCGGATTGCCGGGAGATATAAATTTCAAACAATGGCTAAGCGACGAGACCGGCGATAAACTTTATCTTCTCCCCCTGCGGAGGCTGGAACGGATCATAACGGATACAAGGCGCATGGAAGAGGGAATAGAGTATGATTTTTTGCAATCAAAAATATATATCGCGCCATTTGTTTATGTTCCGTCGGATTCGAGCGTTCCCGAAATGTACGCAAAATATTCGGACGTTTTCAAAAATAAAAGCGTCGCCGATATGGGGACCGGCACAGGGATTCTCGCGATTCTTGCGGCGCAGTCGGGAGCTTCCCGCGTCGTTGCCGCCGATATCAATCCCGCCGCCGTCAAATGCGCGGAAAATAACTTTGCCAAAAGCGGGTTTGAAAAAGTCATTGACGTAGTTGAAAGCAATTTATTTGAAAGCATAACCGAAAAATTTGACGTTATAATTTTTAATGCCCCGTGGGTCCAGGGGAATCCGAAAAACATATATGAGCTCGCAATCTACGACAGCAACTTTTTGATTTTAAAGCGTTTTATTTCAGACGCAAAGAAATATTTAAATGATAGCGGGGTCATATTATTGCAATTATCCGATATATCGCAGCAAACGGACGGCAGTCTTGATATTCTTTATAATCAGCTTAAACTTGACGGTTTTGTTATCTCGGACAGTTCTTTTATCAAACGCAAAAACCGGATGTTCGGCAAATTGGAAAAAGTATATTTGTTTGAAATTAAGAAAGGATAACAAATAAAATGTCTGCGGCAGTTTATGAAAAGATAGTAAAATATATCGACGAACATATAAAAGACGAAATAACGCTCGAAGACATATCAAAACTCGCCGGATATTCCCTGTGGCATTTATATAAAATATTTAAAGTCTATTCGCCCGTGCCGATCAAAGAATTTATTCGGAATAAAAAAATATACGCCGCCGCGCATGAAATATACACAGGACGTAAATTATTAGACGTCGCCCTTGACTATGGCTATCAGACGCCGGCGGGGTTTTACAAAGCGTTTCAAACAGTTTTCGGCTGTAAGCCGAGCGAATATAAAATTACAAATACAAGGAGAAATATATTTATGAACATAGAAAACGTAAAAACGATTGAAGAATTGGATGAAGTATTGAAATTTTTTGATTATTTTTCAGGGATTGACCGTGAAAGCGACGAAAAATTCGGATATAAATGGTGGATTGAAAACATGGATAAAAATCCCGAATTGCTGTTATACGCGAAAGACGGCGATCAAATCTGCGCTGTCACGCTTGGGTTTGGGGACGGCGACAATATAACCGTACATGAGGGTGTGCTTGATGAATACAAAGATACAGGCATATTCGAGGCTCTGTTTATCGAAATCGAAAAGAGGGCGAAAAAACTCGGATTCAACGGCATAGCGTTGGGTATAGGCGAAGGGCAGGAAGAATTTTACGCAAAACTCGGATACACAGGCTCGATGCTGATCCAGTCCGAAAAACACAGCGTAGACGAACTTAAAAAAGTCATAGAAAACAATAAAAATTATGAAATCACCGGGACGAACATATACGAGGGATATATCAATCAACTCTGGCTGCGCGTATCGATTCTGGATAAAGAATTGAAGAAAAAATACGAGGAAGACCTCGGCGATTGCTGGTGTCAGATTATTGTTGGGAAAGGTATATGATTTGTAGGGGCGACCACGCAGGGTCGCCCCTACGATTCTTTTTTACGTAATCCTGTAATTTTCCAAATATATTTTCAGGTTTATATAATTTTTTTGGGGATGAGAAACATTGGGCGTTATAAAACACAGTCTGTTATTTCTGTACGCGGTCAAAAGGTGTCTGTCGGGATAAAGCGTCATGCAGGAACCTCCGGGTTTTCCGCAACCGACGACGATATATTCATAAACGAACTTCGTTCGTTCCATTTCTATTTCGGGCGTATTGGACGTATTCGTAAAATTCGATAAAAGAAATTTATATTCCTGTTTCCCGTCATATTTTTTATATGTGATTATATCGTCCGTCCGCGGGATAGACAAATCTAAGGAAAATTCGGTGGTTATGTCTTTGGTGATCAGATCTGATTTGTTAAAAATAATTTGAAAATCGATCCTGTTTTCTTCATAATATAAAATGATATTTTTGATGATCTCGTATTTTTCCTCATAGTTGTATTTTTCTTCGACAATCAGTTTTTTCTGAACCGAATGTTTATTGATTCCGCGTTTTTGAAGAACCGGCATTTTTTGAACGTTGTTTGTCATGGCAAATATGCCGTCGTTTGTGAAAAACACGTTGTCTTCATGATTTTTGATATATTTGATTCCGCCTGACGCGTTGAATTCTATTTCATAATTTGGTGTTATGACAAGACTGTTTTTGAATTTGAATTGATTTTGATTATCATTGCCGAAATTTTTCCGGGTGTAAACCCCATGCCTTTCAAAATCCCTGTTTTTTTCTGTTTTGTCTTTATCTGTTGTCATAATTTATCGCAGCTCACTCTGTAAATTGATTTAAATAAACGAACATGGCTCTCTTAAACGAACGCAATTCGTCTATTAATATTATATTCGCGTGAAGCTGATTTTGTTTTTTTAGGGACACCATATATGGTGTCCCTACGCATGTTATATTTATATCAATTATTAATTTATTAATTTATTAATTTGATTTTTAACTCACCACGTCCAATGCGTTTATGGCTTTATCAATAGCGGCTGACGCTTTGGATTGATTTTTTTCGACATACGACGCCACTTCTTTTTTACCCGTTTTCGACATTGTGATATATGGAGACAGCACGGAGCTTTCCCAATACAGATAACCCATGTCATATATACGATTAGAAAAAATTATATCAAGCATTTCGCCCGATTCTTCATCGCGTGAGATTTTCGTTTTGAGCATGGTGTCATAATATACCGGTTTGACGGACTTGTACGATTCGGCGCAGAGGGCTTCGAGGATGACCCCTTCCCTCTCGATATCGCTGACAGTCACGGGGATCGCCATCATTGTCGCGTTAAATACCCTTGAATAATATAATTCCTGCGCCTCGTCGTATTTTGGCGTTGGTATAATCCCGAAATCGCTTTCCATGTCGCGGAGTATTTTTGACCAATTCATCAGTTCATGCCAGAACAGGACTTGATTTCCCGGGAACATCGTGTCCTGAAAACGGTGATTCCCCGCCGCGTCCGCGTCAAAGAACCTGTGGTCGCCCGCGTTTAATATATCCACGATTTTTTCATAAACATCAACAAAGCGGGGACTGCCTGCGGCAAAATACGGTATATCGTCCGCGTCTTTCCTCACGAATTTCTCGCCCGCCGAAAGCATAAACGACGGATACACCAAAAAGTTCAGAGACATAAAGCCGTACTGGTCGTTCTGGTCCCACTTACCGTTGCCGTCGAGATCGACCGACGCGCCTTTGGACATATCGGCGAATTTATCCAATGTCCATTTGCCGTCGCGCACAAGCTGATAGGGACTTTCGAGCCCGAAATTCGAGAGCATTTTTTTATTGAAGAACATAGGCATCACTGCCGAGTAATGCGCGAAACACAAATCCCCCGCAACGCCGTACAGCCTGTGGGAAAATGACAAATCGTTCACCACGTCTTTGTCCCACCACGGTTTTGTCAAATCGATATAGGGTATCGAATTTACTTCATACAACAGCCCGGCCTGCGCCATACTCAAAGAATCGCCTATGTACGCGAAAATAAGATCGTAATCGTCGCTTCCGGATTTTGCGCTCTTCTGGCCTTTTGTTTTCGCGTCGCCGGGATCGTTGGCGACGATTTCAAAAATCTCTATGTCATACCTGTCCTCTATGATCCTGTTTCTCCTGTATACGGCGTCATTAAATACATCGCCCGTTTCTTCGCTCGCCGTTATTTGAGTCAGAAGCCATGTCACCGCGTCGGGTTTGGTATTGATGATCCTGAACTTATACCCGTTGAATTTTATATCGGGCAGTTCCGGTTCCGGTATTGCCGTTATATTGCTTTTTTCACCGTCGTTTTGAACGTCATTGTCGCCGGGTTGATTTTCCGCGTTTTTATTTGTATCGGTATCCGCCGGTTTCCCGCCGCATGACAAAATCGGTAAAACCGCCGAACAGATCAATAGAAACGCAAGAAATAAAACCGATATTCGTTTTTTGCTGATTTTCATAAAATTTTTTACCTTTCAATTTTTATAATAATTTTTTTACAAAATAACTTTCTTTATAGTATCATACAATTAATTTGTGAATAAATTTCCGCATTTACTTTGCAAAAATAAAATATAAATTTAAAAACCCGGATTTTTTTGTTTAAATTGAGTTTATATAACTGCGCCATAATAGAAAATATAGGCATTATATACAAAAAATTATGAATCAGGAAACGGGATTGAGTTTATGTTTAATATCATGGTTGTCGAAGACGACCCGAACACGAGAAAATTATTGCAAACGATCCTCTCCCAGAGCGGATACGACGTCCTGCCGGCCGAAAACGGCGAGAACGCGCTTGATATTCTGGATAAAAAGCATGTCGATTTGATTGTTCTCGATATTATGATGCCGAGAATGGACGGATATCAATTCACGGAAATTTTGAGGGAAAGCGGCTGCAATCTGCCGATTTTGATGGTCACGGCGAAAGAAACCCCTCAGGATAAAAAGAAAGGCTTTATCATCGGCACGGACGATTATATGGTCAAGCCTTTTGACGAAGAAGAACTGATCCTGAGGATATCCGCGCTTTTGAGACGCTCGCGGATCGTCAACGAACACAGGCTCACAATCGGCGAAACCACGCTCGATTACGATTCGCTTACCGTTTCAAGAGAGGGAAATGTTCAGGAACTCCCAAATAAAGAATTTATGCTTTTGTATAAACTCCTGTCGTATCAAAACAAAATTTTCACCCGCCGCCAGCTTATGGACGAAATATGGGACATGGAGAGCGACACCGACGAGAGAACCGTCGACGTTCATATCAACCGCCTCAGGGACCGTTTTAAAGAAAACCGCGATTTCGAGATACAGACTATACGCGGGCTGGGTTATAAAGCCGTGAGGTCGCAATAAAATTATGAAAGAATCAAAAAAAATAAAAAAAAATAAAAAAGCCTGCGAATTTCAGGAGTTTCAGGAGCTTCAGGAACTTCACGATTACGCTTCGCTCAATATAATGGCTGTGATCTTCGTGTTTTTTATCATGTTCTCGGCGGGCGTTATCGCTTGGATTTCGATGTTCGCATTGGACCGGCTCAATATGCTTTCGAGGATCAGGCATTCTATCATGTTTTTGCAGTCCGCAATGTTTATGGCGAGCGTTATTCTGGGGACCGTGATCGCCTATTTCGCGAGCAAAAAACTTTTAAAGCCGCTCAATAATTTAATAAGAGCGACAAAAATAATAGCGAAAGGCAATTTTAAAGTAAAAGTGCCTGAAACGTCAAATCCCGCCGTTTTGCGCGAGCTTATCGAAAGTTTTAACAAGATGGCGGAAGAGCTCGGCGGGATCGAGATTTTCAGGAACGATTTTATAAATAATTTCTCGCACGAGTTTAAAACCCCGATCGTTTCGATCAAAGGGTTCGCGAAACAGTTAAAACAGGATAACCTCCCCGAAGAACAGAAAAAAGAATATATAGATATAATCATAAAAGAATGCGAAAGGCTTTCGGATATGTCGTCGAAAGTGCTTTTGCTGACAAAACTTGAAAACCAGCAAATCATCACGGACAAAAAAGATTATTCGTTAGACGAACAAATCAGAAACTGCATACTTTTGCTTGAAAAACAATGGGGCAGAAAGAACATAGAGTTTAATGTCGAGCTTGACCCGGTGATATTTCATGGGAACGAAGAAATGATGTCGCATGTTTGGATCAATCTATTGGGCAACGCTATAAAATACAGCAGCGAAAACAGTGAAATTTCCGTAAGCTGCCGGGAAACGAAAAAAGTGACTCCGGGAGGGATCGAAACCGCAACAGAAGTTAAAATAACCGACAGCGGAATAGGCATGGACGAAAAAACGTTAAAGCATATTTTCGAAAAATTTTATCAGGGTGACCCCGCCCGCAGCGACAGCGGCAACGGCTTGGGACTTCCGTTGGTGAAAAGGATCGTCGGGCTCTGCGGCGGACGCATATCGGTCCAAAGCGAAAAAGACAAAGGCACGGCATTTTATATTTATTTGCCGGGAAAGAAAAAATAAGATATAAAATCAAATTCAAAGCATGTATTTTTTGCGTTTATTGAGATTATAATAATTATTGCGTTTATAATTTATAATAAGTTTATGGCATATAGGAAAACGCCGTACGGAGAAAATAAAAAAGGAGGTGTCGTCCGATGTCGGCACAAAAAAATAAAATAAAAAACAAATCACATAAAAACCTGTTTATCGTAAATCCCAATGCGGGAACAAAACAGGCTAAACTTTATTTGCCTAAAATTCTCGACTTATTTCACGAACATGGGGACACCAATTCCGTTTATTTGACAGAGGCAAAAGGCGACGGGATCAAACTCGCCGCAAATTATGGACACACCGCCGACAGGATCATTTGCATGGGCGGCGACGGGACTTTCAGCGAAGTCATAACCGGCATGAAAATCGCCGGACTGGATATTCCTATCGGTTATATCCCCGCGGGTACGGCAAACGATTTCGCTGCCAGTTTAAACCTGTCAAAAAATATTATGCAGGCCGCGCAGGATATCATCGACGGCGAAGTCACGCTTTTGGATATAGGCAAATTCGGCGAGCGTTATTTTTCATATATCGCATCGTTCGGCGCTTTTACCAAAGCTTCGTACAGCACGCCGCAAAGCACGAAAAATATGTTCGGGCAGTTCGCGTATATAATCGAGGCGATAAAAGAACTGCCCTCTATACGACCTGAATATGTCAGAATAGAAACAGACGCGCGTAAGATAGAGGGTGATTATATATTCGGCGCCGTGAGCAATTCAAAGTCAGTCGGCGGCGTATTGTCCCTGGATTCGGATATAGTCGATATGAGCGACGGCGTTTTCGAAGTGCTTTTGATAAAGCCGTTAAATAACGCGAAAGCCGTCTGCGACTGCGTATATTCTTTATTAAACCAAAATTACGATTCTGAATATATCACGTTTTTCAACGCGGACAAAGCAATAATATATTCCGATCCCAACATGAATTGGGCGTTAGACGGCGAACATGCCAGCGGCTGTGAAAAAATCGACATAAAAAATTTGAAAAAGGCAGTGAAAGTTATATCGAAGTAAGAAAAAATAGGAAAAACACCCGTCGCCGCAATTCAACGCGGTTTTAAAAAAAATATAAATTTATTTTTATCAATCGTTATCCAAAATTTTTTCCGTGAATATAAATGATTAATAGAGCAAGAAAATTTTATATCAATTATACCGGAGGAAATTTATAATGCCATTTTCATTTGAGATTCCCAAACCTCAGAACATAAAAAAAACTCTGCTTTCAACGCGGCAAAAAATCATAAGCGGCGGCGGGACATTTTCGGGAGACGATCAATCCGGGAGATTTTCCGGCAAAGGCGTTGATGGAATTTATCACGCGGGCGATTCGTCGATCAGAATAACCATAATAAAAAAGCCGGCGCTATATCCCGAATCTGCCGTGCAAACCGCAATCGAGGATTATTTTACTGAACCGTAGGGCGCGCCGAGGGCGTCGCGCCCTACTTTGTTCACAAAAAATTTATTTATATTTTAATCAAAAAAACTCTTGACATATATGATTTATTGTGCTATAATATAAAACGCTGCCGATAATAACTGAACTTTGTTTAGTTAACGTGTGGGAGCTTAGCTCAGCTGGGAGAGCATATGCCTTACAAGCATAGGGTCGTGGGTTCGATCCCCTCAGCTCCCACTATATCGGCGAAAAATATATTATGGCCCAGTGGCGCAGTTGGTTAGCGCGCAAGCCTGTCACGCTTGAGGTCGAGGGTTCGAGCCCCTTCTGGGTCGCCAATATTTTTTTATTTTGTTTCCTGCCTCTGTAGCTCAGTTGGTAGAGCAGAGGACTGAAAATCCTCGTGTCGTTGGTTCAATTCCGACCGGAGGCACCATTTGTCTATTATGAATATAAACTGCTGTATATTCTTGGGCGTTGCTCAGGATAATGGCACAAACGCGGATTTAGCTCATTTGGTAGAGCGCGACCTTGCCAAGGTCGAGGTGGCGGGTTCGAGCCCCGTAATCCGCTCCAATTTTTGTCCTGCAACAAAAACGGCGCCATAGCCAAGTGGTAAGGCAGAGGTCTGCAAAACCTTTATCCGCCGGTTCAAGTCCGGCTGGCGCCTTGAAGAGAAAGCCCTCATTCCATCAATGGTTTGAGGGATTTTTATTTTTAAATTTTATTTAAGAAATATGCGAGAAATATCACTTTTGGCTACTATTTGGCTACTAAGGCTATTAAAAGCTATGATAAATTGCAGAAGTTACGATAGTTTATGATAGGATAACTAAAAAAGAACGCTTCCGTTTCTGGGTGTCCAACGTCACCGACATATACATTGCCCTTGGATGAGTATCGTCTGAATAATCTTAAAAACATCCGTCGGTCACCATAAAGGTGACCGGCTTCAATATATTTCGATTTCACGATATTCTGAATTCAATAGTCGGCGTTCTCAAAAATAATTTTAAAAGGGTATTGAAATATAACAAAAGAGGGTTCGGGTGATAATAAGTATTGATGCTTTATACAAGGACTGGGCTAATTTCCCAGTCCTTGTCGTTTACGGTATTTATATAAATAATTTAGTTCTGTGCGTGAATTTCTATTGAAATATTCTATAGGTTATGGTATAATATATTAATAAATGGGTGAGATACTTTGAACGGGAATTATTTAGTTTGGTATTATTGATAATGAACTGGCAAATGGTTAGGAGATAGGAAGATGAATAAAAATCAAAAAACTTATATAAGCCTTTTCAGCGGCGCAGGGATTGGCTGTTATGGTTTTAAACTTGAAGATTTTGAATGTGTGGCGACCAATGAAGTGGTTGAACGCAGATTAAATATACAGAAAGCAAATGATAAATGTAAATACGAAACCGGATATATTTTAGGGGATATAACATCCGAAGAAACAAAAAAGAAATTATTTGATGAAATTGACTTTTGGAGATATAATGAAATCTTAAAAGAAATTGATGTAATAATAGCGACTCCTCCCTGTCAGGGTATGTCGGTTGCCAATCACAAAAAATCTTTTGATGAAATAAACAGAAATTCTCTCGTAGTTGAATCAATCAAGATAGTAGATACTATTAAACCAAAGATTTTCATATTTGAAAATGTGGCTTCGTTTATGAAAACTGCCTGTGTCGATATGAATGATGCAGTCATAAGTATCGGTGAAGCTATTATTGCAAATCTGGGTAAGAATTATTCCATATATTCAGATATAATAAATTTCAAGAACTATGGAGCCTGTTCCAGCAGGACAAGAACACTTGTGATAGGCGTCAGGAATGATTTGGCAGATTCCATATCTCCTATAGAACTATTCCCTGATTATATACCTGAGCGTACACTCAGGCAAACCATAGGTCATTTAAAACATCTTACAACATGGGGGGAATTTGACAAAGACGATATATACCATAATTTTAGAACATATCCTGAAAATATGAGGAGTTGGATAACTGAACTGAACGAGGGACAATCAGCATTTGATAATACAAATCAGTCATGTATCCCACATAAAATTGAAAATGGGGAAGTTATATATAATCAAAATAAGAATGGGGATAAATATAAAAGGCAGATATGGGATAAAGTCGGTCCCTGTATTCATACAAGAAACGACCAATTAGCCAGCCAAAATACAGTTCACCCCACAGATGACCGAGTATTCAGTATTCGTGAGCTTATGCTGATGATGACTATACCTGATAATTTCAAATGGTCTAAAATATCTACTGAGGTTCTCAATGGATATGACGAAAAGCAAAAAATAGCTTTTATGAAGAAAGAAGAAATCAATATAAGGCAATCCATAGGGGAAGCTGTTCCTACTGAAATATTCAAAAGCATAGCCAATAAAGTTAAATCGTTTCTGAATAAAGCAAATTTGAAAACAATGGAAATCAATAAGATTATTGAAAGCAGAAATCTTTCAGATGTAAATGATCTGACTGATTTTATTTTGGAAAATATAAAGGTTTTGGGATATTCGACCCTATGTAAGATTGCAGAACTCTCAAATGCCAAAAGAACAAAGAACTCAGCATATTTTACCAACAAATCAATCATTACAGAAATTATGAAAACTGTTCCAGATTTTGATGAGCAGGAGATACATATACTTGAACCATCCGTAGGGGTAGGAAACTTTATTCCGTTCTTGATAAAAAAGTATGAGCATATAGGAAAAGTAAATATTGATGTGGTCGATATTGATGAGAATGCTCTGACGATCTTAAAAATACTTTTGCAGAGTATTAAAATACCTGATAATGTTTCGATAAACTATATCAATGACGACTTCTTGACATATAATTTCAATAAAAAATATAACCTTGTTATCGGGAACCCCCCATTTACTAAACTTGCTCCAAATGATTTCATGTTAAATCAATATAAATTAGAAGCATATAACTATGAGACTACAAATACGTTTTCATTCTTCCTTGAAAAAGCATTGAAGCTCGGCAACTATGTTTCTATGATAACTCCCAAGTTTCTTTTGAATACTCCTGAGTTTGCTTTGACAAGAGAGCTGTTGCAAAATATGAAAGTAGATTATATTATTGATTTCGGAGAATATGGCTTTGAGGATATTCTTGTAGAGACTATTTGTATCAATATCGAAAACAATTCAAAACCCAGTAATACAAATGTTATTTCTATTCCCCTTTCAAGAAACGAAATCAAAAAACAAAATTATATATTCGATAAGAAGTTTCCGTATTGGATTATTTATCGAAACGAAAATTTTGATAATGTATGGGATAGCATGGAATTCGATATTTTCACAGTTTTTCGTGACAGACAAATCACAAACCCAATGCTGAAACCGGAAGGGGAAGTCAGGGTCTTAAAATCAAGAAATATAAATGACGATGGAACAGAAATAATTGATATTGAAGGATATGATTCATATATTGATGTCAATACTCTTACAAAACTTAGTGTATATAAATATTTTAATAATACAGACATTTATTTGACCCCCAACATGACATACAATCCTCGTGTAATGAAAATGCCTAAAGGCGTTACTGTCAATGGTTCTTTGGCTATTCTTATACCGAAAAAAAACATTGTTTTGACTGATGAAGAAATGAAATACTTTGCATCTAAGGAATATCGGGAGTTTTACAGGATTGCGAGAAATTATCAAACGAGGTCTTTAAATATAGATTCAAGTTCAGTTTGTTTTTTTGGAATAAAAAAGCCGGAGGTAAATGATTATGAAATGGCTGTCGGAAAAAGATATAGCAGAGTTCCTGCAAGACAAGGATTATGATGTTCGTAAATCCAATAATGCAAGGTGGATAGACCAGAAATGCACCGCTGACGTTATAACCCTTGTATCAGATTGTGTTATCGAATATACAGCAGGAGATTTAGAAAAAACATTTTGGCGCGGCGATATTCAGTTAAACGAATACACGATGGAGAATGTAAAGAATATTTTTAAGAAACCGGGAACAGATGAACCTATGGCTGAAAACGAGTATGATAAATTTTTCTCACAGCCTTTAGAACTATTGGCTTATGCCGGAGTTCTCGAAAGGGAAAAGATTAAAAATAAAAATTTTTATAAAATCAAGAATATAGATATTCTGCAATTTTTAGCGTTAAGGGAAAAGAATTCATTGCTGTTCTTGAATAAATACATTGAAAAAGTAATGAAAGATTCTGATATATTCGATGTGTTTGAAGAATTCTTCAAGGTTCAGAATGATAAAACATATAATGCTCTAAAAGAAACATTCAAAAATTTTACTATAAAGAATACCCCTATACAAGGAGAAACCGAATGTTTCAGAATATTTATAAAAGTCATTAACCCATTGGCGTATCACAGAAATATACAAGGGACAGAAAGAGGAAAGTTGTCTCCTGATAAAATCAGTTTGGATATGCTGATGTATAACAGAGTAAATTTCAGAGACCTCTATATGAATAAACCCAAAGGGGTAACACGGACACAATATGCTAAACAAATGGGAATTTCCTTGAATTCGTCATATACAACCTATTTATCCACAAAGGCTAAAAAACTTCTCAGGTTATTTAATGATAATCACAGGGACAGCCGACCAGAAGTTTATGATGAAAGGCATATTAATGATTTGGCAACCCACATGCACCATATATTTCCAGAAGCAGAGTATCCTGAAATATGTATGTACGTGGAGAATTTAATTGCTTTAACCCCGACCCAGCATCTTAACTATGCTCATCAGAATGGCAATACTCAAATAATTAATGAAACCTATCAGCATATTTGTCTGATAGCAAAGTCAGGTAATATAAAAGAAAATTTAGAAAACGATACTATCGAAACCATATATGACTTTAATAATTTTATATTTGTCCTATATACAGGGCTTGAAAGAGAAATATTTAAAGAAATTGAATTGATGGATTTTGAGAGTGTTGTCAGGGAAATTAATCTGTGTTATGCGTAAATTAATTTCAAACAAGTGGGAATTATTTTTGTACGCCGAAAGAAAAGTATTTATTTGAATACTTTTGGATACAATGATATGACAATATCGACTGATAAATTTAAAAATTGGACTTGTGACAAGGAAGTGTGTTATGCCAATATCGTTTACCGATAAATTTAATTTGAATAAGAAAGACTTTTTTGCCACAGGTGCATTTGATACCATTTTGGATGTGGATTCGCGTGTATTTATAGATCCTGCATTACTTGATGGATGTAATATTACTGAATTTGTCGGAGCACGAACTAAAGCAGAAAAATATTTTTCAAATATAATTACGCTCCTATCTTACGCTCGAAATACAAATGATATGTATTGGAAGAAAGCCGACAAGATGCTTACTTTCAAAGAATTAACAGGAACTTGTTTCGGCTATTCTCAAAAAGGTACATCAGGAAATGCTATTGGAAAAGTGTTGCGTGAGACTATTCTCCATACTATCAAAGAACTTATTAATGTAGGAGAAAAAGACCCTACGTTGGCTATCTTTTTAGCTTGCTCAAGTTTGGTGTTCAGAAATTTAGGATTGTTTTCTTTAACGTTTGCTTCGACGCCTGTGGTGTCGTATATCAGATAGTCGCTCTTTTTAGGGTCGAGTTCACGGCAGATGGGTTCGGTTATCTCAACGAGATTAAGAAACATCAGTTCAATGCAGCAGCCGAAACGCTCGCGAAATGTTGTTAGGTCAGTTGGCTTGGGAATCGTTTTGAACTCACAGAACTCGCGCAATTCACGACTCAACTGTAATACCCTGAGAAATACTGTATCATCAGCGATACCGATTATGTTCGACAACTGGAAAAACCAGATGAAACTTTCAAGTTTGTTTCCTCTCGGTCTGCCTGTGTCTTTGTAGTATGCTTTGTAAAATGATTTCGGTATAAGTTGTTCCAACTTGATATGGGCTTTTAGTTGGCTTAGAAACTTAGGCGCATCTTCGTAAATATCGCTCAGTGATATTTGCACATTCACTTTTTGCATGATTTTTTCTCCTCTTTTGGGGTGTTTGGTTTTTTGATCAGAATTATTATATCACAAAAGTGGAGAGAAATCAGTTGTTTCACAATCAAAAAATGCCGATGAAAACGGCTTTTTATCAGTTTTCTTATCGGCTATATGAATGATAATAAGGAGAAAAGATATGTCATACCAGTCAATAGATAAAATGCAAAATTTATTATCTGAAACTGTTTTTTCACATACTGAATCACCTAAAAAAGCTGCTGGCAGAGCTTTAGGAACGATTATTGAAATTATCAGTTTCTATATGCTCAAAGCATGGGGACATGAATATGAAATAGCTATTGAAAAACCATTGCCTGAATATGCAAACCAAGATATTACACATAATGTTGAATTTACTTTTCATCGAAGTAATTTTATTAAAAAACTTTCTGTACCAGTAGGTAATTCGATTACGTCAACTGAAATATTCAAAACAGCTGAACTTTCAAAAAAATTTCAAAAACTTTCAACAAGCCGTAATCTGATAAAAGACGGTATTATTAAAAATGCGTGTACAGTTGCTCATTCCGAATCTTCTTTTTGTAATGCTTATTTGTCGTTGGATAGAAATAATATTTTTCTTTATGAACTCGAAAATAATCCATTTGCAATGTTTGAATGTAAACGCGTTGGAGTTGAAGAAGGTAATAAAAAAGGTCCGCAGACAATAGAAAAAGCAAAACAGGGGGCATATGTTGCGCGTACAGTATCGTCGATTCAGCGTGTAAGATTAAGCGATGGCAGAGTTGCCGGCGTAGCGGAATACAACGGAAATCTCGAATCTTTTAATGATTATGACAGTTTTATCGAAAAAGCGGTTTTAGAACTTAACGCGGCAATACTTAAACGTTTTATTTTAACAGTCGGAATTGTTAGTAATCACGGTAACTGGTTCACATCAAATAAACAAAATAAAGAAATAAAAGTGTTGGCTCAGTCTTATGATTGGCTTATGTTCCTGTCAGACAACGGATTAACTTCTTTTATTCAAAATATTTTATTAAGTAATAATTCGAAATTTGAAATTGTAAAAAATGCTTTTCAGCAAAGTTATATAAAAAATAAAAAAGTTAATAAATTTACCAAGACAAATATTGATATCGATGCGGATAAAATTTTAACAGAATATTTTATAAACAATATAAATGAAATTCAAACATGGTTCAATATCATTTCTCCAAAAGAAAAAAATATTGAAATATTAAAAATGATGTTAAACAAATTAAGAAAACTGGAGGTTTAAAATGTCAGGTGGAAGAAAAGCAATAACAGACAACAAAGATTGGTGTACTCCTAAAAAATATGTTGACGCCGTAAAAAAAGTTTTTAATGGTAAAATTGAATTAGATCCATGTTCAAGTATATATTCTATCGTAGGCGCTTCAACAGAATTTATACTTCCGCAAACAGACGGATTGCAGGAGGAATGGGATTATGATACTATTTATGTAAATCCGCCGTATGGAAATGATAAAGAAAGAGGCACTACAATTCGAAATTGGTTTGAAAAAATTGCAATTACACATAAAAAATACAATTCTGAGATTATCGCATTAGTGCCGGTTGCCACTAATACGTTACATTGGAAAAAATATGTATATCCAATTGCAAAAGCAATTTGTTTATTATATGACACGCGATTAAAATTTATTATTCGGGGAACTGATAATAATAAAGGCGCTCCGATGTCATGTTGTGCGATATATTATGGGAATAATGTAGATTCTTTTGTGGATGTATTTTCAATTTTTGGCGCGGTTATACCTCTTGACAGAATAACCTTTCCTAAAATAATAAACGAATATGAACAAATTAGTTTAATATAAGATTTATAAAAATATTGAAAAATTTATATTGTTTTCCGTAAAAATATTTAAAGAGATTTATTGAAACCTATTGCAATTATTCTATTTCTATTGTATAATATATATAGAAGATTGTAAAAATCAAATAAATCTTTTTTATTTTTGCGGCCAATGAATTGTTAAAAATTTAACAAACACATCATACAAAAACAATATATATATTTTATAATTATAATAAATATAAAAATATTAAAATTATAGGAGGAAAAAGAAGTAATGAAAAAGAAAATGACGACCGTAGATTTTCATGGAACAAAAGATCAGGAAAAAATGCTCGCGGATGTTATTTGTGAGTACAGGGACGTTAAAGGCGCATTGATGCCGGTTTTGCAGAAAGCCCAGAATATTTACGGCTATCTCCCCATTGAAGCGCAGAAAATGATCGCCGAAGGAATGGGAGTGAGCTTGGAGGAAATCTACGGCATAGTGACGTTTTATTCGCAGTTTTCACTGAATCCGAAAGGCAGCGTTTCGATCGCGGTATGCCTGGGGACGGCCTGCTATGTCAAAGGGAGCGGCGCCATACTCCAAAGGATCGCGGATCAGCTCGGCGTGCCGCCCGGCGAAACTTCGGGCGACGGCAAATATTCCCTTGAAGCCACAAGATGTATCGGGGCATGCGGGCTCGCGCCGGCTATGATCGTCAACGAAGAAGTTTACGGCAGATTGCTGAAACCCGAAGACGTCGATCCTATAATTGAAAAATACAAGAATTAGAAATAATTGAAACAAGGAGAATTGATATATGAAAAGTATTGCCGAATTGAACGTTATAAAAGATGAAGTGAAAGACAGAGTCTTTATGCGAAACGAAGGCGACGGGGTGCGGATAATTGTGGGAATGGCGACCTGCGGCATCGCGGCGGGCGCGAAACCGGTTTTGGCCGCGCTGGAAGCGGAAGTTGAGGCGGCCGGATTTGCCAGCGTTACGGTAAAACAAGCCGGCTGTATAGGCATATGCCAGTATGAGCCGATCGTCGAAATCATCGAAGGCGGAAAAGAAAAAGTTACTTATGTTAAAATGGACGCCGAAAAAGCGAAAGAAGTATTTAACAGACATATATTAAACGGCGAAATAATCAAAGAATATACGATCGGCGCAATACCCGCAAACGTCGACTCCGCCGATGAAATCCCCCCCGTATCGATCGCGGGCACGCCGTTTTATAAACATCAGAAAAGAATCGCTTTGAGAAACTGCGGGATAATCGATCCGGAAGATATCGAAGAATATATAGCCGCAGACGGTTATCAGGCTCTGGGAAAAGCGCTGACTTCCGGAATGACGCGGGAAGACGTGATCAAATGCCTGAAAGATTCCGGCCTCAGGGGCAGGGGCGGCGCGGGATTCCCCGCGGGAACGAAATGGGAGTTTGCGCAAAAGCAAATATCGGACAAAAAATATGTCTGCTGCAACGCCGACGAAGGCGACCCCGGCGCATTTATGGACCGGTCGATTCTGGAAGGCGATCCCCACGCCATAATCGAAGCGATGGCGATCGCGGGATACGCGATCGGTTCGGACGAAGGATATATTTATATAAGAGCCGAATATCCGATCGCGGTCAAACGCCTTGAAATCGCAATAAATCAGGCCCGCGAAAAGGGGCTTTTGGGCAGTAATATTTTTGGCGCGGGATTTAATTTTGATATCACGATAAGACTCGGCGCGGGAGCGTTTGTCTGCGGCGAGGAAACCGCATTGCTCACTTCGCTCGAAGGCAACAGAGGAGAACCCCGGCCCAGGCCGCCGTATCCGGCGGTAAAAGGCTTATTTGGCCAGCCGACTATATTAAATAACGTTGAAACATACGCGAATGTCGCGCAGATTATATTAAACGGCGCGGAATGGCTGTCGGTTATGGGCACGGAAAAATCCAAAGGCACAAAAGTTTTCGCGCTCGGAGGCAAAATCACGAATACGGGGCTTGTCGAAATCCCTATGGGTACGACTTTAAGAAAAATCGTCGAAGAAATAGGCGGCGGGATCCCCAACGGCAAAAAATTCAAAGCGGCCCAGACAGGCGGCCCGTCGGGCGGATGTATCCCCGACAGTCTGGCCGACACGCCGATCGATTACGACAGTCTTACCGCAATAGGCGCGATGATGGGTTCGGGCGGGCTTATTATCATGGACGAAGATACCTGTATGGTCGATATAGCGAAATTCTTTCTGGATTTCACAGTCGACGAATCCTGCGGGAAATGCGTCCCGTGCAGGATCGGCACAAGAAGAATGTACGAAATGCTTGAAAAAATCACGTCGGGCAGCGGCGAACCGGAAGATTTAGATAAACTTGAAGCTTTATGCAATCACATCAAAACCGCTTCGCTGTGCGCTTTGGGTCAAACCGCGCCGAATCCTGTCTTATCGACGATGAGATATTTCAGGGACGAATATGTCGCCCATGTAAAAGATAAAAAATGCGCGGCGGGCGTATGCAAAAATCTCTTGCAGTACATAATACTTGAAGAGAAATGCATTGGCTGCACGGCATGCAAAAAAGTCTGCCCGACAGGGGCGATAAGCGGGGAAGTCAAGAAACCCCACGTGATCGATCAATCCAAGTGTATCAAGTGCGACGCGTGCAGGCAGAAATGTAAATTCGACGCCATAATCAAACAATAAGTATTGTGCGAATTAAAAATTTAGGGAGGAATATAATATAAATGGATAATGTAAATATAAAAATAAACGGCAAAGAATACAGCGTCGGGAAAAATTCCACGATACTTGAAGCGTGCAAAGCGGCGTCGATCGATGTTCCCACTCTCTGTTATATGAAAGATATAAACGCGATAGGCTCGTGCAGGATTTGTCTCGTCGAAGTGAAAGGCGCAAAGTCTCTCGTCGCGGCGTGCGTCCAGCCCGTGAGCGAAGGCATGGAAATCATGACGAATACTCCGGCTGTGCAAAACGCGAGAAAGACAAATCTCGAGCTTATTTTATCGGACCATAAAAAAGAATGCCTGAGCTGTATCAGGAACCAGAACTGCGAACTGCAAAAAATGTGCAAAGATTTCGCGGTCGACGACGAAAATTATTTTAAAGGCCAGCAGATCGAGTTTCCCGTGGAACATTCGACGATATTTCTCGTCAGGGATAATAACAAGTGCATAAAATGCAGAAGGTGCGTAGCCGCGTGCAACAGGCTTCAGGATATTTCTGTTATAGGCGCGAACGACAGGGGTTTTGATACTCATATCGGATGTGCTTTTGAATTAAATCTCGCGGATGTGCCGTGCATATCCTGCGGGCAGTGTATCGTCGCGTGTCCGACCGGCGCGTTATATGAAAAAGACGACACGCAGAAAATCTGGGACGCGATCGCGGACCCGAAAAAACATACGGTCATATGCACCGCGCCGTCGATAAGGGCGACTTTGGGCGAATGTTTCGGCATGGAGCCGGGCAGTTTTGTTCAGGGCAAAATGGTCGCGGCATTAAAACGCATGGGCTTTGACGGCGTGTATGATATGGATATGACTGCGGACCTGACGATCATGGAAGAAGCGAACGAATTGATCGAAAGAATAACAGGCGGCGGCAAGCTGCCTCTGATCACGTCGTGTTCGCCGGGTTGGATCAAATACTGCGAGCATTATTTTCCGGAATTTATAGATAATTTATCAACGTGCAAATCACCCCAGCAGATGTTCGGCGCGATTTATAAATCATATTACGCGCAGAAAAAAGGCGTCGATCCCAAAGATATATGCGTAGTCTCGGTTATCCCGTGTACGGCGAAAAAATTCGAGGTGACAAGAGACGGGCAGTCAGCCAATAAAACCGCAAGCGGCGAAGATATAAGAGACGTCGACGTTGCCATAACGACCCGCGAGCTTGGCAGAATGATAACGCGGGCGGGGATAAATTTCTTAGCTTTGCCCGACGAAGAATTTGACGCGCCGATCGAACTCGGTTCAGGCGCGGGATTGATATTCGGCGCGACCGGGGGAGTTATGGAAGCCGCCCTCAGGACCGCCGCCGAAACGATACTCGGCAAGCCTCTCGAAAAACTCGACTTTGAAGAAGTCAGGGGAATCGCGGGGATCAAAAAAGCCTCTTACAAACTCGGCGATTTAGAAGTGAAAGTCGCAGTCGCAAGCGGCACGGCCAACGCCAAGAAAGTCCTGAACGCAATCAAAAAAGGCGCGCTTGACGTTCAATTCGTTGAAATCATGGCATGTCCGGGCGGCTGTATAAACGGCGGAGGCCAGCCTGTCCAGCCGATGAATTTCAAAAACTTCACAGATTTAAAAACCGCGCGGTCAAAAGCTTTATATGCCGTTGACGCGAAATTAAGTATCAGAAAGAGCCATGAAAACCCGATCATAAAAGATATATACGAAAATTATCTCGAAAAGCCGGGCAGCGAAAAAGCGCATCATTTATTGCACACGCATTATCAAAAAAGAGATATGTACGGCAAATAAATATAAATAAAAAATAAAACGGGAGAAAATTGGGGTTCTCCCGTTTTTTTGTTGAAAATCGAAGAAAAAATGTATAAAGAAACGTGTATTGACATCTATTTTAACTTTGTGTATAATAAAAAGCAGTACACCGGGCGGTGGACTCCTATGGCTGAACTCAGAAAGGAGTAAGCCAATGGTAAAAATCTGTTTAAGTATTGTTTCGATAGTCTTGCAAATCGTTTCTATTGTTGTGAGCGTAAAGAACAAGAAAAAATAGACCGCCCGTGGCTGGTGTTGGTCTATTTTTGCTGAGTAAAATTTAATTTATTCGGGTTTAGCCATACCGCCTGTGTGTACATAAACGAACTTCGTTCGTTTCAAGAGAGGGCTCCAATCCTCTCTCTTTATTTGTATCCCTATTATATCATATTTATTCGCCGTTGTCAAGAGTAAAAAAACATTTTTTTCACGGGTTTTGTATCGAATTTGCGTTATGTAAAATCCACTCTAAACGGTGGATTCATCTTTTTCTAAATTTTTTAATGCGTATTCGCAACATTGGATTTAAAGAATATCCATTAACGGGAAACATGCTGATAAAAGAAATTGCTATTGATGTTACTGGTGTACAAATCTTGAAAATAATATTTTCTTTAAAAGGGACAATAAGTTATTCGTCTGGACAATTCGGTTTCGGCAATATAACCATTGAATAAAAAACGCGTAGGGGCGGAATCATTCTCGAACAAGTTCGAGACTTCCGCCCTAAAAATAACAAAAATTTTATTATGTAGGGGCGGATTCAATATCCGCCCCTACATAATATTTACGCAAATCTCTCTACGCATTTTCCTGTTCAAACTGTTTCGCCACAAGACTCCCGCCGCAGTATTTCTCGCGCAGCTTCGGCTTCTCGATCTTTCCGGTAGGATTGCGCGGCACTTCGTCGAATATGACCGTGTGCGGGCGTTTATATCTCGGCAGCTGCTCGCAGAATTGTCTGATTTCTTCTTCGGTACATTCCATTCCCGTTTTTATCGAAATGATCGCGGCCGTGACTTCGCCCAATCTTTCGTGAGGCAGGCCGATAACGGCGACGTCTTTGATCTTGTTGAAACCGCGCAGGAAATCTTCGATTTGCACGGGATAGATATTTTCCCCGCCTGTGATCACGACGTCTTTCTTTCTGTCGACAAGATAAATAAACCCGTCTTCGTCTTCGCGCGCCATATCTCCGGTGTAAAGCCATTTGTCTTTTAACGCGGCGGCCGTTGCGGCGGGGGCTTTATAATAGCATTTCATGACGCAGTCGCCGAATAATATAAGCTCGCCGACGTCGCCCTGCTTGACCGGCGCGCCTTTTTCGTCGACGATTTTCGTCTGCCAGCCATATCCGGCTATGCCGATCGCGCCGACTTTATGTATGTTCTCCACGCCCAAATGCACCGCTCCCGGACCTGTCGATTCGGATAACCCGTAATTGGTGTCGTATTCATGATTGGGGAAATATTTTTTCCAGCGGCGGACCAAACTCGGCGGCACAGGCTGCGCGCCGATGTGCATGAGACGCCAGTTTGATAGATCATAATCGTTTAAATTTATTTCGCCCCGTTCGATCGCGTCGAGAATATCCTGCGCCCACGGGACAAGCAGCCAAACGATCGTGGCTTTTTCTTTCGCCGCCGTCTCGATGATCCATTTCGGTTTTATGCCTGTCAGCAATACCCCTTTGCTTCCCGCGAGTAAACTGCCGAACCAGTGCATTTTCGCTCCGGTGTGATATAACGGCGGGATACATAAAAATATATCGCCGCGGTTTTGGCCGTGATGATTCTGCTCGACTTTGCATGAAGTCGTGAGGCTCAGATGCGGGTGCAGTATGGCTTTCGGGAATCCCGTCGTGCCCGACGAGAAATAGATCGCGGCGTGGTCTTTTTCTGTTAGTTTGATATCCGGCGCGTCTTTTGAGCACGCGTTTGTGAGAAGTTCGTAATTCTCCGCAAAATCGGGCGCGCCGTCGCCTACGAAAAGCAGCGATTTTACTTTTGGGATTTCGTCTTTGATCGCTTTCATGCGGTCGATAAATTCCGGCCCGAACAGAAGGACCGAAACGTCGGCGAGGTCGAGGCAATATTTTATTTCGGCCGACGTATATCTGTAATTGAGCGGCACCGCTATGGCCCCCGATTTCAGCACGCCGAAATAGATCGGCAGCCACTCTATGCAGTTCATGAGCAAAATCCCGACTTTGTCGTCGCGTTTTACCCCGCGTATAAGCAATAAATTGGCGACCTGATTGGCTTTGCTGTCAAATTCGCGCCATGTCATTTCTTTTCTGTACCTGTATTTGCGCGGCGGTTCGACCAGCGCGGATTCTTTCCACGAAGGCGCGGGCGTCGGTTCAAATTCGGGGTTGATTTCGACCAAACAGATTTCGTCCCCGTAAAGCGACGCGTTTTTAACAAGAGTTTCTGTAATAGGCATTTTTGGGTTTCTCCTTAATTTTATTGAATCAACAAGTTCGGCAGGAAAGTCGCGATCGACGGGAAAACCATCAGAAGCGCGGTCAGTATCAGAATGCTGATCAGGAAAGGCCATATGCCTTTAAAAATGGTATCTAACGGGATATCCTGCGCGACCCCCTTGATGATAAAGAAATTCATCCCTACCGGCGGCGTGGCTTCCGCCATAGCGACGGTCAGGACTATAATAACGCCGAACCAAATCGGGTCGTAATGCAAAGAGTCGACAACCACCGGATAAAAAATAGGTATTGTCAGCAAAATCATAGCCAGCCCGTCAATAGGAATCCCTAATATCAAGTATATCAAAATGATTATCCCCATGACGACAGGAGCCGGCCACGAAAGAGAACTGACTATATTCGCCAGCTCAACCGGTAACCGGGAAATTGCCATAAACCGCCCGAACATCATCGCCCCGGCGATTATAAACATGATCATGGCGGAAACTTTGGTCGTGCTTATAAGAGAGGCTTTCAGTTTCTTCCAGCTCATTCTTTTACGCAGGATCGAAACCAGCAATACCCCGCCTACGCCGACCGCGCCCGCTTCGGTAGGAGTAAACAATCCGAATGTAAGACCGCCCATAGAAATGGCGAAAATCGCTAACGTTTCCAAAAGCCCTTTGGTCAAAGCCTGGCCCCGTTCTTTCCAGCTGAATTTCGGACCTTTGGGTCCCAGAGCGGGGTTTTTTGCGGTTTGCAGCAGGATTGCGATTATGTAGAAAATCAGCAGTATAATTCCCGGAATGATACCCGCCAAAAACAATTTTCCGATAGATTGCTCCGTCGCCATTCCGTAAACGATAAATATAACGCTCGGCGGGATTATCAGCCCCATCATGCCGCCGGCAACGATGCTGGCGGTGGATAAAGAGTCGTCATATTTATATTTCCTCATTTCCGGCAGGGCGATAGCTCCCATCGTAGCGGACGTAGCGGTATTCGAGCCGCAGATTGCGCCGAAGAACCCGCACGCAAGCTGAGTTGCGACGGCAAGCCCGCCGGGCCAGTGTCCTATCATTTTATACGCGAAATCATACAGGTCTGTCCCTATCCCGGAATGATACGCCAGATATCCCATCCAGACAAACATGGGGATAACACTGAGTGAATAAGAAGAAAAGTTGGTATAAAGTTCGGTTGAAACCATATACAACCCGGAATTAAGCGACGTTAAAACGCTGAACCCCAAAAACCCGACGATCGCCATAGAAAAAGCGACGGGTTTTTTTAAACACAGCAATATAAAAAACAAAATTATACCTATAAATCCTATTAAAACAGGGTTCATTTGCTCTCCTCCTCTCCTATATTATCTATATTATCCACAATTTCCTCGTTTTCCTCAACTTGTTCAACTGGTTCGATTGTTTCGATTTTTTCATTTTCGTCAATTGAGGACGATTCTCCGGATTCCGCCAATATTTCTTTAATATTACGGACAAATTTATACGCCAGTACCACGCAAAGAAAAAACACATTGATCCCCAATAGAAAAATAAAAGGGAAAATCGGTATCGACGTGGTGGGGGTAACCCGTCCGTTGGCAAAAGATGTACCCGCGAAAACGAATACCCGCCAAACAACGATCGCGAAAAAAACCAGGGATATGAAATATACAAATATATCAATAATTTTTTGTGCTTTCTTGGGTAACTTTTCCGTAAAGACGTCCATCGCGGTATTAAAGTCCTGCATTTCGCAATTTGACAGCGCGAGGCCCAATCCTGTCGCAGTCAGCAGGCCGACCAATTCAACCGTGCCCAGAATCGGTATTTTAAAAATACTTCGCATAATAATATTTGTCAGCACCAATGCCATTACGGAGAAAAAGCAAACTCCCGCAAGCAAATCTGTTATTGCGCAGATTTTTTTTATTATGCCCTCTATAGATTTCATGATGATCATTTCTCCTTTACGGGTTATTTATTATATTTGTCCGACAGAGCCAGCACTTTATCCAATATTTCCCGTCCGTTTAATCCCATATTATCCATTTTAGTGATAAAATCATCCTGTACGGGTTTAATTAACTTGATCCATGCTTCTTTTTCTTCGGCAGTCAGTTCGATTACTTTCATGCCTTTTTCATTTACCGCATACGAATAAGCCGCTTCGTTTTGCTTGTCCCATAAACCGCAGGCAACTTCATTAAAAAACTTATCGTTGATTTCCAAAATTTTCTTTTGGTCGCCCGAGCTGATTTTATTCCATTTGTCCGTATTCATGGTGAAAAAGAACAATGTATTGTATAAGAACGGGGTCAAAGTGATATAATCCGTTACTTCAGCCTGATTCCAGCCTTTTAAAATCTCCATAGGTCCCAGATTGCCTTTAACCACGCCTTTGGAAATCGCTTCATACGCTTCCGCCTGGGGCATGGCAACCGGAGTGGCGCCCAAAGCCTGTAAAGTTGCCGCGCTGAGCCCGGTAGCCCGAATTTCCAATCCTTTCAGATCGCCGATAGTATTTATTGGGGTTTTTGTAAATAAATGTCCCGGGCCGGTAGTGATGACCATCATCAGCGTTGTATCCTGAACTTCTTTGGGGTTGAGTTCTTGAATGCCTTCCCATGCGATTTTTGAAGCGGCAGTCGAATTATTATATACTACGCCCGGCAATTCAAATACTTCTAACACGGGAAATTGTCCGCGGGTATATGCAAAGCACGATAAGCCTATGTCGGCGACGCCTTCCTTAACCCCTTCATATATCTCGGCTGACACAATTAAAGTTTCTCCCGGATGGCTGGTGATTTTCACCCTGCCTTCGGTTGCTTCCTCGACGGCTTTGATCCACGGCTGAACCAATTCCGTCTCAATCGGATGGTTCCCCGGCCAGAAATGGGCTAAATTTAAGGTTATAACTTCGCCGCCGCCGCAGCTTGCCAGACCCAGAAGCGTACTTGCCAGCATACTTAAAATCAAAATAATCGCGAATAGTCCTTTTGCTTTTTTGAATAAATTTCTCATTTGTAAATACACCTTTCTTTGTTTAAAATATAAAATAAAAAATATTAAAATAAAAACGCCCTGGATTCTACACGAACAAGGTTCGTGATAAATCCGAGGGCGATTAATATTTGCATAAATATTTTCGCGGTACCACCTCAGTCTCGCACGGTCTAACAACTGTGCGCTCATTTAGGGCGCGGCTCCCGAAATGTATTCGTTTGTTCTATCTCCGCCGGCTTACACCAACCGCCGGCTCTCTGCGGGAGATTATGAAAAACTACTTTTTTCCGATCATTGCCACTTTTGGAACGATTCTATTTTTCTAATCTATTTTTCTAAATTTTCTAATTTGATATTATACACTATATTTAAACGTTTGTCAATAGCAAATTTTAATTTTTTTGAAAAATATTTTTATTTTTTATTTCACATATACCTGCTGGTCATCTATCCATGCGACGATCCCGTTCGCTATTGCGTCGGCGGAACGGGGGACGGCTTCCGGGCTGTTGGCGAACTCGTATTCGTCGGGATTTGTGATAAACGACATTTCGAGCACCGTCGACGGGAATTTATAATTTCTCAGAACGCCTACCGCCTGATATCTCGGGTCGCGTTCGACCCTGTTTAATTCGGACGCCACTACTCTTGAACACGCTTTCGCCAATAACCGTCCCGCGTCGTTGCACCAAAGCCCCAGATAACCCCTGACTAACGGGCTGGCGTTATAATCGGGAACGGAATTGTGATGCGGCGAAACCATCAGATCGGGGTTATATTTGTTTAATATAGCCATTCTATCGGGGATCGAGAGCGTTTCGTCTTTTTCCCTTGTCATGATCACTTCGGCGCCTAATACCAAAAGCCTTTGTCTCAATGCGAGCGCGATTTCAAGATTCAGGTCTTTTTCGTTTTTGCCGGCTGTGTTCAAAAACCCGATCGCGCCCGTATCGCTCCCGCCGTGGCCCGGATCGATTACGATCGTCAAGCCTTTGAGCGGCAGGTTCCCCTCGATTTTTTTTATGGGGTTCTTGACTTTCACGACGATAAACCCGCCCTCGTAAACCACTTCAAACCCGTAGAAATTATCGGGATGTATCAGGTCAAACGTATAAGTCGCGGTTTTTTTGTCTTTGTTGGACGAGCTGCGCGCGGATTTAAATATCGGGTTTGCCGCGAAATTTAAAGTTTTGTCGCCGTCGGGCGTATTGAATAAAGTTATATAAAACACGCCGTCTTTGCATTTGGCGTCGACCGGGACGTTTTCCGTCACGCCGAACCGGATCTCGGTCGCTTTGCCGGCGTCTTCCATTGCGGCCGATAAAATTTTATTGATCAAAAGAGTTCTTTCCGGTATTAATGCGACGTCCGCAGGTGAAACGAACCCCCCGCAGCCGAGTTGATAATATCCGTTCTCGAATCCTATGATATTGTCCCTCATGCCGACTGAGGCGAAAAGATAATCGTCGTAAGAATCCGAATCTGACGCTATCTTAAACGCGGCGTAATCTTTTATAATTTCGCACGGCCCGAAAACCGATTCGTTTGTGAGTTTTATATTTACCCCCGAAATAGACGCGATCGAATTCCCGCGTACGGCCGTATAAATAATATTTCCCAAATCGAGCATTTTGCCTTGCGGCTGAGCGGCGGGAAGGGTGATCGTTCCCCTGTAAACTTCGGTCATATAAGTGCCTTCTTCGGGAGGGTTCGTAACGGGAGTAAGTTCTGTTTCCGTTCCTGCGATTTTCGCGGTGACGGCGCTTTTCGACGGGGCCTGAATGCTCACCGTGATTTTATCCCCCGGCGATGCGATGATATTTTTTACGGGCGATAAAATATTGATCCCGTAAGAAGTCATCTGCGGGTAAACATAGGGCGAGAAAGCGGCGTAGCTGTCTGATTTGCCTTTATTTAAAACATAAGTCAGGGTCGAATTGTTTTGGGATAAATATATAGTGTTCCTGCCTTCTGCCAACGATACGTTTATCGAAAAATACCCGCTTTTGGTCCTTGTCACTTTTTCGCCTTTATAATATACGGGGAACAGGGGATTTGACCCGCCCATTATATTAATGATTTCGTTAGCCACGGACGACCCGCTCGGCGGCCTGCCCACGGTGATGCCTTTGCCGTTATCGGCGGGTTTGGATATTAAACGGGGAGATTCGAATAATTTTGCCAGTTTGTCTTTGACGTTATATGAATTGTCGGCCAAAGCCTGATATCCGAAGAAAACGCTTCCCGCTACGCCCATATAACTGCGGGCGTATTCGACCTGGCGCGGGATTTCAAGCTCGCTTTTCCAGCTTGGGACGTTATGGACCCCGTGGCCTATGTATAAATCGACGCCGGTCCCGTCGACCACCGCGCTCCACCATCTCACAAGTATGTCAAAACGGGCGACTTCCGTGCCGAAAGACCAGTATAGCTGCGGGCATATATAATCGATATAGCCCCCTTCGATCCATGCTTTCGCGTCGCTGTAAATGGCGCTGTAACTGCTGAGCCCCCCGGTTTTTGAACCGGTCGGCTGGACCGAGTCGTTCGCCCATATGCCGAAAGGGGCGATTCCGAATTTGACTTCCGGCCGAATTTTTTTTATTTCGTTATACACGTTCTCAACAAGTTTATTTACGCTTGCCCTCCTGAAATCGTCGACGTTTTTATACCCCGCGCCGTATTTGGCGAACGCCGCGTCGTCGTCGAATTTAACGATAACGGATTTGCCGTCCACTTTTTCGGCCACGGGATACGGGTAAAAATAATCGTCGAAATGGATCCCGTCGACATCGTAATTCCGGACGATTTCCAGAACGCCGTTTGCGATCAGTTCCCTTGTTTCGGGGAGACCGGGATTATAATACATTTTGCCGTCGGCGTATTTGACGACCCACTGCGGATTTTTCCTCGCCGGATTATTCGCGGCGAGAGAATTCAAGTCATGCGAATTTTGCGTGATCCGGTATGGGTTTATCCATGCGTGGATCTCGATATTGTTTTCGTGGGCTTTTTGAACGATATATTTTAAAGGGTCGAATCCGTCGACGAACGGATCGCCCTGGTTTCCGGTCAGATATTGCGAAGTCGGAAAGATCGCGGAATCATAAAGCGCGTCGCTTGTAGGCCTTACCTGAAAGAATATGGCGTTTAAATTCGCTTCTTTGCATGTTTTGACGATATCGTCGATTTCGGTTTTCATTTGCTCCGCCGGAATTCCCGCTTTCGACGGGAAGTTTATATTATTTACCGTGGCAATCCAAACTCCCCGGAGTTCGTTATTACCGACGCGGGCATAAGATATCGGGTCCGCGACAGGGTCGTTTGCGGCGCTCACGGTCACAGCCGACAAGTCGCTGATATTAAAACCCGAAAGATTTAAAACGGCTCCGGTAAAAAATACGAATACAAGAAGCGCGATTCTTTTTAACGCAGTATTATAATTATAATTTCTATGTTTTGAATATCTTAACAAAATAACCCCTCCTGTTTTTTTGTTTTTTTGTGGTTTTGTAGGGCGCGCCCTACAATTTAATATTAATATATATTTTCATAATTCACAAGCTGCCAGACATTTATATCGTATTCGTACAGAGCCTGCCGCTGGTTTACGATTTTATCTTCGTTATAGCCGTTGAATGCTTGAAGATATGGCCTGAAATTTACGGAATCCGTCAAATACTTGAAATGGCCGCACAGCGCTTTGACAGTCTCATAGGGCTTGTTTTCGGGATTTAATACGGCGGCGCCGTTGACTTTTGTCCCCGAAGGAATATCCGCCGGCGCGAAACTTGTGGCGAAAAAGTTGCACCTGTCGGAAAGGTCGGCGGGATTCAAACCCATTGTTTCATTGGGCATATTGAGAAAATATTTGATCGGTATGTTTAATCCCAATTTGACGCGCGGCGCGATTTCGTTCAATGCGAAGCTCTGCTCCGTCACGAAATCTTTTACGGCGGCGTATTTGGTCATGCCGTTATCTTCGTATGAAACGGACTTTTCGTTTGCGACGCTCGGAAAAAAGAACCAGCTCAATATAATTTCGTCAAATCCGAGTTTCGCGCTGTCCGCAACTATGCTTTTTATATACTCTCTCGCTCCTTCGGAATATGCGTTCAGCCAGCAGTTTCCGTCGGGATCTTGCCATACCATTTTGGCGACCGTCGAATCTTTCAGCGAATAATTCTTGAAAGGCGCGGTTGCCAGATTATCTTTGAAGCACGCGATCGTGCCCGAAACGTACAGTTCGTTTTTATGCAGAAGATTTATGATATCTTCTATCGGTATATCTATATAATTAGCTGTCCCGACAACCGAGTCAACCTGCCCGTTAATATGATACGGAACGCTTCCGTCTTCTTTTTTGATGTCGATATTGACGGCGTTTATGCCTTTGGATTTTATGATGTCAATAAAATCCTGCAAACGATCCAAATCCTCGATCTGCCGGACATCTAAATAAACCCCGTTGTAATTATAAAAGATCGTTGAAATATCCACGGGCTGGGGCGGTTCGGTAACCGGCGCGGCATTTGTGTTGGCGGCGGCGTTCGGGCTTGTGATCAGGGGCGTAAAAATATCGTTATATAAATTTCCGGTGATATCGGTCTCGTTTTCCGGGACGACCAGCGAATTCAGCCACGCGCCCAGCAATATGATCCCGGTAAAAGCAAACATAAGAGAAACAAGGACGAACAATGCCAGCCTGTAATTGTTCATCTGGCGTTTTTTTGCCCTGTCCATAAAAACAGAAGTCTCTTTTTTTTGTTTTTTACCCTTGCCAACGCGCGCTTTATAGTACGACGTATTTCTGTTTGGGTTATTGCCGTTCGGCGGTTCTTTTTTTTTCTGCATTTTTGAACATTCCTCTTTAATTTAAAAATTTAAATAATTTAAATATCAAAATTGTTTGCGATATAATATTTGCGATATAATAAATATCGGTATTTATAAATAAATTGTTGAAAAAATTTTTAATTTGTTGTATATTAATTATATGCCTATATTATATAATAACTTAAAATAGAATATATTTCAACAATATACTTAAAAAGTTTACTTAATATATTCAATAAATTAAATATTAAATAAAAAATAAAACGAATATCGGAGGAAACAATAGAATGTCGAATAATATAACGTTTATATGTGGAAATACATATAAAAATTTTGTTTTTGATGAAAAACGGACAATTTTTGATGTGCTGTCGGGACAGGATTTGGGCGGCTTGAAATTTGATTTTCCGTGCGGCGGAAAAAAAACATGTAAAAAATGCAGGATAAAAATCATAAGCGGATTTGAGTTTGTTTCCGAACCAAATGAAACCGAAAAAAAATATCTTTCGGAAGAAGACAGAAAAGAAAATATCAGATACGCCTGCATGTGCGAAGTCTGCGGCGACGTTACGGTTGAACTGAATCCGAAAGAAAAAATACAGATTCAAACAGAGGGATTGCAATCAATAGACACAACGCCCGGCAGATTTAAAAAAATCACGGTTGTTTTATCAGAACCCGCGCTTGAAAACCCAATTTCGGACGAACAGAATCTTATCGCCGCGTTAAATTCCGTAGGAGCGATTATGAATCGCCCGTCGGTTGATATCATAAAAAAATTATCGGCTGTAAAAAATAAAAATAGGGAAATCGACGTGATTTTATCTGTTTCAAATAATCGCGAAATCAAAATCATCGACGTCCGAAAATCCGGCGGCTGCAGCGATATTTACGGCGCGGCAGTCGATATCGGCACGACGACTGCGGCGGTTTACCTGTATTCTTTGACAACCGGGAATTGCATAGGAATCGCCGCCGAAGAAAATCCGCAAAGAACATACGGCGCGGACGTAATATCGAGAATCAATTATACGATAGAACACGAACATGAAAATGAAAATGGGTTGAATCATTTAAAAAATCTCATACTTTCACTTATTTTCAAGCTTATAAAAAATCTATGCGGCGAAAATAATATTGATTCAAGCGATGTTTACAGCGTTGTGCTTACGGGCAATACGGTAATGCAGCATATCGCGGCGGGGCTTCCGCCGAAAAATATCGCTTTCTCCCCGTTTACAGCCGCGACTTTGTTTGATTTTGACGTGACAAGGGCCGAACTTTTACAGGGGACCGATATACCGGGAACTTTTGATTTATCAAAGACAGACGCCGTAAATGATAACGCCGTTATTTATTTCCCTCCGGCTTTCGCGTCTTACGTCGGGGGCGATATCGCGACGGGTCTGATAGCGTCCGATACGGATTTATGCGATAAACTCAGAATATTTCTCGATATAGGCACAAACGGCGAAATCGGCTTGGGAAATAAAAATTCTTTTATATTCTGCGCGACTGCGGCCGGTCCCGCATTCGAGGGCGCGCATATCAAATTCGGTATGGCAGGAATAAAAGGCGCAATCAATCATATATATCTTGACGAATTAAATAATATAAAATGCGAAACGATCGGTAACACAGAGCCAAAAGGCGTATGCGGATCGGGGATTATCGACGCGGTCGCGCTTATGCTGGAACTTGGCGTATTGGACGACACGGGCAGGATTTTAGAAAAAGACGATGTAGGGGACGCACACCCGGGCGTCCCGCGTTATTCTGAAAATTTATGCGAAATCGACGGTGAAAACGCGTTTGTTTTAAATAAAAAATATAATATTTATATAACGCAAAAAGACGTGCGCGAAATCCAGCTTGCCAAAGCCTCGATCGCCGCCGGGATCATGACGCTTCTGGACCGCGCGAAAAAATCCGTCGCGGACGTGGACGAAATTATACTGGCCGGAGGGTTCGGGGCGCGCATAAACAAAAAAAGCGCCTGTAAAATAGGCTTGATCCCGGAAGAATTAAAAGATAAAATCACAGTCGCGGGAAACACCGCGGGCATGGGAGCCGCCGCGGTTCTTTTGAACCAAGCGGCGGCTGAACGCATAAGCAAAATATCCGGGATTTCAAAATACATAGAACTTTCGGGCGACGCGTTTTTTATGAACGAATATGTGGACCGAATGATGTTTTGATGTTTTGACGTTTTGACTGAACGAACGCAAATCATTTGCGCGATCACACCGTTTCCCCCGCTTTCCTGCCTTCGGCCATCGCTTTTGCGGCGGAATAAGCGGTTTGGCGTTTGTAATCGCTGTTCCATCGGTTGACGCCTATGTAATCAAAAATCACAGCGCCGGTATGACGGCAGAAACGGTCCATTTGTTCAAGACACGTAAGCATCCCGTTCCCGCTTCCTCCGGGCGACGCGACGAGCAATACAGGTTTGCCGTATAAAGCGCCGTTTGGCGGCTTAAACTCGCAGCGGCGCAGCCTGTCTAAAAAGCATTTCAGAATTTCGGTCATTTCCCCCCAGTAAACGGGAGTAATAAGACAGATCGCATCCGCGTTTTTGACAAGGATCTGCGCTTCGTCGAAACCGTCGACGCCAAATTCGCAGTGGGATTCGTTAAGGCATGCGCCCCAGCCGTCGCCGCAGCAGCGGCATCTTCCCAATCCTTCAAGCCCGTCAAGCGTCAATATCATAGTATTTGCGCCGCCGTCCATAGCCCCGCGAATAACTTTGTACGTAACAGAAGAACACAAGCCGTCTTTTTTTGGATTTCCGGAAATAATAAGAAATTTCATAATATAAATACCCCTCCTCATTGATTTATCTATATTAATTATATTAATTATTTATTATAAATAAATTTTAATATCGTTTGGATTTTTTCGTCCCAATAACCCCAGCTGTGGTCGCCGGGGGATTCTTCGTATGTGAAATCAAAGCCTGTCTTCCCTAAAAAGTTTTTGAACTTCACGTTGTCTTCGTACAAAAAATCTTCCGTTCCGCACCAAATATAAATGCGCGGCTTGGGCTGATTGGATTGATCTAATTTTTCGGCTAACTGAAACAAATCGATCTGTTCGCGGCTTTCGTAAGAATTGCCGAAAAGAAACGCAAATTCGCCCTGATGGTTCGCGTCGTCAAGCGAGAGCCTGCCGATGATATCGAGCGCGCCGGAAAGCGACGCCGCAACGGAAAACTTATCGGGACAGGCAAGACCGAGTTTCATCGCCCCGTATCCGCCCATCGAAAGCCCCGCCGCGTAACGGTCCTCGCGGTGATCCGAAAGGGGGAACATCTCCTGCATGACCGAGATCAATTCGTCCGAAACAAACGTAAAATATTTGCCCAGCTTTGTATCGGAGTAAAAACTGCGGTGTACATTGGGCATTACGACTGCGATATGATAGTCGTTGGCATATCTGTCGATCGAAGTCCATCTTGTCCATGCGTTTTGATCGTCGCTCAAACCGTGGAGAAGATACAGAGTTTTAAACGGTTTTTGCAAAATATGATCAGGCGACGACTGCGGCAATATAACATTTGCGCCGCATTGCATACCCAAAACGTGCGAATTGAATGTTACGTTGATAAATGACATAAAAAAATAATCCTCCGTTATGTAGTTATGTAATTATTTATGCAGGGGCGGTGCATACACGAACTGGCTCGAACGAAGTTCGAGTATATTCGCGTCGAACGCCATTACAGGTATTATAACATGTATGTCTGAAACATATTATGCGTTTTTTGTAAAATTTTTTATACCCGGCGCAAATTATAAAATAACATATTGCATATTGTCGGATTTTATGATATACTGGATTCAGCATTGAATAGATAATAGATAATAAAAACATACCGAAAATAATAAAACGAAAGAGAGTGAAGAGCCTATGGATTTAAGATTAACTTCGTTTATCAACGCTTTTACAAGTTCGCCTCCGTTTGCAATATCGATCATTCTTGTGCTTGCGGTAATTTTTGTAAACGGATGGACTGACGCGCCCAATGCCATAGCAACCTGCGTTTCGACAAGGGCAATGAAAGCGAAAGCGGCGGTTATGATGGCGGCCGTGTTCAATTTCCTCGGCGTGCTGATCATGACGCTGTTCACCGCGAAAATAGCCGCGACTATATACAACATGGTCGATTTCTCCGAAGTGACCGTAAGTTCGGAATCAAACCCCGCGATGATAGCTTTGTGCGCCGCTTTGTTCGCCATAGTGATATGGGCGACGGCGGCCTGGTATTTCGGCATACCCACCAGCGAAAGTCACGCGCTTATCGCGGGCGTTTCGGGTTCGGCGATAGCGATGGGCGGGCTGGGCGGCATAAATTTCAGCGAATGGATAAAAGTAATATACGGGCTTGGGCTTTCCACCGTTTTGGGATTTGTGTCCGGCTTTGCGATCGTCAAATTGGTCGAAATAATATTCAGAAAAGTTAGCAGGGCGTTTGCGAACAGCTTTTTTAACGCCGGCCAGATAGCGGGCGGCGCGTCGATGGCGTTTATGCACGGGGCGCAGGACGGGCAGAAATTTCTTGGGGTCATGCTTTTGGGTATGAGTTTGTCTCAGGGACAGGTTGACGCCCCCGTTTTTACCAATGTCCCCCTGTGGATAATAATTTTAGTGTCTCTTGTCATGGGCGTCGGGACTTCGATCGGCGGGTATAGGATAATAAAAGCCGTCGGCATGGATATGGTCAAATTGCAAAAGTATCAGGGCTTTTCAGCCGATCTGGCGGCTTCGGGCTGTCTTCTGCTGTCCACGCTGACCGGAATCCCCGTAAGCACGACGCATACCAAAACCACGGCCATCATGGGCGCGGGAGCGGCGAGGCGGGTATCGTCGGTCAACTGGGGCGTCGTGAAAGAAATGTTTTCGGCATGGATCCTTACATTCCCCGGATGCGGGCTGATCGCGTTTATCGTCACCAAACTGTTTGTTGCTTTCTTTACTTAAAAATAAATAATAAATAAAAAAAATGAGGTGCTTTTATGGCAGATATGATTAACGAAACGTCAAAATCAAAAAAAACGGCGAACAAAGAAAAAGATATATTCGATCAATTGGTCGTGACCGCAGAACTGGCCTGCGAATGCGGGAAAATTCTCAACAATATGTTTCATAACGATTTGACCAACGGCAGGGAAAAGGCAAATCAATTAAAAGAAATCGAAAACGACGCCGATATAAGATTTCACAATATCGTTGAATTTTTGGCGAAGGCTTTTATCACCCCGCTTGACCGCGAGGATATTATGCGCATCGCGTATGATATGGACGAAGTAATCGACTCGATCGAGGATATTTCGATGCGTTTTTATATGCTCAACATGGACGAAGTGAAACCGGAAGCGGCGGAATTTACCGCCTTGATCGAAAAAATGGGAATCGAATTGGTTGAAGTATTCAAAGAACTGCACAATTTTAAAAAACCAAAGCAGTTGTTTGAACATATCGTCAGCATCAATACCCTCGAAGGGTTGGGAGACGATATATACAGGCGCGCAGTCAGGGATTTGTTTATGCAGGGGGGCGACCCGATCTATGTGATAAAATGGCGTGAAATGTTTGAAGCTTTTGAAACCTGCTGCGACTCTTTTGAAAATTTGGTCGATATGATCCGGGATATCGTCATGAAAAATACATAAGCGCGAAAGGAAAAAAATAAAATGAAATTAAGAATAATGGCATATATATTGATTATATTTTCGCTGTTGATTTCGTCGTGTCAAAAAAACGAAGAAACGCAAAAAACAAACGAAACGAACGGACCGGACGAAACAACCCAAACAGACGAAACAAACCAAACAAACGAACCGGAGGGAGATTCATCGATGACAAAACTTTTATATCAGGGACACGGGAGTTTCAGGCTTACGTCAAAAGACGGGACAGTGATTTATGTTGACCCGTACGCGGGAGAAGGGTACGATTTGCCCGCCGATATGATTCTCGTAACTCACCAGCACAACGACCACAATCAGGTTAAATTAGTCACGCAGAAAAAAGACTGCGCTCTTATAACAAATGCCGACGCCCTCGATGGCGGCAAATATAATACTTTCTCGAAAAACGGCATAGAAATCGAAGCGGTCGAGGCCGGCAATAAAAATCACAATCCAAAAGAATGCGTAGGTTATATTATAACAATCGACGGGATCAAAGTTTACGCGGCGGGCGACACTTCAAAAACGGATCAAATGGATACATTCGACAAAAAAAGTATCGATTACGCTTTGCTGCCCTGCGACGGCGTATATAATATGGATCTGAAAGAAGCCGCCGAATGCGCGGAAATCATAGGCGCGGCGCATAATATTCCCATACATATGAAACCGGGCGAATGGTTTGATCAAGATATGGCCGGTAAGTTTGACGCGCCGAATAAACTGGTCGTAAAAGCCGGTGAAGAAATTACGCTTAAAAAAAAACAACAGTAAACAGTAATATAATGCAGACTGGTTTGCCGGGAATAAAAAATTTCAAAGTTGACGGGACAAAAATATTAAACCCCGACGGCAAAGAATTTTTGATCAAAGGCGTGAATGTGAACGGCCCCGGATGGGTTTTTCCGAGGGATACGTTGCAGGACATTGACTTGATAACGGACGTCTGGCAGTTCAACACAATCAGGTTATGCGCCGCGATCGGCTGGGAATGGGCCGTAAACAATAACAGCGATCTCGACGCTATCGTTAAGGCGTTCACAGACAAAGGCATTGTCGTAATACTCGAAGTGCATGACTATACGGGAATATATCCGCCCGATATGGGGTATAGGAGCGAAAACGTTAAATATGTCTATGAGCTTGAAGTTTTAAAAAACTGGTGGGTCGATAAAGCCAAACGTTTCAAAGACAATCCGTATATGTGGTTTAATATTATGAACGAGCCGGGAGACGGCAACAGCAAAGAGTCCGCCGACAAATGGCTGAAAATACACGGCGAAGTGATCGAAGCCATAAGAACGGCGGGCGC